>OLOC01000539.1_pt1 | contig 28491 bp, 17 predicted proteins | sample 1643111 | NCBI WGS metagenome assembly OLOC01 (sample SAMEA3136633, study PRJEB25190) | human gut metagenome
GTGATCTGATCCTTCAACTCAGCAAAAGTTCGATTTATTCAACAAAGCCTCGCCAATGCTCAAAGAAAACTTCAACGAACTGCAAATCTTTCTTGTGGTGGCAAGAGAGCGAAGTTTTACCAAAGCAGCGGGCAAACTCGGCGTCTCTCAGTCTGCACTTAGCCATGCAATAAAGGCTCTGGAGGAAAGGCTCAATATCCGCCTCCTGACACGGACTACCCGCAGTGTGGCTCCCACAGAAGCGGGGGAGAGAATCATTGCCTGCCTTGAACCGCGTATTGACGAGCTTGAACAGGAACTGGAGTCACTTATTCAACTGAACGGCACGCCCTCCGGGAATATTCGTTTATCTGCCGGGGAACATGCCGCGCGAAGTCTGGTCTGGCCGAAGCTAAAACCTTTTCTCAGAAAGTATCCCGAAATCAATGTCGAACTGGTGGTGGATAACGGTTTTGTCGATATTGTTGAAGGCCGTTTTGATGCCGGGATACGACTGGGTGAAAATGTCGATAAAGATATGGTTGCGGTCAGAATTGGACCAGATATGCGGATGGCTGTGGTGGGGGCACCGGCGTATTTTGCTGCAAACCCTGCGCCTGAAACGCCTCACGAGCTACAAAACCATCGCTGCATCAACATGCGTTTGCCAACTGCCGGTGGACTTTACCACTGGGAATTCGAGCGAGAAGGGAAAGCGCTTCGCGTTAAGGTTGATGGGCAGCTGACGTGTAGTCCATTGCAAGAAAGAATTGATGCCGCGTTATCAGGGTTTGGGATCGCTTGTGTCCCTGAAGACATGGTTCAGGAGTATATAACGTCAGGCAAGCTTATTCAGGTGTTGCAGGAGTGGTGTCCAACTTTTCCCGGATATTATCTCTACTACCCCAGCCGCAAGCAGCATCCGCCTGCTTTTGCGCTGTTGATCGATGCGCTTCGCTACACCGAATAACGGGTCCTTTGTCCAGGACCCGTGTGGGCATTAGCGGCCTACGCGTGCCTGGTGTTCAGGCGAGTAACGTTCACCGACGATTTTAATTGTTTCCAGCGCCTCGGTTATCTGCTGCGTATCTTTCTGCGAAAGAACAATGTCAGCAGCGGCCAGGTTTTCTTCCAGCCGGTGCAGTTTAGTGGTGCCAGGGATGGGAACAATCCACGGCTTTTGTGCTAACAGCCATGCTAGTGCGATTTGTGCAGACGTTACCCCTTTCTCCGCAGCCAGTTCACCTAACAAGGTGACCAGTTTTTCATTAGCTTCAATGGCTTGTGCTGCGAAACGCGGTACGGTGCTGCGGTAATCATCTTTGCCGAAAGTGGTTCCCGGCTTAATCGACCCGGTCAGGAAGCCTTTGCCTAATGGGCTGAAGGGAACGAAACCAATCCCCAGTTCCTCCAGCAACGGCAGAATTTCCTGTTCAGGCTCGCGCCACCACATGGAATATTCGCTTTGCAGGGCGGTGACAGGTTGTACCGCATGCGCACGACGAATGGTTTGTGCGCCAGCCTCGGACAGACCGAAATGTTTGACCTTACCTTCTGCGATGAGGTCTTTCACCGTTCCTGCAACATCTTCAATAGGAACATCCGGATCAACACGGTGTTGGTACAGCAGGTCAATAACATCTGTCTTCAGACGACGTAATGATCCTTCAACGGCTTCACGGATATGTTCCGGACGGCTGTTTAAAATCTGCTGCTTATTATCATCGCCGAAGGTAAAACCGAATTTAGTGGCGATCACCACGCGGTCACGAAACGGTTTTAAGGCTTCGCCGACCACTTCTTCATTCAGATACGGACCATACACTTCGGCGGTATCGAAGAAGGTGACGCCACGTTCAACCGCAGCACGAATAAGTTCGATAGCCTGACGGGTATCGGTCGCCGGGCCGTAGCCGTGGCTTAAGCCCATGCAACCGAGCCCAAGGGCGGAGACTTCGAGTCCGGATTTACCCAGATAACGTTTTTGCATTGAATGAATACCTCTTTTATCGCGGCTTAAACATCAAGTTTGCGGCCAGTCAGCCATTCCACCATTGCGGGATCGCGGTGAGAGAAGAACGCGCTGGTTGCGGTATCCAGGGCGGTAATTTGCAGCATATCTTCAGGACTGAGTTCAAAATCGAGAATGTTGATGTTCTCTTCCATGCGTTCTTTGCGTACTGATTTTGCAAGCGAAACAATGCCTCGTTGGTAGATCCAGCGCAGAACAACCTGGCCTACGCTTTTGCCATACTTCTCGCCAATTGCCGTGAGAACAGGATGCTGGAACAGACCATTTTTCCCTTCCGCAAACGGTGCCCAGGCTTCTGGTTGAATACCACGACTTTGCATCCACGGAACGGCCTGTAATTGCTGGTTGAAGGGGTTAACTTCAATCTGGTTTACCGCCGGAACGACTTTATTAAAGGCGATAAGGTCAGCCAGTCGGTCAGGATGGAAGTTACTGACGCCAATAGCGCGGATCTTGCCTGCCTGTTGCAGTTCTTCCATGGCGCGCCAGGCACCGTGGACATCACCGTAAGGCTGGTGAATCAAGTACAGGTCAACGTAATCAAGTTGCAACCGATTCAGTGAGCGTTCGAACTGGGCTTTGGCCCCTTCGTAACTGGTATCCTGCAACCAGAGTTTCGTGGTGACAAAGAGTTCGTTACGCGCAATGCCGCTTTGTTTTAGCGCATTCCCGACCTGGGTTTCATTTTGATAGGAGGCGGCGGTGTCAATCAGTCGATAACCGGTGTTAATAGCGTCAATGACCGCTCTTTCGCATTCGGCGGCATCGGTCATCTGAAATACACCAAAGCCCCGCAGGGGCATTTCAATACCGTTATTCAGTTTTACTTTTTGCATGGTGTTATCCTTCCGTTATCGTTCATGAGAAGCATAACGTAAAGAGAAGAGCTCGATTAGACGGCAGGATTTGTCAGGGGTTATGAACGAAATTCATAAATCTGTTTGAGTGTTGAGATGAGTAGTACAAGTTCGATATCCCCGCAATTTACAGTCCGATAAAGGAAAATGAATATCCATAAAAAATATATCGGTTTATCCTGGCGTATATACCTACTTCGACGTATTTCCAATAGTTGTTAATTAAAGGCAGGCCATTATTATTCACTCTGAATAATGAATTATTCACTGTCCGCAGAGTAAGAAATATAACTTAGGTATCTATTTAATGACTTGCACAAAAAGCTAAATTTTCACCCATAAATAAAAATATAATCCCGCGCCCAACCACCTGATGAGTGGCTACAGGCACTGGATATATTAGGTGGCGGTGTACTTTCTTACATAAAGGTATTTCCTTTTCTGTGGAAAAGGAAACCGGGAAATCCCCGGTTTTTCTGACAAGCAGACGCCATTATTTGTGTCTGCCTATGTTCGTTAATTCGTTCATCAGGAAATTATCTCAATGTCACGTTATAAAACAGGTCATAAACAACCACGATTTCGTTATTCAGTTCTGGCCCGCTGCGTGGCGTGGGCAAATATCTCTGTTCAGGTTCTTTTTCCACTCGCTGTCACCTTTACCCCAGTAATGGCGGCACGTGTGCAGCATGCGGTTCAGCCACGGTTGAGCATGGGAAATACTACGGTAACTGCTGATAATAACGTGGAGAAAAATGTCGCGTCGTTTGCCGCAAATGCCGGGACATTTTTAAGCAGTCAGCCAGATAGCGATGCGACACGTAACTTTATTACCGGAATGGCCACCGCTAAAGCTAACCAGGAAATACAGGAGTGGCTCGGGAAATACGGTACTGCGCGCGTCAAACTGAATGTCGATAAAGATTTTTCGCTGAAGGATTCTTCGCTGGAAATGCTTTATCCGATTTATGATACGCCAACAAATATGTTGTTCACTCAGGGAGCAATACATCGTACCGACGATCGTACTCAGTCAAATATTGGTTTTGGCTGGCGTCATTTTTCAGGAAATGACTGGATGGCGGGGGTGAACACCTTTATCGACCATGATTTATCCCGTAGTCATACCCGCATTGGTGTTGGTGCGGAATACTGGCGCGATTATCTGAAACTGAGCGCCAATGGTTATATCCGGGCTTCTGGCTGGAAAAAATCGCCGGATGTTGAGGATTATCAGGAACGCCCGGCGAATGGCTGGGATATTCGTGCTGAGGGCTATTTACCCGCCTGGCCGCAGCTTGGCGCAAGCCTGATGTATGAACAGTATTATGGCGATGAAGTCGGGCTGTTTGGTAAAGATAAACGCCAGAAAGACCCGCATGCTATTTCTGCCGAGGTGACCTATACGCCAGTGCCTCTTCTGACACTGAGCGCCGGGCATAAGCAGGGCAAGAGTGGTGAGAATGACACTCGCTTTGGCCTGGAAGTTAATTATCGGATTGGCGAACCTCTGGCGAAACAACTCGATACAGACAGCATTCGCGAGCGTCGGGTACTGGCAGGCAGCCGCTATGACCTGGTTGAGCGTAATAACAACATCGTTCTTGAGTACCGCAAATCTGAAGTGATCCGTATTGCTCTGCCTGAACGTATTGAAGGCAAGGGCGGTCAGACACTTTCCCTGGGGCTTGTGGTCAGCAAAGCAACTCACGGACTGAAAAATGTGCAGTGGGAAGCGCCGTCATTACTGGCTGAAGGTGGCAAAATTACCGGTCAGGGTAGTCAGTGGCAAGTAACGCTCCCGGCTTATCGTCCAGGTAAAGACAATTATTATGCGATTTCTGCGGTTGCCTACGATAACAAAGGCAATGCCTCAAAACGCGTGCAGACAGAGGTGGTCATTACCGGAGCTGGTATGAGCGCCGATCGCACGGCGTTAACGCTTGACGGTCAGAGCCGTATTCAAATGCTTGCTAACGGTAATGAGCAAAAACCGCTGGTGCTGTCTCTGCGCGACGCCGAGGGCCAGCCAGTCACGGGCATGAAAGATCAGATCAAGACTGAACTAACTTTCAAACCGGCTGGAAATATTGTGACTCGTTCCCTGAAGGCCACTAAATCACAGGCAAAACCAACACTGGGTGAGTTCACTGAAACTGAAGCTGGGGTGTATCAGTCTGTCTTCACTACCGGAACGCAATCAGGTGAGGCAACGATTACTGTTAGCGTTGATGGCATGAGCAAAACCGTCACTGCAGAATTGCGCGCCACGATGATGGATGTGTCGAAGTCTACTCTGAGCGTGAATGAACTCTCAGGAGATGTGGTTGCTGATGGTCAGCAATCCCACACGCTGACGCTTACTGCGGTGGATACTGATGGTAACCCGGTGACGGGAGAGGCCAGCCGCTTGCGATTTGTTCCGCAAGACACTAATGGTGTCACCATTGGTACAATTTCGGAGATAAAACCAGGCGTTTACAGCGCTACGGTTTCTTCGACCCGTGCCGGAAACGTTGTTGTGCGTGCTTTCAGCGAGCAGTATCAGCTGGGCACATTACAACAAACGCTGAAGTTTGTTGCCGGGCCGCTTGATGCAGCACATTCGTCCATCACCCTGAATCCTGATAAACCGGTGGTTGGGGGTACAGTTACGGCAATCTGGACGGTAAAAGATGCCTATGACAACCCTGTGACCAGCCTCACGCCGGAAGCGCCGTCATTAGCGGGTGCCGCTGCTGTAGGTTCTACGGCATCGGGCTGGACAAATAATGGTGATGGGACGTGGACTGCGCAGATTACTCTCGGCTCTACGGCGGGTGAATTAGAAGTTATGCCGAAGCTAAATGGACAGGATGCGGCAGCAAATGCGGCAAAAGTAACCGTGGTGGCTGATGCGTTATCTTCAAACCAGTCGAAAGTCTCTGTCGCAGAAGATCACGTAAAAGCCGGCGAAAGTACAACCGTGACGCTGGTGGCGAAAGATGCGCATGGCAACGCTATCAGTGGTCTTTCGTTGTCGGCAAGTTTGACGGGGACCGCCTCTGAAGGGGCGACCGTTTCCAGTTGGACCGAAAAAGGTGACGGTTCCTATGTTGCTACGTTAACTACAGGCGGAAAGACGGGCGAGCTTCGTGTCATGCCGCTATTCAACGGCCAGCCAGCAGCCACCGAAGCCGCGCAGTTGACGGTCATCGCCGGAGAGATGTCATCAGCGAACTCTACGCTTGTTGCGGACAATAAGGCTCCGACCGTCAAAACGACGACGGAACTCACCTTCACCGTGAAGGATGCGTACGGGAACCCGGTCACCGGGATGAAGCCAGATGCACCAGTGTTTAGCGGTGCCGCCAACACGGGGAGTGAGCGTCCTTCAGCAGGAAACTGGACAGAGAAAGGTAATGGGGTCTACGTGTCGACCTTAACGCTGGGATCTGCCGCGGGTCAGTTGTCTGTGATGCCGCGAGTGAACGGCCAAAATGCCGTTGCTCAGCCACTGGTGCTGAATGTTGCAGGTGACGCATCTAAGGCTGAGATTGGTGATATGACAGTGAAGGTTAATAACCAACTGGCTAATGGACAGTCTGCTAACCAGATAACCCTGACCGTCGTGGACAGCTATGGTAACCCGTTGCAGGGGCAAGAAGTTACGCTGAATTTACCGCAGGGTGTGACCAGCAAGACGGGGAATACAGTAACAACCAATGCGGCAGGTAAAGCGGATATTGAGTTGATATCAACCGTTGCAGGGGAACTTGAAATCGCGGCCGCGGTGAAAAACTCTCAGAAGACGGTCACGGTGAAATTCAACGCGGATGCCAGCACCGGTCAGGCAAACCTGCAGGTAGACACCGCCGTTCAAAAAGTAGCAAACGGCAAAGATGCCTTTACGCTGACGGCGACCGTTGAGGATAAAAATGGTAACCCTGTTCCAGGGAGCCTGGTGACCTTTAATCTGCCCCGGGGTGTCAAGCCGATTACAGGCGATAATGTCTGGGTGAAAGCCAACGATGAGGGGAAAGCAGAGTTGCAGGTGGTTTCAGTGACTGCCGGAACGTATGAGATCACGGCATCGGCAGGGAATAGCCAGCCTTCGAATACGCAGACTATAACGTTTGTAGCCGATAAGGCTACCGCAACCGTCTCCGGTATTGAGGTGATGGGCAACTATGCGCTGGCGGACGGCAAAGCCAAACAAACGTATAAAGTTACGGTGACTGATGCCAATAACAATTTGGTGAAAGATAGCGAAGTGACGCTGACTGCCAGCCCGGCTTCGTTAAACCTGGAACCGAATGGCACTGCGACAACGAATGAGCAAGGGCAGGCTATTTTCACCGCTACCACTACTGTTGCGGCGACATACACACTCAAGGCGCAAGTGAGTCAGACCAACGGTCAGGTATCAACGAAAACTGCCGAATCTAAATTCGTTGCGGATGATAAAAACGCGGTACTCACCGCATCATCTGATATGCAATCTCTGGTGGCGGATGGGAAATCGACTGCGAAGCTGGAGGTGACACTGATGTCGGCAAACAACCCCGTTGGCGGGAATATGTGGGTCGACATTCAGACGCCGGAAGGGGTGACGGAGAAGGATTATCAGTTCCTGCCGTCGAAAAATGACCATTTCGTGAGCGGAAAAATCACGCGTAAATTTAGTACCAGCAAGCCTGGTGTCTATACGTTCACATTTAACGCCCTGACCTATGGCGGGTACGAAATGAAGCCAGTGACGGTGACCATTACCGCGGTGGATGCCGATACGGCAAAGGACGAGGAGGCGATGAAATAATTTTAAGAATATGAAAGTAACATTCTAATAAACAATAATGGCGTTGACATCTTCAACGCCATTATTTATTGAATTTCCTGACAGTAGTCTCGTTATAAATTCATTTAGATATAGCGAAAACTAAACCGGACGAACGGGGATAAAAATTTCGCAAACAACATCATTGCTATCCTTTTCTACGAAATCTTCATTGTAATAAAACCGCTCAATATCACTGCCGTTCACTCTGGCTAACCCCCTGGCGGGTAATTCCATCAGATAGAGGTTTCGCGCCCATTCAGGGTAGTGCTCCCACTCACCTTCATAGCGGAAAGAGGCATACAGTCCTCGGTTAATTGTCCACTCTTTCGGCATCTCTGAATCGGTTTGTTTGCATACCGTACCGGCAAAAGTTTCAACCGTGAGCAAATCGACCGATTTTGTTGACGGTTCAAACGTGGAGACGAAATAGATATCCGTCTTAAAATTATTCATACATCTGGCTAAATGATGACGTCGCAGTTTGACTTCTTCATCCGGTGATTTATTCGACACTTCAATGTCATATTTAAATGAGTTGCCAAAAATAGGTGTCTCAGGAAAATTGACTAATCTACACTCCGTCTTTTGCTGTTGACGTATTAAAAAAGAAGGGAAGATATTTGCGAGATCCCAATAATCACGGTGGCGGTATTCACGGGGAGAGCAGCCGAATAACTTTTTAAATTCGCGGCTGAATGACTGCTGTGAATCAAAATGCAAAGAGAGTGCAATATCAAGCATAGATTTCGCGGTGAGCCGGACAAGAATGGCGGCACGGCAAAGCCTTCGTTTGCGAATGTATTCTCCCAAAGGCACATGCATGAAATTTCGGAACAGAAGCTGGATGTTGCGTCTGCTGTAGCCAGATTTCTGTGCGATATCTTCGATTGAAATAGGGTGCTCAAGATTGCACTCAATCCACTCCAGGAGCTGCTGTAGAATCTTCTGCCTGATCATCACATTCTCCGTTAATTCTTTGTCATATCGCACATTTTCGTTATGCCCTGGGCCCTAAGTGTATCAAAAACAGCAAGGGCGAAGGCAAAAGCACTGGTAGCGTCTGCTTCGTTGTCCCCGAAAATAGAGAGGTTTCAGTCCTGCATTATTAATGAATTTTTTGCATAAGTGATATCAAAATCCACGTACTAATTTGAGGTTACGTTTTAACGTAGACTCATTGTTCATGCCTAATGGAGGGACTGACAGTGGAATTTTCCGTATTAAGTAACAATCTGAAAATGCCGATGATGGGATTTGGTGTTTTTCAGGTTACCGATAAAAACGTGTGCAAACAGTCAGTGTTGAACGCTATCCGCACAGGTTATCGACTCATCGACACTGCAGCGGTATACGGTAATGAAGATGCCGTCGGTGAAGCCGTTCGTGAAGCTATATCTGAAGGTTTATGTACCCGAGATGAGTTATTTATAACGTCTAAATTGTGGGTGCAGGATATGTTGAATCAGGATACGGCAGCAGCAGGTATTGAAGCATCATTAAAAAAATCGGGACTAGAGTACTTCGACCTCTATTTATTGCACCAGGCTATGCGCGATTATTTCAGTGCGTGGCGTGCACTCGAAGATGCCTATGAAGAGGGCAAATTAAAAGCAATTGGGGTTTCCAATTTCTATCCTCATGTTCTGGCGAACTTTTGTGAAACGGTAAGAGTTAAACCGATGGTCAACCAGGTCGAGTTGCATCCCTATTTTGCCCAACCAGAGGCGCTGGCAACCATGAAGTATTATAACGTGCAGCCTGAAGCATGGGCTCCGTTAGGTGGTGGACGACATAAACCCTTTGAAAATAATCTGCTTCAGAGTATTGCAGATGCCCATCAAAAATCGATTTCTCAAGTCATTCTGCGTTGGAATATTCAACGGGGAGTGGTCGTTATTCCGAAATCGACACATCAACAGCGTATCGAAGAAAATTTTGCTATCTGGGATTTCTCACTGACAGAGAAAGAAATGGCACAAATTAGTTCGCTTGATTTGGGTTATGTTGGGGAGTCGGTAAAACATTTTAATCCTGAATTTGTTCGTGGTTGTCTTGCTGTAAAAATACATGATTGATATTAATCATATATTTTACCTGAGACGACAAGAATCTTTTAACAGGGGAGTGATATTGATCTTCACTCTGTCATATCTCCGGTAATATGGCGTCAGGCTTCATCATCAGAAAGGGGGCCTGACGCCTGAAAAAGTGAACAACAGACAGTGTTCGGATTATCAATATTCAGTTTTTAACGTTGAACTGGATTCATTACTGCGTTGTTTAAGAATTTCCCGCGCCGAATCTGCCATTATCATGACAGCACCTGCCAGCATCAGAGTATCTTTCAATACCAGGCGACCAGCACCGGATAAATAAGGGAAACCATGATGAGCGTCACCCAATGCGGGTACCCATGCCTCCGGGGTGGTGATTAAAAATGAGAGTGTTACCAGCGGCGTGGTAAATGCCATCAGTCCTCCCAATAAACCTAACCAGCGATTGACAGGATTAGCCAAAACCAGCAGAGCAATAATCACCTCCACGACGCCAAGACCGTTGGAAAAACCATAGGTATTATTGGCCGTTTGCCATGCCCTTGCTTCTGGTTTGTATTCGCCTTCGTGAGTCAGATACTGTTTATAGTCTTCCGGGTGTTCATAAAAGAACGACATTAGTGGACTGTTTGCGACGAATGGTGTAATGCTGTCTGCCTCGTAAGGGACAAACTTTAATAACCCAATCCACATAAAAACAATCGCAATACTCAGACGAATCAATGACAGGCCAATTTTATCTCCCCGACTTAACAGGTGCAGGTATTTACATCCTTATTTATACAATACTGCTGTTGCGGTTGAATTATTATCAATTCGCATCGATGTGACTTTCCAGGATGAAGCATTATATTTTCTGGCTATATCAGCAATGGTATCCTCCAGAACTGTCGGTGATGCTGATACTGACGAGACGCTGATATGTTTCAGAATTATTTTATCATCTGCATTGGTGGAAAATGCCATAACGCCAGATAATAGTGTTGCAAATAAAACAGATTTTTTAAACATATAAAATACCATCAATGAAGTGATTAAGAAGTTATAGAGTAACAGAGAATTAATAAGATTCTTTTCTCTGAGACGCCAGAATATTTGTTCTGGCGTCTGATTTTGAGTTTATTTGACTAATGAAAATAGATCATTGAGTGATTCGCTCATCGACGGATGAGTAAATATCTGATCGCGTAATATGCTATAAGGCAGCCCGGCATCCATCACCATTTTCACTATATTGATCATCTCGTGGGAGTCAACACACAGCAGTGATGCCCCTAATATACGTTGGGTTTTATTATCAACAATCGCTTTTAATACCCCACGAGTATCATTCATCACTCTGGCACGCGGAATTGCAGCTACAGGCAATGTCACCACCTGAATATCAGCACCACTCTCTCTGGCCTGTTCTTCTGTCATACCAACCCTGGACAGTGGCGGTGTCATGAATACGGAATAAGGCACATTTTTCCGATCATCAGTACTACGTCTGCCTTCTCCCAGCAACTCATCACGCACAATGCGGTAATCATCCAGTGAAATATAAGTAAATTGCAGCCCGCCGGTAACATCTCCCATCGCCCAAATATTGTCTGCGGTGGTATGTAATTGCTTGTCAACGACAATTGCCCCGCGCTCGTTTACTGCGATACCGGCATTTTCTGGATGTAACGAAGCGGTAGCCGGTTGACGACCGGAAGCTATTAACAGTGCATCCACCGCCAGTTGGGCGTGCTCGCTATGCACTTGCACTTGATTTTCATGGTGACTGATTCGCTCCACATGGGCATTGAGGATAATATCGACGCCCTGATCGCGTAAAATCGTCGCGATATTATCAGCAATATCCCGATCTTCCCGAGGCAAAAACAGCGAAGCTGCTTCTAAAATGGTTACCTTGCTGCCAAAATTAGCGAACATAGAGGCGAACTCAACGCCAATATATCCGCCGCCCAAAATACCTAAATGCCCAGGCAATTCTTTTAGATTAAGTAATCCGGTGCTGTCATATACACCAGGCGTGGTGGTAATTCCAGGAATTGGCGGAACCACGGTTTGTGCACCGGTATTAATAAAAATTTTCTCGCCATGAATTTCCAGATTTCCCTCAGGCCGATGAACACGCAGGCTATGATTATTGATAAACTCCGCCTGGCCGTCGATCACGTCGATATTAGGCATATCCGCAAGATTATGAAAATTCTTATTACGTAAAAAATTAACCACTTCATTTTTACGCTGTATGGCACGGACAAAATCTGTGTACTGCTGTGCGTCATGAACCAATGTTTTGGTTGGGATGCAGCCGATATTAATACAGGTCCCGCCATACATTGCATTTGATTGTTCGATGAGAGCCACTCGCCAACCTGCTTTTGCCAGCGTGACGGCTAATGTTTTTCCAGCCTTGCCAAAACCAATAATAACTGCCTGATATTTATTCATGATGATTTCCTGTCGAAACGCGTTCATTTGACATCATGACTATAGACGCAAAAGAGCAAATACCATTTCTTCACAACGCTTGATATTTTGTCTTATCGTCTGGTATTTTCTTTTTCTTAATCAGAATCACAAAACAAAAATCATGATTAACCATTTGATGGTATTAGATTAGTTATTTACTAAGATTGTTGGTGTTTGTAATCAAAAACCACTCAGGAGTCTGATATGGATGCCCTTAGCCGTTTGTTGATGCTTAACGCTCCACAAGGAACGATCGATAAGAATTGCGTGTTAGGAAGTGACTGGCAGCTTCCACATGGTGCCGGGGAATTATCGGTTATTCGTTGGCATGCGTTAACGCAAGGAGCGGCGAAGCTGGAAATGCCGACGGGAGAGATTTTTACATTACGCCCGGGAAATGTGGTCCTGCTACCACAAAATTCAGCTCATCGCCTGAGTCATGTCGATAATGAATCGACCTGTATTGTCTGCGGCACTCTTCGGTTGCAACATTCGGCGCGTTATTTTTTAACGTCTTTGCCGGAAACGCTGTTTTTAGCACCGGTTAACCACAGCGTGGAATATAACTGGCTGAGGGAGGCGATCCCGTTTTTACAACAGGAATCCAGATCGGCGATGCCGGGAGTGGATGCACTGTGTAGCCAGATCTGCGCTACATTCTTTACCCTCGCGGTGCGTGAGTGGATTGCACAGGTTAATACAGAGAAAAACATTCTCAGTTTGCTTCTGCATCCACGTCTTGGTGCGGTAATACAGCAAATGCTGGAAATGCCAGGACACGCCTGGACCGTCGAATCGCTGGCCAGCATCGCCCACATGTCTCGGGCAAGTTTTGCCCAGCTTTTCCGTGATGTTTCCGGAACCACGCCGCTGGCTGTATTAACAAAGTTGCGTCTACAAATAGCGGCCCAGATGTTTTCCCGGGAAATGCTCCCTGTTGTGGTGATCGCTGAGTCAGTAGGCTATGCCAGTGAATCATCTTTTCACAAGGCGTTTGTCCGCGAGTTTGGTTGTACTCCGGGAGAATATCGGGAAAGGGTCAGACAGCTTGCACCCTGAATAAAACCGCCAGAAATCAGGGCAAAGATAATCCGCATTCCGGGAGTTGTGAGCCTTTCAACTATTTCTATTTCCAACGGTGGTTTGGGCTTTATATATTTTTTTCTGATGGACTCTAGCTCAGTTTTTAAATAAAAATGCAAACTAAATTGCTTCAATTAAATAAAACCCCGACTATTACTTGATACGTGATTATTGTCGGTGATTTTTTTGTACACCATCAGTGTATATCTCAATAACCCCTGAATAAGTAGCTCTGAATAGGTATAAGGGATGTAGCCTTTTTAAATGGATTTCTTATGCCAAAAATGAACGTCGATTTCCCCATAAAATGTGAGCGATGCCGAAAGAAATAAAATTAGTTATTGCATTTGAAGTTTGGATGAAAGATTATCATTTGTCATACAAATGAGGGGTGGTATGTTGCTAGCCAATTAAAAAAGAACGCCATATTTATTGATGATTGATCCCCCGGAAGGAGGGGAACCATCGGGCATAAATGGGCATGAAGTAATGGAGTATTAGTTGTGAATGTCAATTTCTTTGTCACCTGTATTGGTGACGCCCTGAAATCAAGAATGGCACGAGACTCCGTGCTGCTACTGGAAAAACTCGGCTGTCGCGTAAATTTCCCGGAGAAACAGGGATGCTGCGGTCAGCCTGCGATCAATAGCGGTTATATCAAAGAAGCGATTCCAGGGATGAAAAATCTGATCGCCGCACTGGAGGATAACGACGATCCCATTATTTCACCGGCTGGCTCTTGCACCTATGCCGTAAAAAGTTACCCGACGTATCTGGCGGATGAACCTGAATGGGCATCACGTGCCGAAAAGGTTGCCGCGCGTATGCAGGATCTCACCTCTTTTATTGTTAATAAATTAGGGGTAGTCGATGTAGGTGCCAGTTTGCAAGGGAGAGCTGTGTATCACCCATCTTGTAGCCTGGCCCGTAAGCTGGGAGTGAAGGACGAGCCACTTACGCTGCTGAAAAATGTGCGTGGACTGGAGCTGTTGACCTTTGCTGAACAGGATACCTGCTGCGGATTTGGCGGCACGTTCTCGGTCAAAATGGCCGAAATATCCGGCGAGATGGTGAAAGAAAAGGTTGTGCACCTGATGGAAGTCCGCCCTGAGTATTTAATTGGTGCTGACGTGAGTTGCCTGCTGAACATCAGTGGGCGATTACAACGGGAAGGGCAGAAAGTCAAGGTGATGCATATTGCTGAAGTGTTGATGAGCCGCTGAGGATATAAAGATGTCGATCAAAACCAGTAATACAGATTTTAAGACACGCATCCGTCAGCAAATTGAAGATCCGATCATGCGCAAAGCGGTGGCAAACGCGCAGCAGCGTATTGGGGCAAATCGGCAAAAAATGGTCGATGAATTGGGGCACTGGGAGGAGTGGCGCGATCGGGCCGCCCAGATACGTGATCATGTTCTGAGTAATCTCGACGCTTATCTGTACCAGCTCTCAGAAAAAGTGACGCAAAACGGCGGTCACGTCTGGTTTGCAAAAACCAAAGAAGACGCTACCCGCTACATTTTACAGGTTGCCCAACGCAAAAATGCCCGGAAGGTGGTGAAATCTAAATCGATGGTGACCGAAGAGATTGGTGTCAATCATGTGTTGCAGGATGCTGGCATTCAGGTTATTGAAACCGATCTGGGTGAATATATTCTCCAGCTGGATCAAGATCCGCCATCTCATGTTGTGGTCCCGGCAATTCATAAAGATCGCCATCAGATCCGTCGAGTGCTACACGAACGTCTGGGCTATGAGGGGCCGGAAACGCCTGAAGCGATGACCTTATTCATCCGGCAAAAAATCCGCGAAGATTTCCTCAGTGCTGAAATAGGTATTACCGGCTGTAATTTCGCGGTGGCAGAGACAGGTTCGGTATGCCTGGTGACCAATGAAGGTAATGCGCGAATGTGTACCACGCTGCCTAAAACGCATATTGCAGTGATGGGAATGGAGCGCATTGCCCCCACGTTTGCCGAGGTAGATGTATTGATCACCATGCTGGCGCGCAGTGCCGTTGGTGCACGTTTGACGGGATACAACACCTGGCTGACAGGACCGCGCGAAGCGGGGCACGTTGATGGTCCTGAAGAGTTTCATCTGGTTATTGTCGATAACGGGCGTTCTGAGGTGCTGGCCTCTGAATTTCGGGATGTGCTGCGCTGTATTCGCTGCGGGGCTTGTATGAATACTTGTCCGGCATATCGCCATATTGGCGGTCATGGATATGGCTCTATTTATCCAGGGCCAATTGGTGCGGTGATTTCTCCGCTACTTGGCGGCTATAAAGATTTACCCTACGCCTGCTCTTTATGCACTGCTTGTGACAGCGTGTGTCCGGTGCGTATTCCGCTGTCAAAACTGATTTTGCGTCATCGTCGGGTGATGGCTGAAAAAGGGATCACCGCAAAAGCAGAGCAACGGGCGATAAAAATGTTCGCTTATGCCAATAGTCATCCAGGATTGTGGAAAGTCGGGATGATGGCCGGCGCTCATGCGGCAAGCTGGTTTATCAATGGCGGCAAAACACCACTCAAATTTGGAGCGATTAGCGACTGGATGGAAGCACGCGATCTTCCTGAAGCTGACGGAGAGAGTTTCCGTAGTTGGTTTAAGAAACATCAGGCGCAGGAGAAAAAGAATGGATAATCGGAGCGAATTTTTGAATAACGTTGCTCAGGCACTGGGTCGCCCGCTGCGACTTGAACCGCAAGCAGAAGATGCGCCGCTTAACAACTATGCTAACGAGCGGCTTACCCAACTTAACCAACAGCAGCGCTGTGACGCGTTTATTCAGTTTGCCAGCGATGTTATGTTGACGCGCTGTGAGCTGACCAGCGAGGCGAAGGCGGCAGAAGCTGCAATACGTCTGTGTAAAGAGCTGGGAGATCAGTCGGTCGTGATTAGCGGTGACACGAGGCTGGAGGAATTGGGGATTAGTGAACGTTTGCAGCAGGAATGCAATGCCGTTGTTTGGGATCCGGCGAAAGGTGCCGAGAATATCTCGCAGGCAGAGCAGGCTAAAGTGGGTGTCGTGTATGCTGAATATGGTTTAACCGAATCGGGAGGCGTGGTTCTTTTTTCCGCCGCCGAGCGCGGGCGTTCATTGAGCCTGCTCCCGAAATCTTCTCTTTTTATCCTGCGTAAAAGCACAATCCTGCCGCGTGTAGCGCAACTCGCAGAAAAATTGCATCAGAAAGCGCAGGCCGGTGAACGAATGCCGTCCTGCATTAACATCATTAGCGGCCCTAGTTCAACGGCGGATATTGAGCTTATCAAAGTCGTCGGGGTTCATGGTCCAGTGAAAGCGGTGTATCTGATTATTGAGGATTGCTGAGAGAGATATGAGATCTGAACATAAACCTGAAGAAGGCATACGAGGTTGAAAATAGCGTTAAGGACAACCTGACTTAACCCCGTTCCGTCATGGTTATGCTGCTCTTCTGTAAATATCCTGGCATTAGTAATGCCAGGATATTTACAGTGAAAAAGACAGGCATCCATTCCTGAAAACGGGTTCCCTTCCCGGTCATTGTCACTTCAGCTTTATACAGGCACTCTCTATCAGAATGCTGTTTATTACTGCCCAGAGTTTTGTTGGTATTCATCTACCATTTTTTTGACAAGGCAAAACATTACAGAAATTACAATGCTTAGAAAAAATCCCAGAGCCAGGCAAATGGCAGCAGGGTATTTATTTTTTATTTCTGGTGAGCTTATAGTTACACAGCCATCACCGTTCGGATACAATGACCAGTTCCTGGTCAGGTATATCATTTTTGTATAAAGCTCACTGTTAATTGCTGAAGGTATTTGTATCTCATCGAGAACTTGCCTGCCATTATGGTATTCTGACGCATACCATTTGATAATAGACGCCTGCACGCGAGATATTTCCGCTTCAGCAGTTGGTAAATCTCTCTTATCTCCTGACCATTCCAGCTTTATTTCTCTGTTCTTGACATCTGGGCTGGTGTGAAAAAATGTAGTAATTCGCTGTATAACATCTTCAGTCATTGTGGTCTGACAGGCAAAGTTATTATTGCTATCACAGTTAACAAGTATGCCTGGTGTTGTCTGGTTTATTTTTAGGCTGTAACTCACTTTTATATTATCTTTATTGACATACAGAAATAAAAGCACCATTGCCATACAGATAGCTATAATAAAAAGGATAACACGAATCTTTTTCTTCAGATAAAATAAAATCTCAATCAGATCGATATCCTGTTTGATTTGTTCACTCATAATATATCCAGAAAATAAAATCTGTCGCAGATAAGGTTGTATTAATAGTCTGTATCAGGAATGTTCGGGTTAAATATCAGCAAAAAGCCAGCATCATGAATACTGGATATGAAGCATGAGAGTTACCTCAGTGTTTATATAAGGATTCGGTCCCCCTCTCTGGAACGGTAACTCTCAATCTGATCGGTTCCTGCGTTAGTTCACATCACGACTCATTTTTTCGCTCTCACCGGCATCCCATTTGCCACAAAATATCCCGCCGTGCTCCTCGGCAGCGCTTCCTGTCCACGAATCATATCCGCTATTTTCTCGCCAATCATAATTGTCGTGGCGTTCAAATTCCCGGTGATAATCTGCGGCATAATCGACGCATCCACCACACGCAGGCCTTCTAACCCGTGTACGCGGCCTTCGCCGTCAACCACGGACATCTCGTCGTAACCCATTTTGCAGGTACCGCACGGATGGAAGGCGGTTTCGGCGTGGTTACGCACGAACTCATCGAGCTGTTCATCCGTCTGGCATTCGACACCGGGGCTGATTTCGCGGCCACGATACTGATCCAGCGCCGGTTGATGCATGATCTCCCGGGTGATGCGAATTGCGTCGCGGAACTCCTGCCAGTCCTGCTCGTGTGACATGTAGTTAAACAGAATTGCCGGATGCTGGTGCGGGTCGCGGGATTTAATCCGCACATGCCCACGGCTTGGCGAGCGCATTGAGCCGACGTGGCACTGGAAACCGTGCTCCTTCACCGCATTCGAGCCGTTATAGTTAATCGCTACTGGCAGGAAATGGTACTGAATATTCGGCCACGCAAATTCCTCACGGCTGCGAATAAATCCACCTGCTTCAAAGTGGTTGCTGGCACCAACGCCAGTGCCGCCAAACAGCCACTCCGCACCGATTTTCGGCTGGTTCCACCACTGCAGGGCAGGGTAGAGGGAAACCGGTTCTTTGCACTCATATTGTAGATACATCTCCAGATGATCCTGAAGATTTTCGCCGACGCCGGGTAATTCATGCACCAGCGGAATATCAAACTCCGCCAGCAGTTCAGCGTTGCCGACGCCGGAGCGTTGCAGGATCTGCGGTGAGGCAATCGCGCCTGCACATAACAGCACTTCTTTGTTGGCCGTTGCGCGGGTTGGGATGGTGCTGTCGCCTTCCAGCCATTCGACGCCCACCGCGCGTTTGCCGTCAAAAATGATGTGATCGGTCATAGCGTGAGTACGAATGGTCAGGTTAGGGCGCGATTTGGCCTGATCGAGATAACCGCGCGCGGTACTGGCGCGACGGCCCTGCGGCGTGACGGTGCGATCCATCGGGCCAAAACCTTCCTGCTGATAGCCGTTGAGATCGTCCGTGCGCGGGTAGCCTGCCTGCACGCCCGCTTCAATCATCGCTTCAAACAGCGGATTGACGCCGGGTTTGGAGGTGGTGACGCTCACCGGGCCATCGCCACCGTGGTAGTCGTTCTCGCCCACATCGCGAGTCTCGGCCTTGCGGTAGTAGGGCAGGCAGTCGAGATAACTCCAGTTCTCCAGACCGGGTTCTTGCGCCCAGTTATCGAGATCCAGCGCATTGCCACGGATGTAGCACATGCCGTTGATCAGCGACGATCCACCCAGGCCTTTACCGCGTCCGCACTCCATGCGGCGGTTATTCATAAACGGTTCAGGCTCTGTTTCATAGGCCCAGTTGTAGCGTTTGCCCTGTAGTGGGAACGCCAGCGCTGCGGGCATCTGGGTGCGGAAGTCAAAGCGATAGTCCGGGCCGCCCGCTTCAAGCAGCAGCACGGAGGTATTCGGATCTTCAGTCAGACGGGTAGCGAGAACGTTGCCGGCTGAGCCGGCACCAATAATGATGTAGTCAAATTGCAAATAAACCTCCTGGTTAGAATATGGACTGGAATTTAGCCATCTCAACCTGGATGGACTTCACCTGGGTGTAACTCTGGAGCGTCATCACGCCGTTCTCGCGACCAATGCCGGAGTGTTTGTAGCCGCCAACGGGCATCTCTGCCGGGGATTCGCCCCAGGTGTTGATCCAGCAAATACCCGCTTCCAGCTGATGAATGACGCGATGCGCGCGGTTCAGGTCCGCCGTCACGATGCCCGCCGCCAGGCCGTAGTCGGTATCATTGGCGCGGCGAATCACTTCGTCCTCAGATTCATAAGTGAGAAGCGACATCACCGGACCGAAGATCTCTTCGCGCACGATGGTCATTTCGTCGCGGCAATCGGTGAACACGGTCGGTGCAACCCATGCGCCGTTATCGAAGCCATCGCCTTTCAGTACATCGCCGCCGCACAGTACGCGCGCGCCTTCCTCTTTGCCTTTGGCGATGTAACGCAGCACGTTATCGCGATGCGGGAAGCTGACCAGCGGGCCAAAGTTAGTTTGCGGATCGAAAACGTCGCCCGCGCGAATGCGCTCAACGCGCGCCAGAATCTTTTGTTCAAATGCGGCTTTGCATTTCGCCGGAACGAAGACGCGGGTGCCGTTGGTACACACCTGACCGGAGCTGAAGAAGTTCGCCATCATGGCGATATCGGCGGCGAGATCGAGATCCGCATCGTCGAAAACGATCAGCGGTGATTTACCGCCCAGTTCCATGGTCACTTCTTTCAGGGAAGAGGCCGCCGAGTTAGCCATCACTTTTTTGCCGCTGGCGACACCGCCGGTAAATGACACTTTGGCAATGCCCGGATGCTCGGTCAGATATTGCCCGGTCTCCGCGCCCACCCCCGGCAACACGTTAAATACGCCGTCCGGCAGGCCCGCTTCGCTGTAAATTTCAGCCAGCTTTAACGCGGTAAGCGGGGTGACTTCGCTCGGTTTGAAAATCATTGCGTTGCCTGCCGCCAGCGCCGGGGCGGATTTCCACAGGGCAATCTGAATCGGGTAGTTCCATGCGCCAATCCCCGCCACCACACCCAGCGGTTCGCGGCGGGTATAAACAAATGACGTCTCACGCAACGGGATCTGGCTGCCTTCCAGCGCCGGGATCAGCCCGGCGTAGTACTCCAGCACGTCCGCACCGGTAACGATATCGACGGTTGAGGTTTCCGAATATGCTTTTCCGGTATCGAGGGTTTCCAGTTTTGCGAGTTCGTCATTGCGTTCACGCAGAATATCAACGGCCCGACGCAGAATACGCGAGTGCTCCATAGCGGTCATCGCCGCCCAGATTTTTTGCCCCTGTTGGGCACTCTTCACGGCGCGATCGACATCCTCACGCCCGGCGGCCTGCACGGTCGCCAGCACGTTACCGTTGGCCGGGTTAATGGTCTCGAAGGTGCGACCGCTGGTGGCGGAGGTATAACCACCATGTATATAAAGCTGCTGTTCTGCCATTCGGGACATCACGTCTCCTCGGTTAATCGGTGGGTAAATGCTGAGTAATAAAGTGACGGGTCAGCGAGTGTGCGAGAGGTTTATCCAGCGGTTTGCCGCTCAGTGCCGCGCGCAGCCATAATCCGTCAATCAGCGCGGCAAGGCCGTAGCCCGCTTCCTGTGCCTGTTCGCGCGGCAATTCGCGGCGAAACTCGCTCACCAGATTCGACAGCAAGCGGCGGCTGCTGACCTGCTGTAACCGATAGAGCATCGGCTGATGCATACTGCTGGCCCAGAACGCCAGCCAGGCTTTCATCGCCGCACTGCTCACCTGAGTTTCATCGAAGTTTCCGGCAACAATCGCCTGTAATCGCTGCTCTGCACTGCACTGCGGAAGTGCATGTAATCGATTCAAAACCGCGTCACGTAACTGACTGGTGATGTCGCGCATGGTTGCTTCCAGCAGACCATTTTTGTCCCTGAAATAGTGGCTGATGATCCCCGTAGAAACGCCTGCACGGCGGGCGATCTGCGCGATCGTTGCATCGTGCATGCCCACTTCATTTATTGCTTCCAGTGTGGCGTCGATCAGTTGTCTGCGCCGGATCGACTGCATCCCCAATTTGGGCATTTTCGCCACTCCATTCATCAGCGTTGTTTATCTATTAAAGCGGTTATTGATTGGACGTTCAATATAAAATGTGTCTTAATTGTTACGAATTTGATTTTAAATGGTAACAATAACAGTGGGGATACTGGATGACAGACCTTTCACACAGCAGGGAAAAGGACAAAATCAATCCGGTGGTGTTTTACACCTCCGCCGGACTGATTTTGTTGTTTTCCCTGACAACGATCCTGTTTCGCGACTTCTCGGCCCTGTGGATTGGCCGCACGCTGGACTGGGTGTCTAAAACCTTCGGTTGGTACTATCTGCTGGCGGCAACGCTCTATATTGTCTTTGTGGTCTGTATCGCTTGTTCGCGTTTTGGTTCGGTGAAGCTCGGGCCAGAACAATCCAAACCGGAATTCAGCCTGCTGAGTTGGGCGGCGATGCTGTTTGCTGCCGGGATCGGTATCGACCTGATGTTCTTCTCCGTAGCCGAACCGGTAACGCAGTATATGCAGCCGCCGGAAGGCGCGGGACAGACGATTGAGGCCGCGCGTCAGGCGATGGTCTGGACGCTGTTTCACTACGGCTTAACCGGCTGGTCGATGTATGCGCTGATGGGCATGGCGCTCGGATACTTTAGCTATCGTTATAATTTGCCGCTCACCATCCGCTCGGCGCTGTACCCGATCTTCGGTAAACGGATTAACGGGCCGATAGGGCACTCAGTGGATATTGCAGCGGTGATCGGCACCATCTTCGGTATTGCCACTACGCTCGGTATCGGTGTGGTGCAGCTTAACTATGGCTTGAGCGTACTGTTTGATATTCCCGATTCGATGGCGGCAAAAGCGGCACTGATCGCCTTGTCGGTGATAATCGCCACGATCTCTGTCACCTCCGGTGTCGATAAGGGCATTCGTGTGTTATCGGAACTTAACGTTGCGCTGGCGCTGGGATTGATCCTGTTCGTATTGTTTATGGGCGACACCTCGTTCCTGCTTAATGCGCTGGTGCTGAACGTTGGCGACTATGTGAATCGCTTTATGGGCATGACGCTCAACAGTTTTGCCTTCGACCGTCCGGTTGAGTGGATGAATAACTGGACGCTCTTCTTCTGGGCATGGTGGGTGGCATGGTCGCCGTTTGTCGGCTTGTTCCTGGCGCGTATCTCGCGTGGGCGTACCATTCGCCAGTTCGTGCTGGGCACGTTGATTATTCCGTTTACCTTCACGCTGTTATGGCTCTCGGTATTCGGCAATAGCGCGCTGTATGAAATCATCCACGGCGGCGCGGCATTTGCCGAGGAAGCGATGGTCCATCCGGAGCGCGGCTTCTACAGCCTGCTGGCGCAGTATCCGGCGTTTACCTTTAGCGCCTCTGTCGCCACCATTACTGGCCTGCTGTTTTATGTGACCTCGGCGGACTCCGGTGCGCTGGTGCTGGGGAATTTCACCTCGCAGCTTAAAGATATCAACAGCGACGCCCCCGGCTGGCTGCGCGTCTTCTGGTCGGTGGCGATTGGTCTGCTGACGCTCGGCATGCTGATGACCAACGGGATATCCGCGCTGCAAAACACCACGGTAATCATGGGGCTGCCGTTCAGCTTTGTGATTTTCTTCGTGATGGCGGGGTTGTATAAATCTCTGAAGGTAGAAGATTACCGCCGTGAAAGTGCCAACCGCGATACCGCGCCGCGACCGCTGGGGCTTCAGGATCGCCTGAGCTGGAAAAAACGTCTCTCGCGCCTGATGAATTATCCGGGCACGCGTTACACTAAACAGATGATGGAGACGGTCTGTTACCCGGCAATGGAAGAAGTGGCGCAGGAGCTGCGGTTGCGCGGCGCGTACGTGGAGCTAAAAAGCCTGCCGCCGGAAGAGGGACAACAGTTGGGGCATCTGGATTTGTTGGTGCATATGGGCGAAGAGCAAAACTTTGTCTATCAGATTTGGCCGCAGCAATATTCGGTGCCGGGCTTTACCTACCGCGCACGTAGCGGTAAATCGACCTACTACCGGCTGGAAACCTTCCTGTTAGAAGGCAGCCAGGGCAACGACCTGATGGACTACAGCAAAGAGCAGGTGATCACCGATATTCTTGACCAGTACGAGCGGCACCTTAACTTTATTCATCTCCATCGTGAAGCGCCGGGCCATAGCGTGATGTTCCCGGACGCGTGATTGTTTTTGCATAAAACCGCGCCATGTCTGCATATGGCGCGGGAATCATTGACTCGCTGTAAAAAATTATGCATATATTATATATGATTGTCATGTCATATCCTGAAATTCCTCTTGTATCACTTCATGACTTTATATTTTATTAATTAACGATTTTATTTTGTATTAGCTGAATGGATTCAGTCCTATAGAGTTATATATTTATTAATAAGACGATTCTTATATTTGGATACCTAATAAGAGTTACCACTTTTACCGTCTGTATATTAAATGTATTCCTCCTGCTTTTGTTTATATTTTGAGTTGATTTGAGTTCCTGGATACATATAATGCGCAGGTATTAGAGACTGGGAGGAATGTAATGATAAAGTTAAGAGTGTTAACTTAAAATAAGTTTTCAGTAGTAACTTGCTATTTTATTACCCTCTGAACTACATACTCAGATATGTGGTTGCCAATGCTATGCAAAATTTTTGAATTTTTATATGCGATGAACAGTAACCAGAATGGCATTTAATGCGTTGCTGTTTATGCAATCTTGGTTTTATTTGGATGTATTGCTGGAGATTGTGATGAATAAAATATATCGGCTAAAGTGGAACAGGTCCCGTAACTGTTGGAGCGTCTGCTCGGAGCTGGGGAGCAGAGTAAAAGGAAAAAAGTCCCGGGCTGTTTTAATTAGCGCGATAAGTTTATATTCATCTCTGGTATTCGCCGATGATGTCATCGTAAACCAGGATAAAACTATTGATTTTGGCAAAGAGAACCAGAGCATCGATTACCGTATTACGGTGACTGACAATGCCAATCTGGTAATCAATGCGACAGATACTTCCCGTCCGCGTCTGACTCTCGCTTCTGGTGGTGGGTTGGATATTACCGGAGGAAAGGTAACTATCAATGGCCCACTTAACTTTTTGCTGAAAGGTACGGGGTTCCTGAATGTCTCCAATGCTGGCAGCGAGTTATATGCTGATGATTTGTATGAGTCAAACTCAGGCATGAGACACGATCGCGGCTATTTTAATGTCTCCAACGGCGGCAAAATCCATGTTAAGGGCACCAGCCGTCTGACCTATTTGCAGGGAAATGTCAGTGGTGAAGGCAGCCAGGTAAATTCTAAAACCTTCTTTATGGGCGTTTACGGCAGTTACGGTGGTAATCAGTACCTGTCAGTTAATAACGGCGGTGAAGTTAATGCCAGTGAGAAAATTAGCCTGGGTTATTATGATCAAAACTCCGATACAACACTTGCTGTTTCGGAAGGTGGTAAAATCTCTGCGCCGACTATTAGTTTAAGCACCAACTCTGAGTTAGCGTTAGGTGCACAGGAAGGAAGCGCAGCGAAGGCTGCAGGGATTATTGATGCCGAAAAAATTGAGTTTGTGTGGGCAAAGACATCCGAGAAGAAAATCACCTTAAACCACACGGATAAAAACGCGACTATTTCCGCGGATATTGTCAGTGACAGCGAGGGCCTGGGCTATATCAATGTGCTCAATGGTACGACTTACTTAACCGGGGATAACTCCGCCTTTAGCGGTAAAGTCAAAATTGAGCAAAATGGCGCTTTAGGGATCACCCAAAATATAGGTACCGCAGAAATCAACAACCGCGGGAAATTACACCTGAAGGCTGACGATAGCATGACCTTTGCCAATAAGATTTCCGGCAACGGTACAATAAGTATCGACAGTGGGACAGTGGCGCTGACCGGCAATAACTATGCATTCAGCGGATATATTGATGTCGCTTCTGGTGCTGTCGCGGTTATTTCTGAAGACAAGAACATCGGCCGTGCGGACCTGGATGTTGATGGCAAACTGCAAATCAATGCCAATAAAGATTGGGTATTTGATAACGATCTTCAAGGTAGAGGTATTGTTGAAATAAACATGGGGAATCACGAATTCTCCTTCGATGAGTTTGCTTATACAGACTGGTTCCAGGGTTCACTGGCGTTCCAGAACACGACATTTAACCTGGAAAAGAATGCTGAGTTTCTGCAGAGAGGCGGGATCACTGCGGGTCAGGGAAGCCTGGTAACAGTGGGTAAGGGCGCTCACTCCATTAGCACTTTGGGATTCTCCGGCGGAACCGTTGATTTTGGTGCCCTGACAGCAGGTGCACAGATGACAGAAGGGACGGTCAACGTTAGTAAAACGCTGGATTTGCGCGGCGAGGGTGTGATTCAGGTTTCTGACAGTGACGTTGTCCGCTCAGTATCTCGTGATATTGACTCTGCGTTATCGCTCACTGAAGTCGATGATGGTAACAGCGCCATTAAGCTGGTTGATGCGCAAGGTGCGGAAGTTCTGGGCGATGCGGGCAATCTGCAATTGCAGGATAAAAATGGGCAAATCCTCTCCAGCAGTGCCCAACGTGATATTCAGCAGAATGGGCAAAAAGCGGCCGTCGGCACTTACGACTATCGTCTGACGAGTGGGGTAAACAATGACGGTCTGTATATCGGTTACGGCCTGACCCAGCTTGATTTACACGCTACCGACAGCGATGCTCTGGTGCTGAGCTCTAACGGTAAAAGCGAGAATGCCGCCGATCTCAGCGCAAAGATTACCGGCAGTGGTGACCTGGCATTCAGCAGCCAGAAGGGTCAGACCGTATCGCTTTCTAACAAAGACAACGACTATACCGGTGTTACCGATCTGCGCAGTGGGACGCTTTTGTTGAATAACGATAACGTGTTGGGTAATACCCATGAACTGCGTCTGGCGGCAGAGACTGAACTAGATATGAATGGTCACAGCCAGACCGTGGGCACGCTCAATGGCAGCGCCGATTCACTGCTGAGCTTAAATGGCGGCAGTCTGACGGTTACCAACGGGGGCACTTCAACCGGTTCGTTAACGGGGAGCGGAGAGCTGAATATTCAGGGCGGCACGCTGGACATCGCGGGCGATAACAGCAACCTGACAGCGAATGTGAACATTGCTAATTCGGCTAATGTCCTGGTAAGTCATGCGCAGGGATTGGGTAGCGCAAACGTTGAGAACAACGGTACCCTGGCGTTGAATAATAGCGCTGAAAAAAGAGCGGCTGCGTCTGTGAATTACACCCTGGGCGGCAATCTGACCAACAACGGTACGCTGATGACCGGAATGTCAGGACAGCAAGCTGGCAATGTGTTAGTGGTGAAGGGGAACTACCACGGTAATAACGGTCAACTAGTAATGAATACGGTACTGAATGGCGATGACTCAGTAACCGATAAATTGGTTGTCGAGGGCGATACTAGCGGCACGACTGCCGTTACGGTGAATAACGCTGGCGGTACAGGTGCGAAAACCCTTAACGGTATCGAACTTATCCATGTAGACGGTAAGTCTGAGGGCGAATTTGTTCAGGCTGGTCGTATCGTTGCGGGGGCGTATGACTACACTCTCGCGCGTGGACAAGGGGCAAATAGTGGTAACTGGTATCTGACCAGCGGCAGTGATTCTCCTGAACTGCAGCCGGAGCCAGACCCGATGCCGAATCCGGAGCCAAACCCGAATCCAGAGCCGAACCCTAACCCGACACCTACGCCGGGTCCGGATCTGAATGTGGATAATGACCTGCGACCGGAGGCGGGTAGCTACATTGCGAACCTTGCAGCAGCGAATACAATGTTCACCACGCGTCTGCATGAGCGTCTGGGTAATACGTACTATACCGACATGGTGACGGGTGAGCAGAAACAAACCACTATGTGGATGCGCCATGAAGGTGGTCATAATAAATGGCGTGATGGCAGCGGCCAGCTGAAAACCCAAAGCAATCGCTATGTTCTGCAACTGGGAGGCGATGTCGCGCAGTGGAGCCAAAACGGCAGCGACAGCTGGCATGTTGGGGTCATGGCGGGATATGGCAACAGCGACAGCAAAACCATTTCCTCGCGAACCGGTTATCGTGCAAAAGCGAGTGTGAACGGATATAGCACCGGCCTCTATGCCACCTGGTATGCCGATGACGAGTCGCGTAATGGCGCGTATCTCGACAGTTGGGCGCAGTACAGCTGGTTTGATAACACAGTGAAAGGGGATGACTTACAAAGTGAATCCTATAAATCAAAAGGATTTACCGCTTCACTGGAAGCTGGATACAAACACAAATTAGCTGAATTTAATGGCAGCCAGGGAACGCGTAATGAATGGTATGTTCAGCCGCAAGCACAGGTTACCTGGATGGGAGTCAAAGCCGATAAGCACCGCGAAAGCAACGGAACCCTCGTTCATAGCAACGGTGATGGCAATGTTCAAACCCGACTTGGCGTAAAAACCTGGCTGAAGATCCACCATAAAATGGATGACGGTAAATCCCGCGAGTTCCAGCCGTTTGTAGAAGTGAACTGGCTGCATAACAGTAAGGATTTCAGCACCAGTATGGATGGCGTGTCCGTCACTCAGGATGGAGCCCGAAATATTGCTGAGATAAAAACCGGGGTGGAAGGACAGCTAAATGCCAACCTGAATGTCTGGGGGAATGTGGGCGTTCAGGTTGCCGATAGGGGATATAATGACACCTCTGCAATGGTTGGCATTAAGTGGCAATTCTGATCTGAATAATGAGTAAAAGGAGAGAGAGCCGAACGGGAGATAATTCGGCTCTCTGTGTCATTTTCTTGCAGCCAGCTTTATCAGTCAGAGTGAAGACTCGCAGATTTAGCTGGCGCACAAGATTTAATCAAGGTGTGTTCAATGGCTTCGCATGATTTGAGTGTTTTTTTGGAAGAGTTCGGGGCAACGGTGAATTTGACGTTGCCTGGGCTTTGTTGAATAAATCAGATTTCGGGTAAGTCTCCCCCGTAGCGGGTTGTGT
>OLOC01000559.1_pt1 | contig 27750 bp, 26 predicted proteins | sample 1643111 | NCBI WGS metagenome assembly OLOC01 (sample SAMEA3136633, study PRJEB25190) | human gut metagenome
TCATCGGGCATTATCTGAACATAAAACACTATCAATAAGTTGGAGTCATTACCAACTGATTGAAAGGGCATTGTTTACCTTACCCAGGAGTTCGCCAAATTCCCCCATCACTCTAGTAAGCCCGCGCCGCGCTTCCTCCTCCGTTGCATTCATCACAAAATGTTCAGCACTCCGCATGCTTTTAACGGGGAACGCAACAGATATCGAGTCGATATCAGGCATCCTATCGCTCAACTTTACGGTGACAATGACAGATGGCGACAGAATATTAGTGCTTACAGACAGCACTACATATTTTCCGTCGATGTTGAAATCCTTTCTCATATGCCACCATAAATATCAAAAAATTAGAGCAATCATTTACGTGTTAATGGCTAATTGCCATCTTCCAGCAGGCGCACCATTGCCCCTGTTTCACTATCCAGGTTACGGATATAGTTCATGACAATATTTACGTTGGTCCAGCCACCAGCTTGCATGATCTCCGGTATTGAAACTCCGGCACGGGCCATATCTCGCGCGGCTCCGACACGGGCACTGTGTCCAGACCAGGCCAGGTACCTCTGTCCAGAGTCATCCTTAGCCCCGTAAATCAATCGGTGAGTTGCTTCAAAAATCCCTTCTAGGGCGCGAGTTGATAGCTGGCTGGTGGGTGATGGCGAGGCAACACCATTTTTTCTGACCCGGCAAAACAGGTAGTTATTCGGATCATCAGCCACACCAGAGACAGAAATCCATCGTTCGACCAGTTTAGTTACCCCCAGGCTAAGTGCCTTCTCTACACCTGCGGTGCTAACCAGCGTTTTCGTTCTGCCAATATGGATTAACATTCTCCCACCGTCAGTACGTGAGATATCTTTAACCCTGATCCTGGCAATTTCGGCTATACGTAACAGGGTGTTATAAGCAATCCCCAGAAATGCCAGATTACGTATATCCTGGCAGCGATCGCTATTTTCCATGAGTGAACGAACCTGGTCGAAATCAGTGCGTTCGAACGCTAGTGCCTGTTTTGCACGTTCACCGGCATCAACGTTTTCTTTTCGGATCCGCCGCATAACCAGTGAAACAGCATTGCTATCACTTGGTCGCTGCAGCCCGGACCGACGATGAAGCATGTTTAGCTGGCCCAAATGTTGCTGGATAGTTTTTACTGCCAGACCGCGCGCCTGAAGATATAGAAGATAATCGCGAACATCTTCAGGTTCTGCGGGAAACCATTTCCGGTTATTCAACTTGCACCATGCCGCCCACGACCGGCAAACGGACAGAAGCATTTTCCAGGTATGCTCAGAAAACGCCTGGCGATCCCTGAACATGTCCATCAGGTTCTTGCGAACCTCATCACTCGTTGCATCGACCGGCAATGCAGGCAAATTTTGGTGTACGGTCAGTAAATTGGACATTTGACACTCAGATAATGGTTTTAAGTAAAGTGTACAGGATCGGCTCTGCCTTTACCTGTTTATGGTTCTCGTCATAGAAACGCCAACGACCGCGACTGCGTTCTATCTTTTCTTCACCGCGCGATAATGACAGTTGACAACTATCACGATCAAACCCTTTTGCCCGCCAGTAACCACGATTTTTCTCAAGCTCAAGATGAGTGGACACTTTAGCAGCTGAATATCCCATTTTTCACCTCTGATTGATTGGTGGTGCTAAGTGCGCTACGCGAAATCTGGAGCATTAACACTGCCAACATTTCGCAGATTTTACGTAGCGCAACCTTGATCAAATGATCAAGTGATCACTATTTGACCTGATAAGGTATTGAACTGTATGGATTTACAGCTAAATTGATCATGTTCAATAACCCTTAATATAACTTCGTATAATGTATGCTATACGAAGTTATTAGGTCTGAAGAGGAGTTTACGTCCAGCTGCGCATAAAAATCAAGAATTATTAGAGCAATAAATTTTGAGAGAAAAATCCCATTCCACCAGCCAAAAACTGGATTGTTTTTCATAGTTGTTTGACAATTGCTCTAATAAATTATAGTTTTGCCGCCGTTACGTAATACGACTTTGGATTCACTATTTAATGTGTCTTCAGCGTTGTAGAGCGGCTCAGAAGGAAATGAGCAAACAGGGAAACCTTATACAACGGCATTACAGCTATGCATTGCTCATCTTACACACAGCGCAATGTTGTTAGATTACCCCAGCATGGATCATGGGTGAAACAGTAGGTCAGAGCTTCAGGCTCTGTGTTGTCAATACAGTGAGGCATAATTATGGCTTTCATTCAACCAACCATCGACGACGTTAGACATTGCTCTAACGCTTTATCTGTAGACCCTGCCGAAACCGACGCTGCCCGCGCCATTGCTGAACACTACTCAAAGATATCCAAGCATCACCCAAGACGACCTGGATGACCTCACTGACACAATCGAATATCTCATGGCAACTAACCAGTTGGACTCACAATAAATGCACTAATAAATCTATTATTTTTGTTTGATCCCTCTATAATATAGGTCAGTAATGACCGGTTTTCTCAGCCGGGCGTTATTGACCATGTCAATTCTGGAGGAGGATCAATGATAAATTATGTCTACGGCGAACAACTGTACCAGGAGTTCGTCAGCTTCAGGGATCTCTTTCTAAAAAAAGCTGTTGCACGCGCCCAACACGTTGATACAGCCAGCGACGGTCGTCCTGTACGCCCGGTTGTCGTTCTACCGTTCAAAGAAACTGACAGCATTCAGGCTGAAATTGATAAATGGACTTTAATGGCGCGGGAACTGGAACAGTACCCAGACCTCAATATCCCAAAGACTATTTTATATCCAGTGCCTAACATCCTTCGCGGTGTGCGCAAGGTTACAACTTATCAGACAGAAGCTGTGAACAGCGTCAATATGACCGCTGGCCGTATTATTCATCTGATTGATAAGGACATTCGCATCCAAAAAAGCGCGGGGATCAATGAGCACAGTGCGAAATACATAGAGAACCTGGAAGCAACAAAAGAGCTAATGAGGCAGTACCCGGAGGATGAAAAATTCCGTATGCGTGTACACGGCTTTAGCGAAACAATGCTGCGCGTCCACTACATCTCCAGTAGCCCTAACTACAATGATGGTAAATCAGTTAGTTACCATGTACCGCTGTGTGGCGTGTTTATCTGCGATGAAACTCTCCGTGATGGAATCATCATCAACGGTGAATTCGAGAAAGCAAAATTTAGCCTTTATGACTCTATAGAACCGATCATCTGCGACCGCTGGCCGCAGGCAAAAATATATCGCCTGGCAGATATTGAAAATGTAAAAAAACAAATTGCCATCACTCGCGAAGAGAAAAAGGTTAAGTCAGCCGCATCAGTTACGCGCAGCCGTAAAACCAAGAAGGGGCAGCCAGTAAACGACAACCCCGAAAGCGCGCAATAAATTATGCCCGGCATCAACCGGGCATTCTTCCATTATTCAGCCGCCACCGGTTTTAACAAGCCAGCATCGAGCAGTTTACGCGTCAACCACTGCTGGCCTTTACCCGTTAATTGAGGCGTCAACCGTATCTGGTAGCCATCTTCATCATCCAGCACCACTTCTTTCACCGTGAAATACCCCGCGTTGATGTACTGCTGGAACGGCACATTTTTACGTCCACCGGACGCTATCAGGATGCCGTTCTCCCGTAACCAGGCAAACAGCGCGTTTTGCTTAAGTCCAACAACCTTTGCAAAATTCCCAATCAGGATCCCTTTAGCTACTGATACCCGGTCGGCAAAATCGACTTTAGGAGCGGCGGCCACCAGCTGCTGATTTAGCTGGTGGGCTTTCTGTTCCAGAAGCTGCTTTTGTTCAGCCAGTTCGGCAGCCAGGCGCAGAGCTTCTGGAAGCGTCTGGGGGATTGCAACCGGTTGCTGTTCTTTTTGTCGGAAGTAGCTGTCTTCCAGTTTTTCAAAGAATGCCCATGCCTGATCGGTTTCGATCATTTTAGCGTGGCGGGCTGCGCCGCGTTCCGTCCAGAGGATGAGTGAGCGGGCTTTAGGAGAGATAGGATTTTGTGAGTTACTTAAAGTCACTCGCAAATTGTTCAAATCATCTCCAATAACTTTATAGAAATGCTTGCCTTCACAAAAACGTTCAGCATTACGGGAAAAGTTCTTCTTGATGTTATCCGCATCTGTCCCATACCCCTTAGCAAGGATCTTAGTTGTCACTACACGCACTCCCAGCCATTCCAGAACGGGAATTTCATCAGACTGATTCTGAACAACCACCAGCTCCGATTCCTGAACTGAAGGTGCATGAGTTTTTTCTGATTTAACGTTAGTTGCTTTCATTCTGTGTGCCTCCTTGCGTGTTTCGGCTGCGACGGTTGCGTAATTCAGATGCCCCTGTTCGAGCAGGTATTCGCGGATATCAGACAACAGAATGCGGTGAACAGCGTTCTTGTCCTTTCTCCGGTAAAGTTGTTTGGTGATCATGAAGTAGTTGGCAATAACGCCCGGTATATCCCTGGTACTGATACAGGATGTGTGCTGTTCAATTGCCTCAATCATTTCTTCACGGGTGACTAATGACGTTCTCATAGTCCCTCCTGAGCAGAAGCGTTAACAGGGAGGCACCAGTAACTGAGAGAGTTGCGCGAATCAGTGGAAAAGCGGGCAGAGAAAATGCAGGGAGCGTCAGGAAGCTGAGAACGGGCCTCATCTTCTGTCGGTGCAATAACGAAGTGATAGTGACGTTTCTGGCAGGAATAGAAGCGCCAGATGAATTCAGGATGAGTTGGGGTAGGGACAGTAGCCATAATGGCAGCCTCCTTTGACTAAGTTAAGGAGCTACCGCGTGAGGTCTCAATCTCAATGGCGGTAGCACTGACTGGGTTGAGACTACCGGCGTCAAAGGGAACCGGCCTGCCTTTCGGCAGCCCAGCCAGCACTACCATTGATTTCGGAGCTAAACGCTACGTATGGCTGTGCGATGGCATGACACAAAAAAAGACGCTTTCGGCGTCTGTGTCGCCTTTGACATTATCCGGGGTCTCAATCCCGGCACCCGTTTTAATGAGGTGCCTGATAAGCATAAACCGAAAATGCCTCAAGGCGCAAGAGGTCAGGTTCAATGTAACATCGGTAGTTAAAAAACACAATTTATTAGAGCAAATATTCATTCATTAAGCCATGCCAGAGCTTCATCAACCTGCGCTTCGTCTTCGACGCTAAGCACTTCATCCTGGGGAACATAATCCGCCAGCATAGCGAAACAATATGTATCCCAATGGTCTGGTGAGTGCAGGTTGAGTTTTTTCTTCATATCCTCCTTACTCATCACCTTCCATTGACCTGCGGAGTTAATCCCTACAGGGATTTTCGACGCTTCCTCAATAGTTTCATTACCCTTATCCAGTCTCATACGACCAGATTTTACGGCCTCTGCGGCTTGAACGTTGGCATAAGCACGTTTATCAAAGTACAGGCTCTTATCTTCACGGCTATGCATCTTTTTACCCCAGCGTATACGCTGTACGGTAATACCATAATACTCGTACATCAGATCCGCCGTTGCTTTACCCAGGCCATCGCCGTCTATCGCTATGGTGATATTTGGGAATCGCTCAGGATTACATTCTGCGAAAATTTTGGCGGCAAGCTGCGTTTCTGTAACGTCTGTGTATTCCAGCATTCGATAGTTGATTACACGGCGTTTATTTCGCTGGCCGGACACCATCATGATATTGATAACGGACTTATCCCGTCCCGTACCACCAGCAACGTCCACACATGCAAGCCAGCCCCATCCTTTGGCAATCTTGACTTTCCGCCGCGTCGCACGTTCAACCTCATCACGTCCAAGAAGGAAGCCATCCTGTGATTTAGGGAATAGTCCGCGTACCTTAATCATGTACATAGGGTTATCACGCCCGCCGTACTCCGCCAGCTTCATTTTGATAAATGCTGGCGTTACCAGCGGTGATTCCTCACTGTTAAGCGTGATCGCCGTATAAACGCCATCAGGGTTACCAGGACGCTTGGCCAGTTTATGGTGAGTATCGTAGAAATAGCCGCTTGGGCGTGTAGGCTGTGACAGTAATAAGATGCGGTTATCCTGTCCGGTAAGAGCACCAGTGATGATACCGAAAGCTCTATCACTGACACCGGAGGCTTCATCGATAATATACAGAAGATGATCTGCGTGTTCACCGGCGAGAGCTTCTTCACTTCCCAGACGAAAGCCCTTCGGTACTACAGTCCATACACCTTTACCAGTAACCTCATATAAAGCGGTTTCTGTCAGAACAAAATAATCAGCAAGCCATGGAAAACGGCTGGTGGCAGTAGCCCAGTTTATCTTGATGTACTTGAATATACCGGTCATTACCTGCTGAATTTTGTTCGCAACGATAATGGCACGGGCACCGGGATACATGATTATGAACAACATGATCATGATAGAAGTCATGTCTGATTTCCCGGTACCGTGGCCAGACGAAACAGATGTCTTGCTACCCTGTTCCTGCACAGACTCAATAATCAGATCCTGCTGCCAGGTAGGTGTTTTGCCGAACAAAACATCAGCGGCCGCAATCCAGTCATAACGATATAGCGCCACCAGCTCGCGCCAACGTGGATCCGTTACGCAACTTCTGGCCATTAATCATCATCCCCGTATAGCTTGCGGGTAACTTCTTCGTCTTCCTCCTCGTCTTCGTCCAGGTCTTGTTCCAGCCATGGGTCGTTTGATACACCTTCAGTATCAACATCTCCATAACCGCCTGTATCAACGATATCGGCGATTTCTTCCCTACGCTGCTCAATCCACAATGCGGCATCGGCGCGGCGGTTGGCGGCCCGTTCTCGCGCGATTTTATCCAGATCTTCAAGTGATGGAGCGCCAGATGCTGTTTGGTTTTCCTCATCATCGGTATTGGTCTTAGGAGCACGCAGATCGGCTTTGATTTGCTCCAGCATCAGGGGCGGCACTTTCCCGCCATGCGCCTCGATGAATTCAGCTGCTTCCAGCACTGACCAGTTATTTTCACGCTTTCGTTCGTATGCCAGCTTAACAATGCCAGCTTGCCCCATAGACAAAGCGTGCTTTTCCGCCTCCCGGCTTTCTTTTCGATAGTTATTCCGGATGCTGTAAATGGTGTTGATCAGGCTGCTTATCTGCGCGGAACAGCTGTTTAGCATGCTCGCGATACGGTATTCAGGCGGAGTACCTTCATCATCGTCTTTTTGCTGATCGCGCATTTCCTGCACCAGGCGAATACACGTAAACATCGCGCTTATCGACATCCAGATGCGGGTATTCCTTTTCAAGGATTGCTGCGAGTTCTTTCGCTGATAGAAGAGATTTAGTGCGGATCATGTAATCCGCAATCTCGTACGATGTTATTCGTGAGTGATTTATTTCCATGAAGTGGCGTCCCTGCCAGTTAAGTAACATCCTGTCACCTACTGATTAGCCCATGTCAACTAATCAACGTGGAATATAATACCCTCGATTAAAGAAATAGCAATACATTAGAGCAATTTTATCTAACACTCGACGAGTAACTTGTGATAGCGCCGACTCCAAGCGCGTAATCAAAGAACAATCGTTGATGCATCGCCAGCCTACCGTGCGTCTTCTCCCAATTATCGCGGTCACGCTCAATATCACGCTGGCATGACTGGCACAGAGGAATTGCGTAAATGTCATGCGCGCATAATCGACTATGACGAACGATATAAGGCGTAATGTAAGCGCCAGCTCCCGCCGCTCCACACCCACAGCATGGACGGGAAGCAACAAAGTCCATGTACTCAGGTAATTTTAGCGATTGCAGTTTTGGTATTTTGAAATGCGCCATGCCAGGGTCGGAGTCAACATCCACAGGGCATACTTTTGCACGCATCGGCGCGGCGCGTTCTTCCATCATCTGAACATATGCTGTAGCGCGATCGTCATACGGGCGAATATCCGCCTCTTTCAGAGGTCCGCTATCCTGCGTTGCGGCTTTCATCTTATTTATTGATATACGGCAAACTTCTTCCGGCATCAGGTGCATCATGTTGCGCATGAAAGCCCACCAGCACAGTTCTTGAATACTTAAATCATGGCCATCTGAAAGCCCCATTTCCTGACGGGCGACATCCAGTATCCAGTTAACGCGATTATTATGCAGCGTTTCTTTCAGCTCATTAAAACCACGCATCCGGTAATGGTTATCGTGATGCCAGCACAACAACACCGCGCTATTGTCTCGTTCTGCGTGGACAATATGGTTGTCACACCAGCTACGATCTGCGGCCTGGCATTGCCCCTCTTTCCTGCGCAACCACGCCACCAGCGCGTCAATTCCACCAATACGGCGAAACAGTTCATCGCTGTTAAAAAACGGCTGCAACGCCTCATTTGTTGCCATAGTTTGCTCGGAAACAACGAGGCCGTCGTCCATGTGCTCGATTAACTCACGCGGCACCGGCTCCATAATAAATTTACGGCCAGCCTCCACCAGCTTTCTGACTTCCTGATCCACTTTAAATGTGGCGACGCCAAGCTCTTTTTGTACAAAGGGAGTAATTACGGCTTTCACATCACACCTTTCATCACTGATTGGGCTTTATCTGCTGCCCGGCATTCTCTGTTTAAGCACAACCATTTCCTGACGGCATAACACAGCAATAGCGGTCCTGGCACCAATTTGCTTACCAACCAGGTATTGCTTTACCTCGCGGCGACTCACGCCATCAAGAAGCATCTTTAACGCTTCACGGGACAACTTGTTGTATTTACGTGCCATTAATCTACTCCGCGGAACCATACAATCTACGTAACGTGTCGGCGACAGAAGATACAGATATCTCTCCGGTCGCAGCCCCTACGGTAAGGTCTGCCAGTTCTGGTGAATCAAATACCTGCACCCCGTTACGGCGTAGAAATAGCAGCGCACTGTTTAGCGCGGTACGCTTATTGGCATCATTGAATATATGCCCTCTCGCAGTAGCCACCAGGTAGGTGGCGGAGACTTCGAAAAGGTCGGTGATATCTTCGTAGGCAACTCTGGCCTGAACTCTCCCGATAATGGCCTCTGCCCTACCCGGATCTGACATTCCCGGCAGGCCGCCGTAGCGGCTTATATTCGCATCATGAAGCGCAATAAGTTCTTCCGGTGATATATGCCTCATTATCGGTTAACCAGTTCCTTGTTGGTGGAGTCCAGAGTGTCAAACAGGGATGCAAATTCAGCATCCAGCGCCGCTTTTTTGTAGGCTTCGAAAGTAGCCTTGCTGACAATTACTGCTGGCTCACGGCCTCTGCGGGTGATTTCAACCTCTTCCCCGGCCTCAACATTGTTGAGCACTTCAGAAAGGTTGCCGCGCGCGGTACGGAAGTTAATGGATTGCATAAACACCTCGTGTACTCGTTATGTGTACACAATTATAAACTTCACAGGCATAAAGCACCAGCACTTTGCAGCTTAAATCACCGGACAATCATCAAATTCCCCACTTCGGGCATCATTAATGACATGAGTGATCACACCAAACACAGCATTACTGCCCGTGCATCCATCGTCATCTACTGGTAACGCCTCTTTCTTCCCGGTGCTTAAATCCTCCAGATGCTGACGTGGATACTTCCGGTATCTTTTTACGCGATATTCCCCATCCAGAGCGCATACAAGCAGAGAACCATCAACCGGGGTAAGTGAGGAATCAACCACCAGCAATGCACCCTGTAATATTCCCTCACGATGATGACTATCAGCTGCCCTCATGAAGTAGGTCGCTGAAGGATGTCTAATTATCTGCTGATCAAGAGAAATACGGCTCTCAGCATAATCCGCCGCAGGAGAAGGGAAGCCCATAGCGTTTTCACCTCAGAGTACTGTTTATCCATACAGTATACATTAAAGATGCTTGAAGTGTGCAATAGCGCGATGCTTTGCGCTCGCCTGGTGGCGCGTTATTTTTTGGCTATATCTTCTTTCTGATATACCGGATCGTTTCCTTTTGGCAGCAGGAGGCTTAACTGCCGGTAGTGCCGTAGCCGTTCCATGAAATAGGTGCGCAGGTTCTCAGGTTGCTCACGGGCTACCTGTTCCGCTATGACGGGTATGTTCAATCGCTCTTTGTAGGCAACCCCCCTGGCAGCCAGGTCAACGTTAACTTTATTCCTTTCTTCCTGGCTTTTAGCTGCTATGTTCCAGTTGCTCATGTTTAAGGCTCACATTTCCAGATGGTATTCTGAACACCCGAACCGGGCGTAAGATGAGGGTTAGCGTTCGCACTATGCTGATATACAGCTTTGGACTTTCCATATTGCTGACAGGCTTTGTCTGCGGTTTTTTGCAGGCTGTCCAGCCCATACCAGCCATCTGACTGGATGCTAACATTTTCGCCGTCATTGTATTGCACCATCGCACACCCAGACATAGCTAAAATCGCACCGACAATACCGCTTTTCCAAAAAGCTCTAATTAGGTCATTCGTTGCCTAATGTCCGAACTGCTAAAGCATCCAAGTTGCTGTAGAATCACCGCCAATTACATAAGCCTGAAATAAGTGGATGAAAATGACAAGTATTCAACAACGTGCAGAGCTTCATCGTCAAATCTGGCAAATTGCTAACGATGTCAGGGGTTCGGTCGATGGATGGGATTTTAAGCAATACGTTCTGGGCGCACTTTTCTACCGTTTTATCAGCGAAAATTTTTCCAGCTATATTGAAGCCGGTGATGACAGTATCTGTTATGCGAAACTGGATGACAGCGTAATTACTGATGACATTAAAGACGATGCCATCAAAACCAAAGGTTACTTCATCTACCCAAGTCAGCTTTTCTGCAACGTAGCTGCGAAAGCAAATACCAATGACAGACTGAATGCAGATTTAAACAGTATCTTCGTTGCTATCGAAAGTTCTGCTTACGGTTATCCTTCAGAAGCTGACATCAAAGGTTTGTTTGCTGATTTCGATACCACCAGTAACCGCCTGGGTAACACCGTTAAAGATAAAAATGCCCGCCTGGCTGCGGTTCTGAAAGGGGTTGAAGGGTTAAAACTTGGTGACTTCAACGAACATCAGATTGACCTGTTCGGTGATGCCTATGAGTTCCTGATTTCTAACTATGCGGCAAATGCCGGTAAGTCAGGCGGTGAGTTCTTTACACCGCAGCACGTCTCCAAGCTGATTGCACAACTGGCTATGCACGGGCAGACCAGCGTTAACAAAATCTACGACCCGGCAGCGGGTTCCGGCTCACTGTTGTTGCAGGCGAAAAAACAGTTTGATAACCACATCATCGAAGAAGGCTTTTTCGGTCAGGAAATCAACCATACGACCTATAACCTGGCGCGTATGAACATGTTTTTGCACAACATCAACTACGACAAGTTTGATATCAAGCTGGGCAATACGCTGACTGAACCGCACTTCAGAGATGAAAAACCGTTTGATGCCATCGTTTCTAACCCGCCGTATTCGGTGAAATGGATTGGCAGCGATGACCCGACGCTGATTAACGATGAGCGTTTTGCCCCGGCTGGCGTTCTGGCCCCCAAATCCAAAGCTGACTTTGCGTTTGTATTACATGCGCTGAACTATCTTTCGGCCAAAGGTCGTGCTGCGATTGTCTGCTTCCCGGGTATTTTTTACCGTGGCGGCGCAGAGCAGAAAATCCGTCAGTATCTGGTCGATAATAACTATGTCGAAACCGTAATTTCACTGGCTCCGAACCTGTTCTTTGGCACCACCATTGCCGTAAACATTCTGGTTCTGTCCAAACATAAAACGGATACCAACGTTCAGTTTATTGATGCCAGCGAACTGTTCAAAAAAGAGACCAACAACAATATCCTGACCGATGCCCATATCGAACAAATTATGCAGGTATTCACCAGCAAGGAAGATGTTGCTCATCTGGCAAAATCTGTCGCGTTTGAAGCCGTTGTAGCGAATGACTATAACCTGTCGGTGAGCAGCTATGTAGAATCGAAAGATAACCGCGAAATTATCGATATTGCTGAGCTGAATGCGGAACTGAAAACCACGGTCAGCAAAATCGACCAGTTGCGCAAAGATATTGATGCGATTGTGGCTGAAATTGAAGGCTGCGAGGTACAGAAATGAGCGAGTTGAGTTATCTGGAAAAATTGCTGGATGGAGTTAAGGTTGAGTGGAAAACACTAGAGAAAGTGCTTAAACGAACTAAAGGCACAAAAATAACCGCTGGGCAGATGAAAGCTCTTCACAAAGATAATGCGCCGCTTAAAATTTTTGCAGGGGGAAAAACAGTAGCCTTTGTTGACTTTAAAGATATTCCAGAGAAAGATATTAATAGAGAGCCATCGATCATTGTTAAATCCAGAGGTATTATCGAATTCGAGTATTACGATAAACCATTCTCTCACAAAAATGAGATGTGGTCATATCACTCAAATAATGATGCGATAAGCATAAAGTATATTTATTACTTCCTAAAAATAAATGAAGGATATTTCCAGAAAATTGGGGGTAAAATGCAAATGCCACAAATTGCAACTCCTGATACAGATAAGTTTGAAGTTCCAATCCCTTGCCCGGATAATCCGGAAAAATCCCTTGCCATCCAGTCTGAAATCGTTCGGATTCTGGATAAATTTACTGCAGTTACCGCTGAGCTTACCGCTGAGCTTAACATGCGTAAAAAACAGTACAACTACTATCGCGACCAGTTACTGAATCTTGAGGGCAGGGAAAATACTCGAGAAATGAGGATAGGTGATATTTATGATTTTCAGTATGGAACAGGCAATACAATTCCTAAATCTGGAGGGCAATATCCTGTTTATGGTAGCAACGGGATTGTAGGCTCCCATGACAAATATAACAGCGAAGACTCGCCTGTTATTGGTCATATAGGTGCTTACGCAGGAATCGTTAACTGGGGCCAAGGTAAGCATTTTGTTACATACAACGGAGTTATTTGTAGGCACAAATCGAAGGAAGTTCTTCAAAAATACGCCTACTATTTATTACTTTTACAAGATTTCGGTTCAAAATCTAATAGTGCATCACAGCCTTTTGTTTCATATAACATATTAAATGCTCCTATTGTTTTGGTTCCCCCTTTACAAGAGCAAGCTCGTATCGTCGCAATACTCGATAAATTCGACACACTGACCAACTCCATCACCGAAGGTCTCCCGCGTGAAATCGAGTTGCGCCAGAAACAATACGAGTACTATCGTGATTTACTGTTCAGTTTCCCAAAACCTGAAACAGCCAGTAATTAATTGAGCATTTTTACAGACCGGACCACCTTAACATCCGGTCAGTATATAGACTATTTTCTACACGACGGAAGTCGCCCTTAACTCCCTTCCGGCCCTTGCCAGACGGCACAAAGGATGCGCTATGACTCATCAAACACACACCATTGCTGAATCCAATAACTTTATCGTCCTTGATAAGTACATCAAAGCTGAGCAAACAAGCGACAGCTACCAGAGCGAATCGGACCTGGAACGTGAACTGATTCAGGACCTGCGGAATCAGGGCTATGAATTTATATCCGTAAAATCACAGTCGGCGATGCTAGCCAATGTTCGGGAACAGCTTCAGAACCTCAATGGTGTGGTGTTTAATGACAGCGAGTGGCGGCGTTTCACGGAGCAGTATCTGGATAACCCGAGCGATGGCATTCTGGATAAGACCCGTAAAATCCATATCGACTATATTTGCGACTTTATTTTTGATGACGAGCGTCTTGAGAACATCTATTTGATAGATAAAAAGAATCTCATGCGCAATAAGGTGCAGATTATCCAGCAGTTTGAACAGACGGGTTCTCATGCTAACCGTTATGACGTCACGATCCTGGTTAATGGTTTACCGCTGGTGCAAATCGAACTAAAAAAACGCGGGGTGGCGATTCGTGAGGCTTTCAACCAGATACATCGTTACAGTAAAGAGAGTTTTAACAGCGAAAATTCCCTGTTTAAGTATCTGCAGCTGTTCGTCATTTCCAACGGCACTGATACCCGTTATTTTGCCAACACCACAAAGCGCGATAAAAACAGTTTTGACTTCACCATGAACTGGGCTAAATCAGACAATACACTGATTAAAGACCTCAAAGACTTTACCGCTACCTTTTTCCAGAAACATACTCTGCTTAATGTTCTGGTGAACTACAGCGTTTTTGACAGCAGTCAGACACTACTGGTAATGCGACCGTACCAGATTGCCGCCACCGAGCGCATTCTGTGGAAAATTAAGAGTTCCTTTACAGCGAAGAACTGGTCAAAACCGGAAAGCGGTGGGTATATCTGGCACACTACCGGTTCTGGTAAAACCCTCACCAGCTTTAAAGCCGCGCGTCTGGCAACAGAGCTGGACTTTATTGATAAAGTCTTCTTTGTGGTCGACAGGAAAGACCTCGATTACCAGACCATGAAGGAATATCAGCGTTTTTCGCCAGACAGCGTCAACGGCTCGGAAAATACCGCAGGTCTTAAACGAAATCTGGATAAGGACGATAACAAAATTATCGTCACTACTATTCAGAAACTCAATAACCTGATGAAAGCAGAAAGCGATCTGCCTGTATATAATCAGCAAGTGGTGTTTATATTTGATGAATGCCACCGCAGCCAGTTTGGAGAAGCGCAGAAAAACCTGAAGAAGAAATTCAAACGCTATTATCAGTTTGGTTTTACCGGCACCCCTATTTTCCCGGAAAACGCCTTAGGCTCAGAAACAACCGCCAGCGTATTTGGTCGTGAATTGCATTCGTATGTAATTACCGATGCGATTCGTGACGAAAAAGTGCTCAAATTCAAGGTGGACTACAACGATGTGCGGCCACAGTTTAAGTCTTTAGAGACAGAAACTGACGAGAAAAAACTGAGTGCGGCTGAAAATCAGCAGGCGTTTCTTCATCCCATGCGTATTCAGGAAATCACGCAATATATTCTGAATAATTTCCGCCAGAAAACCCACCGTACCTTCCCTGGCTCAAAAGGTTTTAATGCTATGTTGGCAGTGAGCAGCGTGGATGCCGCGAAAGCCTATTATGCGACGTTTAAACGGTTACAAGAAGAAGCCGCTAATAAATCGGCTACCTATAAACCGCTGCGTATTGCGACAATCTTCTCCTTTGCCGCCAATGAAGAACAAAATGCCATTGGTGAAATTTCCGATGAAACTTTTGATACCAGCGCAATGGACAGCAGTGCTAAAGAGTTTCTGGACGCTGCAATTCGTGAATATAACAGCCATTTTAAAACTAACTTTAGCACCGACAGTAACGGTTTTCAGAACTACTATCGTGATTTAGCCCAGCGGGTTAAAAATCAGGATATCGATCTGCTAATTGTCGTGGGGATGTTTTTAACCGGCTTCGATGCTCCAACATTAAACACGCTATTCGTCGATAAAAACTTGCGTTTTCACGGCCTGATGCAGGCATTCTCCCGCACCAACCGCATTTATGACGCGACTAAAACCTTCGGTAATATTGTCACGTTCCGGGATCTGGAACGCTCAACCATTGATGCCATAACGCTGTTTGGTGACAAAAATACCAAAAATGTGGTTTTAGAAAAGAGTTATGCAGAGTATATGGAAGGCTTTACTGATGCTGCCACTGGTGAAGCTAAACGCGGCTTCATGACAGTAGTTTCAGAACTGGAACAACGGTTCCCTGACCCTACCAGTATTGAAAGTGAAAAAGAGAAGAAAGACTTCGTTAAACTGTTTGGCGAATACCTGCGTGCCGAGAACATCCTGCAAAACTATGATGAATTTGCCACGCTAAAAGCCCTGCAACAAATCGATCTTAGCGATCCTGTTGCGGTAGAAAAATTCAAAGCAGAACATTATGTGGATAATGAAAAGTTCGCTGAATTGCAAACAATTCGTCTCCCTGCTGATCGCAAGATTCAGGATTATCGTTCTGCCTATAACGATATTCGCGACTGGCAGCGCCGTGAGAAAGAAGCTGAGAAAAAAGAGAAATCAACCACTGACTGGGATGACGTAGTTTTTGAGGTCGATTTGCTGAAGTCTCAGGAAATAAACCTGGATTATATCCTTGGACTGATTTTCGAACACAATAGACAAAATAAAGGCAAGGGCGAAATGATCGAAGAGGTCAAACGCTTAATTCGTTCAAGCCTGGGGAACCGGGCGAAAGAGGGCCTGGTGGTCGATTTTATTCAGCAAACGAACCTGGATGATTTACCAGACAAAGCCAGTATCATTGAGGCATTCTTTACGTTTGCTCAACGCGAACAGCAACGTGAAGCAGAAGCATTGATAAAAGAAGAAAATCTCAATGAAGATGCAGCAAAACGCTATATTCGCACGTCTTTAAAACGCGAATACGCCACCGAAAATGGCACAGAATTAAACGAAACATTACCAAAACTTAGTCCGTTGAATCCGCAATATAAAACGAAAAAACAGGCAGTTTTCCAGAAAATCGTCTCGTTTATTGAGAAGTTTAAAGGCGTAGGCGGAAAAATATAGCCCAATTCGTATTTTTCTTGCGGGTTCTTAATTAAACCCGCAAGAGACCGTGGGGTTCCAAATGGCTAATATACTCCCCTTACCCATGCGCGACAATGCTGCCAAAAGTGATAGAGAACAGCCAGAAATAGATCGCGGCCATAATGATTTTGAATGCCGTGTTCATATTTTCAGCTCCTGTGATTGATTGGATACATGCCGCGCCTTGCGGCATGTTTTTATTTTCACTTTCTCTGTTTTAAAAATCAAGATTTATTAGAGCAATTATTGTTGATGGAGAAGCGCGTTTTCATACTCCCTGACCATTAACGTAAGTACGCCGTGACTCCTGAAAACACGCGCCACTTCAATCTTATCTTCCAGCGCGAACGCAATTTTACTTAGACCAATTTTCTTCAGGAGATCAATCTTTGCTGGACCGTCATTTCTGTCATCGGTGGCAGGACGCATAGATAGCAAAGGCTCAGCCCCATTTGTTACGTGCTTACGCAACCAGGCTCGTGTTTTATCCCTGGCTATCTCACAGCGCCCGGTTACAAACCAGAGGGTGTAAATGCCGGACAACTGGCGCACCATATCAATAACTGGAGTGATGGGAGCATCAGTGTCACAGGCAAGGTTAAACTCGTTCCAGTGCTCTGTTAATGCACCTTTGCCAGGTGGTGGAAGTAAATGCAGCCTGTCTTCCGTTGCCTCTGATATCGTCCCATCAATATCTACTATGACGATGTACGGACGTTCCTGGTGTGCGTGTTTATTGAAAATACTCAAATGCCCTCCTCATTGGACGAAAAAAATGCTGGTGGGAGCACTCCACCAGCATTAAAAGTGACACTGTAACTATCAGCGAACGTAAATAGTGCCGCCGTTCTCTTTTTCCCATGCATCGCTACGTGCATAGCAAACATCGAGAAGTCTTCTTGCCGCAGTTTCCTCTAAACCCAATTCGACAACCAACTGCTCATGACGGCGGGTAACCACATCAAACAGGGTATGCAGCCCTTTAGTTGCCAGATCATCAATGAATTCCGGTTCGAACGGCAGCTCTGCATCTGCCAACATAACCTCTTGCGCCCACTCAACTCGACGGACCAGTTCCGGGCGGCGGCTTTCCATCTCTTTACAGATCAATTCATGGAAGAACTCTACCCAACCTTCCGGCTGAAACTCGCGGAAAATTGCCAACGGCTGGAAGTTTGGCATCAACCATTCGTTGATTCGGATATCAATGGCATAGCCCATGTCGCAGCAGAACTGATAAGCAAAGTCCAGCTTAGAAACGATATAAGGACGCTCGTTATTGAACTCTTTAGGCGATGAGATCCCATAAGCCAGGAGGCGCGGGAAGAAGGAGATTTGCCCTAACGTCGGATGAAGTTTGCTTGCAGGGAAACGGCGCTCAGTAATGCCATACATTTCCTTCTTGAGCGTCGCAAATTTGGCATTCTCATTAACCAGCGCGGTAACCTCTGCTTTTTTATTAGCAAATGCCACGCGCGCTTCGCTTGCATCTTTAATAGTTTTTTTGAGCTGTTGGTTAAGGTCGGCGACCTGCTTACGCAGTTCCTGTCGCTCGCTTTTAGCTTTGTTATAGCGTTTCTCAAGGTTAAAAGGATCAAGTTTCATGATCTCTTTATATTGAGATTTTAGCGTTGAAATCTGTGAGTTCCGCAGTTCAACCATCGCGGTCATTTCATTGAGTTTTGTTTCCAGCTCAATGCTTATACGTTCGGCATTATCAGCACGCTGGTTGGCGTCATGCGTCGCATCGTCGATCGCGTCCTGTTGCTGGCGTTTCAAATGTTCAATTTGCAGCTGAAGCTCTTCAATTTCTTTACCCTTCAGACCGAGATCCAACTGCATATTTTCAGCTGCATCTACCAGGGAGTTATGGCTATCAGCTTCTGCGTTATAAACATCAATAAGCTGTGCGTGAAGCATCTCCGCTGACTGAACCGCATTATCAAAAAAACGTGCTGTGAGGTCATCACAACTAACGCGGCGTTGCGCAGCCCGGATGTTCTGGATAATGGCCGGGATACCGGCATTCAGGACATCAGGGATAGATACATTTTCGATTGATTGGTTTTGTGCTGAAGTGCTCATTTCAAAGTTCCGTATTAGCTTGTGCTTCGGTCATTTTTCCTAAGTATGAAGGTGGAAGGACTACGCAATTTGTATCCAGTCCCTCACCTATGGCAGCCTGTAAAATTCTGGCTAAGGTGAGTCTCTTGTTGCGATACCTGGTGATGACATGCCTGATACCGCCGGTCGGCGTAACAAAGGCGATCAGCCAGTAGTGATATTTCCGTCGGAATGGCCACATAGTGCACCTTATAGATTGCTCTAATAAAAAACGTGATGAGTGTACATCACGTTTTAAAAATATGGAACTATTAGAGCAATATTATTCTGATTCTCGCTCAAAAAATGAGCTGATAAGGGGAAGCCAATCCTCTGACACTTCGCGAGGTCGCGGTTTGCCGTGGAAAAAGATTATTCGGCAGTCTTTTGGTAATGCCCCATTCCCCCTGGAGTAACGCGCGCTCGCATATTTCGAACCAGGTTCCACAACATCGGCCTTGTAACTTACAAACCATCCCGGATACAGATCCTGAAATGCTGGTGTATCATCACCCATAACCTTCCGCAAAAACCCCTGCTCACCCCAGCATTCAGTAGTAACACAACGAGCAATCCAACCTTCCGGATCTTGCCAGAATGCACTCCAGATATGCGCTTTTACACTATTTGGTATCCACAGGGCACCGCTGCCACGATATTGTGGATGGTAAAAATCCCTAAGCATGGTGAAGCTGGTTGGTGGATTCTCTAGGATTGGGCGTATATCACCGGCAATAACCGTGTCCAAATCCAGATAGAACAGATCATCGGTTATATCCGGTCGGAACAACTCGATTTTCGCCCACCAGCCACGGCACTTTTGCCACTGGTTGATCAATGGGACAACTTTGACGCCAGGTACATGTAAACGCTTCAGGTCTGTCAGGCAAATAATTTCATAGCCTTTTGGCAGTTGATTAACCAGCCACTGCACATCGGAAGCGTTATAGTCACCACCAGAGCGAAGAACTAAAGCAATCTTCATGCTGCACCATCACCTTTCACTTTCATCAATGTCAGGTTTCCGCAAAATACGGCACCTGTGTCGATATAATGCTGATTCCAGAATGTCTTCGGGCTTTTCACCGGAGTGTGACCAAAGATAAAACGATCTGCGCCCGAAATTTCGCCACCAATATCATCCATCGAATCACTGATACGCTCGCGCGCCCAGACAACGTTGAAAAGCGGCACCTCCTTACCGAATTGGTATTCATTATCCGGATAGTCGGCATGGGCTATAACGATAGTTTCTTGCCCGGTGTTCAACTCAATGATATAGGGCAGACGCTTTACCAGCTCCACCAGCGCCCAGGCTAATATTTCCTGATCAGTGTCCAGCATGAAGAACCATTGTCCGCCATTCATTAGCCAGTTATTCACGTTGCCATCTGGACTTAACGCATCAATCATCAGCCGCTCATGGTTCCCCATCACTGCCCTGAACCAGGGCATCTGCAATAGTTCCAGACATTCGACATTTTCAGTACCGCGATCGATAAGGTCTCCGAACGATATCAGTAAATCCTGCGCCGGGTCAAAATCCACACGATGGAGTTCGGACATCAGTCTGGTGTAGCAACCATGCAGATCACCAACAACCCAGACATTCCTGTATTTGGTACCGTCGATACGGTGATAAATTGTGGGTGCCATCATGTATTCTTCAGCCATTCTTTAAGAGTCATCTGCGGAATACCTCCCATTTTCCCGCATGAAACAACGTCAATCTGTTCACGCGCAGACTGGAATAACAAAGGCAGGTGACTTAGATTTTTTGGCGTGCCGCCGGAGTGAACGCGTGGTTCGGCACTGTTGCAAAGTTAGCGATGAGGCAGCCTTTTGTCTTATTCAAAGGCCTTACATTTCAAAAACTCTGCTTACCAGGCGCATTTCGCCCAGGGGATCACCATAATAAAATGCTGAGGCCTGGCCTTTGCGTAGTGCTCGCATCACCTCAATACCTTTGATGGTGGCGTAAGCCGTCTTCATGGATTTAAATCCCAGCGTGGCGCCGATTATCCGTTTCAGTTTGCCATGATCGCATTCAATCACGTTGTTCCGGTACTTAATCTGTCGGTGTTCAACGTCAGACGGGCACCGGCCTTCGCGTTTGAGCAGAGCAAGCGCGCGACCATAGGCGGGCGCTTTATCCGTGTTGATGAATCGCGGGATCTGCCACTTCTTCACGTTGTTGAGGATTTTACCCAGAAACCGGTATGCAGCTTTGCTGTTACGACGGGAGGAGAGATAAAAATCGACAGTGCGGCCCCGGCTGTCGACGGCCCGGTACAGATACGCCCAGCGGCCATTGACCTTCACGTAGGTTTCATCCATGTGCCACGGGCAAAGATCGGAAGGGTTACGCCAGTACCAGCGCAGCCGTTTTTCCATTTCAGGCGCATAACGCTGAACCCAGCGGTAAATCGTGGAGTGATCGACATTCACTCCGCGTTCAGCCAGCATCTCCTGCAGCTCACGGTAACTGATGCCGTATTTGCAGTACCAGCGTACGGCCCACAGAATGATGTCACGCTGAAAATGCCGGCCTTTGAATGGGTTCATGTGCAGCTCCATCAGCAAAAGGGGATGATAAGTTTATCACCACCGACTATTTGCAACAGTGCCAATAACCTGTCCGTCTATCTGCATACGACCGGTTGGTTGCTGCAAATCGTTGGCGGCAGTCGTCACCTGGGACGTGGAGGCTGGTTCAGGCGCATTATTTTTCCGCATCCCCGGCGAGTTGCGGAGTTTATCAAATAGCCCATCAATCCCCATTTGTGCGCCGAGTTGGTCAAAGTAACTTGAGTTGCTGGCCACCGGACGCGCCTCTTCAACTGGCATCGGAGTATCAACATACACATTGCCAGCTGCTGTTGCGGTCCCCTTCCCTCGTGCACGTTCTTCGAGCGTTCCCTGAACGACTTCCCGACGCATACCCCGGCCATTCATGAATTTGTTGACCAGATCGTTAACGCCAACAGCATTGCCAATTTTGTCTACCAGACCGCCTTTCTCAAACGGGCTATCACCAGGGGTAAACGCCAGGCCAGTAGACTGATCGATAACAGCGTTATCAGGCAGTGGTCCCCTCACTCCATATTGCGCCCCACCCTGTGCTCCTGCTCCAGGTGTATAGATTTCACCACCTAAATAGCGAGCACGATGAGTATTGACCTTGATCGCGTACTCACGGTTTTCTTTCGATAAGTCACCTGTGCCTTTTTTCCACTTATTGATAGTGCCAAACCCAGCATTATATGCAGTGATGGCCTCGTTTAAGTCTCCATTGGCTTGCTTCAGATATTTGCTCATGAGAAGAGCCGCAGCTTCTGCCGATTTCACAGGATCAAACGATTCACCTTCAGCTAAGCCAGTCTCTTCACGAGCAATCCCCGTGAACTGAAACATCCCCAGAGCACCGGTTTGGGATTTTGCATACGGATTACCACCAGATTCAGTTGCAGCAATCGCGTAAAGAGTGCCTTCTGGAAGACCGTATTTATTCTCTAGTTCGGCAAAATACGGAGCCAACTTATCGAGATTTGCCTTACCTTCAGCGCCAAGACTTCCGACTTTTACATCCAAGTTGCCATTGTTGTAGGTATCCGCAGCTTTCTGAATGTCATTCCTGGTGCCAGTGGTATTAAGCGACGATGATGACGAGCTATTTTGACCAATAGCTTTATCAATTTTCTGCAACGCGCTATTGCCCGTTTCTACGGCATTTGCATTGATAATCTGATTAGCAGTTTCTTTAACTGTTTTATTGCTATCTTTCGCCGTGTCCAGTGCCGCATTTATCACGCGGGTAACAATATTAGTCTGTTTGGCATCGGATTCAGTTTTAGAATCAGATGTCTCCTGGTGGCTATTAACCGGAGCTTTTAACTCTGGAGTGATTTCTTTCGCATTAGCCTCGCCGATCGGATTGGGTATTTTTGATACAATCATTGCCGCAGGGGTATTTTTAACGGCATCAACCGCTGCATCTAATGCTTTACCTGGTAAATTTTTAACCCCATCCCAAATATTACCAGCCGCCTCTTTAATGTGTTTCCCTGGGTTCTTAATGAAATCAATTGCACTATCAATTGCATCACTGAAAACCTGTTTCAGGTTATCGACAGTAAAGAAGTCTTTGATGGCATCCAGCTTTTCAAGCAGCTTATTAGATGTATCGCTAAACCATGCTGAAACAGCATCACCAATCTTTGCTGTGTAATCATCGAACTTGGTAGAAATGGTGTCGCCAAGGTTAGAAATATATGTTTCTAAGTTGGTAATCCCACTATCAATGGCATGGGCAATACTTTCCGTCGAAAATGATTGCAACATATTGCCGATATCCTCAAATCCAAGTGATTTGAGAACCTCACCAATGGCGCTGCTAATACCAGATACCAGTCCCCCCATATCAAGAATATTAGCTAACGTATAAGCGGCTTTTTGCTGGAATGATGGATCTTGTCCTGATTTAAGCCCAAACGCTCGACGTTGCGCTTCTGTATCATTCCAACCGGTTACCGCATCATAAATACCTCCAACCACTGTGCCGACTAGGGGAATTGCGCGTAACGCCCCTTTACCAACTGCCTTTAATCCAAGTTTACCTGCTGCCCGGGCAGCCAAATCTCCGCCTTCATGGGCGAGAGTCTTCTTACCACCACCGCGTAGCATTCCTACAAGTTTCTTTGCCCCCAGAGCGCCAAAAGCGAGTGCTCCAGCTTTTTTCAGCATGCCACGCCCCATTAACAACGACGCGATGCCACCGGCCCCCTTCCCTAACAGGCTAAATAGTTTGGACAGCAAGCCGCCCTTCTTTTTCCCGGTGTTTTTGGCTATCTGATCAAGGGCGCTGAGAATCTTGTCATTGCCCTCTTTAATTTCGCTGGTCTGCTCCTGAAGTTCCTGAACCGTCCGTTTTTGGGTGTTAACCTGAACGACATCGGCACTATTTTGCGATTTACGCCTAAAAAAACCTTTTCTACGGCTGTTATCGTCATTGCCACGAATCACATCGGCAATAGACTTTCTGGCACCATTAAGCGATCCGCCAACTTCTTTTGATATCCCGCCAAGCTCCTTCCCTGCTGCCCACAATGGACCTGCAACGGCATAACCTAACGCATCGACAGCACGAGTCTCTGAAGGGTTACCTATGCCTTCAGCTACTTTTGACAGTTTTTTTAATAAACCTGATTCAGCATTTAGACGCTCATCATCCTCTTTTCGCCTGGCCTTTTCTGCTCGTTCAGCACGGGCATCTTCCGCTGCGGCCTTACTCCCTGACTTTCCAATAAAACGACCACGCGCATCGCGTTGGTTTTGGCTTTTTTGCGCACCGCCTTTTTGACCGAACATTTCGCGAGCGTGTTCGGCTGCTTCGGTCCGTTGTGCCTTTACATCCTCTGGTATAGCCTTCCTGCGTCGTTTTTTACCCTTTGGTGTGGTTGATTTGGCCCGCTGTTCCTGTTGAGCAACATCTTCCTGAACTACACGAGAAACGTCCCCTAAATTAAGCCGTTTCATTGCCTCAACAATAGGGTCCACTGATGGCGCATTGGCCACAAAGTCTGGCCGGGAATTTTCGATTGTGCGATTTAATGCCGACACACTGCGAGAGACAGGATCAACAGTTGCAACGCGTCCCCCTTTCAAATCTTCAACAGCTTCCCGGATACCTGCAAGCTCTTCCAGCTCTTTTGCACTGGCGGTTTCAACTGTCCTTATAACATCGTCAATGTTGGCGTTTTTTCTTTCCATGATCTTATCGCCTACCGTTTCGGTTTAAGTTTTTCTTCCAGTTTCTCCAACAGGAAAAACGCATAGGATTCAGTAAGCCTTTCAGCGTCCTGAATCGGTATACCCCCATACAAAACCAGGTTGGACACTAAGGTCTGATAGCTTTTCAATCCCCACCTGTGGAATGAAGTCGGTAGCCCGAAAGGGCACCCACAGACGGGTATACGCACCCTCTGTGGACTCCTTTTTATCCTGATTTGGGCATTTATGCGGCGGGAGACGAAGACGCATTTCACCTTTATCGATGTAGCACGGTAAACCATGTTCGAGCTTTTCATGAGCCAGTCGGATGTGTGCCGCCAGCTTCATAAATTCAGTATCAATGGCCATCCGTTTAATCGTTTCATAACGACGCTCAGCCTGATCTTCACGAGTACCGCTAACATCGTTATAAAGCTCACACTGATAAGCGAATTCCCAAAAACGCAAATCAACGATCGCTTCTTTGAATTCCGCGTCGTCTTCAGGTGGCAATGCTGCACGGCGCATCTCCAGCATTTCCATTGCCCAACCATCAAGCGGCACGATACGCCATTGATAAGGTACTCCCTCTACAGACACCTCAATATCGTCAATGAAAGGTTCCACTTCCAGGACCTGGATATCTTCAGCCAGAGCATTCATATCGCAATCGTAATAATGCTCTTTACCGCAATGTTTACAGGTGTAAGTGAATGTCTCGACCGGTGTTTCACGGGAGCCGGTAAATATCCACCATAACGCGGTAATCCGGTCCTGCGCCGTCCATGTCAGGGGATCATGTTTCGCGGGTTCAGCCAGCAAGGCTTTTAAATACGCCGTTGTCTGTTGTTCTTGTTCCTCCGGTGTTATCGAGTTGAAACGCATCGCATCAGCAATATTTGGCTGACGGAACTGGATCAATTCAGTTGGCCGCGATGGTAGCGGGAAAAGGGGTAAAAGCATCCTTGCTCCTTAATTCAAAGAGAAAAACTAAAGCCCAGAAGGGAAGCCAAAGAACTTGAGGATTGGTTAAACGTGCTGTGCAATGCGAAGGTCATTGGGAATGACTTAAATTCCGTAACCTGATCCCGCGCATAGGTGACATCGCCGGTAGTGACCGGGAATACAGTCATCTCATTTTCCAGTTTGGTTAAGCCGGAAGACAGCAACCGATAAATACGCACATTGAGCAAATATTTAGACGGTATATTCCCGGTACCGTCTGGATTAATCACCCGACTTTTTGCCGTCTTAAACCAGTCCAAAACGAGGCCATCAACGGTATCCCTGACCATCATTGTTATCTGCCCTGGCGAACGCTCCGTTGGTTGAAGGATATTCCCTCCGCCGATTTTAATCGTTTCATATTCGATGCTGTAATCGTGGTAGGTAATATCTTTGGCAAAGAAGTCTGCTCCCTCCAGTCCATCAACTTCGACAGAGAACTGCCATCCTTGCGCGAACAGCATTTTGTTCATGATGATTGACGTCAGCTTACCAACTTCCCGCTCACCAACGCCGGAGCCAAATAATGTCGTCGTTAATGCCGAAGATACATAAGACTTTACTGAAGCAACATTAAGCCCCATATCAGCCCCCTCACTTCAACATGGATGAGAAAAGAACAATTCCCGGGATAATTGCCCTTGTTGCGCTCATTTTCTCTTCCAGATCCAGCTTCCGCTGATACAGCGTGTTCTCTTCGGATAAATTGCTGGCATCGAGTTTCCCCGCGATAGATATTCTTCGCAGGCGATCAGTGTTAGGTATCGCGATTAGCACTTCCAGATAGTCAGAAAGTAACCCAATGATTTCAGGTGGCACTTCTCCATTATCCAGATCCATATCACGCAAATTAGCCAGATATGACACATTCAGTGGGTATACCGCTCGATGGGTATCTTCAAGCTCGATATTCCCATCGTAAACGTCGGAGTAGACAAGATCGCCGGTGTGATCTGTAACCGATACGAGCGCAAGAAAATCAGCAGGGCAAGCAAGTGATTTACTGGCCTGATCAGTGAAGCGTATCCGCTTGATGTGCCCCGCTCTATCCTGGTAGGTTCCCAATGCTTTTCTTAGCAGGGATTCCAGTAAGGCAGGTTCATCCGCAATCAAAGGTGTGAAGCGGGATTTGACGTCTTCGAGTAATTGTCGTGGTGTCATTGAAACCTCGTAGAATCTGGTGTGTTAACCGATTCTACGAGTAGTCATTTGTTCATTGAGTAGGAATATTGTTGTCTGGGGGGTAATCAGTGTAGGTGGAATGAGGGATATGATATGGTTATCACATAATCAGGTTGTTTTGAGTAAAACAATAAAACGCCCTTTAATGGGCGTTTTTTTAAAACTTAAATTGACTATCCTTTCAAATACTATTTTAATTCTATGTAATTTTTAAATTCTCCCTCATATTTATACATGATGCTATCAAATCCTTCCATTACATCAACGAATTGTTGTGAACATTCCGGCTTCCAAGGCGTACACTTACGAACCATATCCATTTTTTTCTTATCCTTCGTTGTATCGACTAAGGATAGGTACCCTATAAAATTCATCATCTGAACAGGATCTTGATTTGTGAATATATATTTGACGTTTTGCTTAGTAGGCGAAAAAGAATCAAAAGCAGGGAACATATATTCACCAGAAAAAGAGAGTGCAGCATCAATGACGTCTGTTGCAGGAGTGCAGTTGCTCAGAATTGGCACTAAGCTAAAATTAGCACCTGAGCACACTGCATATATATCATCCCCTTTTTTTAGTTTTAACAGAGAGTCTTGCTTTGAATCCAATATTTTCAATTTGATATAATTTAGTGGCGTTGCATTTTCCCCTGGAGTAAATAACTCTACAATTGGTTTATTATTCACCATTCTTATGGATTTTATTTCACCATACACAATTGGAATTGTGTTCCATTTTTCCTGAGCAGCAAATTCATTATCTTTAAAATCATTAACCAACTCAGATGGCAAATGATAACCAAATTGATTGTTCATTGCTTTCGAAGCAAATCCAGACAAATAGAATGCCCTTACTAAATCATAATCTTTCTTTGAGGTAGAAAGCCAATCTGGCAATTTATTATCAGCTATCGCGCTTCCAGCAAAAATAGCACAACAAAATGTTATTACATTAAATAATTTCATTTTCCATTCACTCATTAATCGGTTTAAACTCACTAATTAATTCACCAAGACTATTTGGGTATGCTTTATAAATAACATACTCCGAAGAGCCATCTGAATATTGGTAAGCCCCATAACAGATCAGTTTATTTATTCCTTTCTGAATAGTTTTTTGATTATAAGAATCAACCACTGTTATTCCATATGACGGTAATGACTCCAACTTATTGATAGTGTTTTATGTTCAGATAATGCCCGATGACT
>OLOC01000595.1_pt1 | contig 26631 bp, 20 predicted proteins | sample 1643111 | NCBI WGS metagenome assembly OLOC01 (sample SAMEA3136633, study PRJEB25190) | human gut metagenome
GCATGCCTTGGGACCGCGGCCCTGCCGCTCCGGTGGCACAGCCTGCTCTCGCGCCGACCCCCAAGTCCGCGGCTCCTGCGCCTCAATCTACACCGGTTCCGAAGCCCCAGTCCGCTGCTGTCCCGACTCCCGCACCTGCCGCTGCGCCGGCACGTCAGTCCCAGCCCAACAACGCCGCTCAGGTTGCCGCCGGCGCCGCCGAGACCCCTGCGGTTGAGGATGCCGGCGCGCTGCAGCGCAAATGGACTGAGGTTGTCGAGCGCGTCAAAGCTCAGCAGGCCTCCTACGCGGGGCTTTTGCTCAACGCCCGCGCCACGGCGGACGACGGCTCTAAGCTTACGGTGTCGTTCCCCTCAGCCTTTACCATCAAGATGCTCGGCCGCGCCGATACGCGGTCGGTGGTCCTGCCGACAATCAGTGCGGTCTTCGGTCGTCGTACCGTCGACTATGTCTTGGATGGGGGTGACACGCCGGCTCCTCAACATGAGGAGCATTCTCCATCTGCACGGGCTGCGGTATCTGTGGACCAGCAACCCGTGTCCTCGGCGGCCCCTGCATCCTCGAGCGCCAGCGCGACGCAGCCAAAAGCGGCACAGGTTGCGGCTCCGACCCCGTCGGCGCCTAAGCCCACTACGCTAAAACCGGCCGCTCCGGCTCCCGCGCCCAAGCCCGCCGCGTCCGCACCTAAGTCGTCCAGTCCGGGTAAGGTTCCCTGGTTGCGCTCGGACAACCCTGCCGGTGCTCCCGCCACGGGCAAGCTTCCGACCGAGCCCGCACCCCGTGCGTCCGAGCGAGCGTCCGCTCCCAAAGCCCAGCCTGCCTCGCAGTCAGCGACGTGGGAATCCGAGCAAGTGCCTTACGACGACGCCATGGTCGGCGGCTTCGCCGGCGATGCGAGCGGGGACGATCTTCCTCCGTTCGACGTGCCGGCAGCGCCGCCTGCGCCCAAGCCCGCCCCTGCGGCTCCCTCGGCCCCCGCAGTAGCGACGTCCGCTCCCGCAAGCGATGACGCCCCCACAGCTCCTTGGGAGTCCAACCCCGGCGCCGGCAGTCCCTTCGGCCACCAGGGCGCAGCCCCGAGCATCCCACAGACCGAGGATGAGGCCAAAGCCCTCATTCGCGACGTCTTCGGCCAGGCCACCATCTTCAAACCGGTGGAGTAACCGTGCGGAAGGGCATATACGCCGAATTATGCAGCCTTGCATAATCCGACCTTGCATAATCTTTGCGTGCGGTTTGTATGGGAGGACATGTATATCGACTGAGGTAGCGTGTCCGCCCCGCTCGCTGGCCTTGCGCCGTGGTACGATTTTTGAGTTTGAAAGTCCCGCCGTGCTCCGGCTGCCCTTGCAGCTCGGCGTGCGGCCGCACGTAAAGGAGCCATCATGGCCGGTATGAACATGCAGCAGATGATGAAGCAGGCCCGCAAGATGCAGGAGCAGCTTGCCGCCGCACAGGAGAACCTCAAGTCCCAGACCGTCGACGCCTCTGCCGGCGGCGGCATGGTCAAGGTGACCGTCAACGGCGAGATGGAGCTCGTCAACCTCACCATCGATCCCGATGCGCTCGATCCCGAGGACGTCGATATGCTGCAGGACATGATTATGGCTGCCGTCAACGAGGCCGTTCGCGGCGTCAACGAGCTTGCCAACAAGCAGATGGGCGCCATCACCGGCGGCCTCAACATCCCGGGCATGCCGTTCTAAGACGCACATATATATGAGTGCCAACCATAGTTTGCAAAAATTGCTCGATGAGCTGGGCCGCCTGCCGGGCATTGGCCCCAAGTCGGCTCAGCGCATCGCCTATTACCTGTTGGAGGCTGACGCCGAGGAGGCGCGCCGCCTGGCCGAGGCCATCCTGGAGGTTAAACAGGAGGTTCACTTTTGCAGCCGTTGCTTTAACTACGCCACGGCCGACGAGTGCTCCATCTGCCAGGATTCGATGCGCGACACCACTCGCATTTGCGTGGTGGGAGAGCCGCGCGATGTCCAGGCGATTGAGCGCACGGGCAGCTACCACGGTCTCTACCACGTATTGGGCGGCGTGATCAGTCCCATGGACAAGATTGGCCCCGAGCAGCTGCACATTCGCGAGCTGCTGGCACGCTTGGGCCGCGAAGACATCCACGAGGTCATCATCGCCACCAACCCCAATATTGAGGGCGAGACCACGGCGAGCTACCTGGCCCGCACCATCAAGCCGCTGGGCGTCGAGGTATCGCGTCTGGCAAGCGGCCTGCCCGTGGGCGGCGACCTGGAGTATGCCGACGAGCTTACGCTTGGGCGCGCTATCGAGGCTCGTCGAACGATTTAGTCGCCGGGTGCTCCGCGGCATGGCCGGCCGTTCTGCCGCACGGGGTACTCATAATTAGGCACGCGTTCGCTTGTTTGTTGTGCAACAAACCTGTTCTACTTTCGCTTATCGCGTGGATGGGGGCGTTTGTACTCCGTATTTGCTCATTCGTTGCGCAACCTTTTAGATTCGCTGATACACTCACATATGGATATGAATGAATGCGCCGCTCCTGAGCGGCGTGTTTTTGTTAGAGGAGAACGCATGCGACCCGGAGGCACTCAGACAAAGCGTAGCGCCGTGGTGCGCATGCGACGCCGGCTGGGCCTGGCACCTCGGGCGTACGTGCTGCTGTCGTGCTCGCTGGTGCTCGTTGTTGCTGGCGTTTCGGCCTATGGTATGACGGTGCCGTCCATGGTACAGGCGCATGTTGCGCGCGAGTTGCATATAGGGCGCAAGGCCAAGAGCGACCTGGGAACGACAACCGGATACGCATGGGCGAGTGTGGTCGGGCGCACCGTGTTTGGCGTCGATCCCGCGGACGAGGGCGAGCAGGCGTCCAACGAGATCACGCTGGCAAACGGCAAGACCATCGTGCTCACCAACACCAAGGTCATTACGAAGCTTTCCAATAACAGCGTGGCTTCTGTCATTAACAAGGCGGAGCAGCAGAAGGAGCAGGATACGCAGCAGGCGGGTAAGCCCGGCGGCTCGGACGGGTCCGGTTCTGGCACCGGTTCGGGCTCCGCCTCTGGCGGTGGATCTTCGAGTGGTGGCTCGATGGACGGCGATGCCGGCGGGGACACGGGCACGGGTGGCCTCACGGCTGCCGAGGAGGAGAGTATCCACAGTTGGCTCGTGACCAAATACAACATGCTCGATGGCTATGTCGCCCGCGCCAATAGCGCGGTGTCGACCTATAACGCCACGGGCGACACCGGACCATGCGATAGCCTGGTCAATGACATGTTTGTCATCCGTGCCGAGTTTGGCCGGCAGACGTTTCCTCCCCAGTCAAAGTGGTATCGACAATTCGCCAACCTTTGGGGCTGCTACACAAACCTGTGTCAATGGGTCGGACATTACGGCGACGATAACGTCGCGCTCAACAACTTCAATAACAATGTGGCGGCGATCGCTCTATGATGACCAATCTTGTTTCCGCCACAAGCCAATCGCTTGCCCACGATCCCATGGTGGGCCTGCGCCTGGCGCGCGTCGACGGGTTTGAGCCGGCCGTCGCCCTGGGCACGGACGAGCTTCCCGCCTACCTGCGCCGTTTTACGATGCTGTTTGCCGATGACGCCACCATGCGCCGCGGCGGTATCGGCCGTGTGACGCGTGCCGTCAACGCGCAGGGCGAGGCCGTGGCGCTCAAGCAGCTCATCTTGCCAACTCGCGACGAATTTGATGACGATATCGCCCACGAGGCGCTGGTCACCAAGTTCAAGGCGGCGTTTCGCGAGGAATATGAATGCCATCGCGCCCTTTCGGGCCTTAAGGGCTTTCCCCGCCTCTATGGCTGGGGCGAGGTCGACGGTGTCCCCGCGATTGTCATGGAATGGGTCGAGGGCGAGACGCTCGCCCGCCTGCGCTCGCGCTTTGCCGTTGATGATGCCGGGCGCCTGTCGCCGCTTGTGGCGGCGCGTCTGGGTCGCGACCTGTTCGATCTGCTCTGCCGTATGAGCCTGGTGGGTGAGGGCTTTGTCCATCGCGACATCTCGCCCGCTAATATTATGGTGCGTACGGCGCGTCTGCCGCTTGACCGGCAGCTTGCCGAGGGCACTTTTGACCTGTGCCTGATCGACTTTGGCTCGTCGCTGGCGCTCGAGCCTGCGTCGGCCGTGGCCGGTACCGGCGGCAAGGCGTCGTTTACGGAGCGCTATGCCACGTTGCGTCGCGCGACGGTTGCCTATGCCCCGCCCGAGATGCTCACCGACGATATTCCCGACCTGCGTGCCTTGCGCATGTCGCCGGCGATTGACGTGTACGCCGCGGCGAGCGCGGTCTACGAGCTCATTGCCGGCGTCGCGCCGTATGAGGCGGCACCGGGCGCGTCGGGGACCTCGGGTTCGCGTAAGAAGACGCGTGATATCGCCAGCCCTTATCGCCTCAAGATGGATACGCTGCCCGATTATCCCGTCGGCGCCCACGCGCCCGGCTGTGACTTGACGCAGCTGCTGCGACGCGAGCCCGATGTGGCGCTTGCCGCGGCCGAACAAGCTCAGCAGCTGGGGCTCGATCCAAATTCCGAGGACTTGCGCGATGCACTGGCGTTTGTCGATACGCAGCTGTCCGACGTGGTGATGGCCTGTCTGTCGTGTCACCAGGAAGATCGTCCGGAGCCTGCTGCCGTGGAGGCGGCGCTCTCGGCGTTTTGCGACCATTATGCGCAAAATGTCGCTCGCTCGCTTCGCGCCGAGCCGCTCATGCCGTGTCCGATGGAGGTATCGGGCCGGGCGATGCGACGTGCGGCGATGATTGCGTCGACGGCGGTCTGCGGTGTGCTTTGGGCCGCGGTCGTGGTGTCGGCGGCGTTGCTGGTGTCGGGCGCCCATGTGATGATTGCCGTGGGGCCTCTTATGTGGTCCGGAAAGTTGCCGGGCATCGTCGCTGTGCTGGCGTTGGCGCTGCCGGGCGTGGCGGGCATCGCCGCCGGAGCCTTGGCGCGCAATCGCCGCACGGGGTTCATGCAGGGCGTGCTCGCACTATCTGCCTACGAGGTTCCGGTGTTGGTTGTACTCGCATGCACGGTGTTTTCCCAACATGCCGTGGCGGGTGGCCTGGTGGCTGCCTTAATTGCAACCTATGCGCTCACGTGGTTTTTGCTGGCGATGGGGTTTGCCTTCGAGCTTCCCGTCGTGTCCGCGCGACGTGCGAAAATCTCCATGGCGACACCGCTTGCCGGCGGAGCCGCGGCGGCTCGCGCCTTTGGCGGGCCTGTCGAAGCACCTGACGATATCTCTGTGACCAAGGAGGGCTAAGCCCATGGCTTCTCAAACCGAGCTCACCCCGTGTGGGGCAATGTTCGACATCTTTAAGCGCGCGGCGCGCCTGAGCCATATCGAGCTGTGCGGTCTGGTGCTCTCAAGCCGTCCGCTTGCCGACGGCCGTAGCCCTCAGAGTCGCGCCGCCGATCGTTCGTGGGTCTCGCGCTTTATCGTGCGTGCACCGGTCGGCACACTGCAGGAGCGTTATTTTGCCGATTACGGTACCTCGGCCGCGCGCATTATGTCGCAGCTGGCCCTGCGCCGCCGCAATCCCATGGATGCTGCGGCGGTGACCAATATGGTGTGCGGGCCTGCTGGCGAACCTATGGTTCGTGCGCTCGAGGAATGCCATCAGGACACGAATCTCTATCGCAATGCGCTCGAGCGCCTGTCGCAGGCGGCGGAGCTCATGCCCGCCGAGCGCGCCGAGGCCGTCCTGGTGCTGTTCGTCGCCGTGGGCTGTTCGGCGGATGTTCGATCGTCGGTGACCTACGCCATCGATTACGCGCACGCGGCCTGCGGCGGTGCCACGTCGACGCCGCGCTCGCTGAGCACATCTTCAGTCACAGGCGAGCACGAGGCTTCGCCGGCGCATCCGCTGGGACTGCTGCGCGTGCAAAACGGCTACGTGGTGAGCGCTCCGCGCTGGATTCAACCGAGCGAGGAGGGCGTCGAGATCGGCGCGCTGGCCACGGGGGAGGGCGACATCACCGACGTCGGTGACGATGTCTCGGCTCGCCATGCCCATATCTGGTGCGATGCTCAAAATGCCTGGCACGTCGAGGACCTGTCGTCAACCAACGGCACGGTGGTGGTAAACGGGGCCACGAGCGTCTGCATCCAGGTGGAGCCCGGCCGCTCTGCCCAGCTCAATCCCGGCGACGAGCTCAAACTCGGCGAATCCACCACCTATGCCATCCTCCTCGGCGCCCTCTAGCCGGCAGATAGGGACGTTCCTTTTATGCCGGCACGTGGGGACACTCCTTAGCGTGCCCGAGCCAACCGTCCGGGGACGAAGCATTCATTTTGGCCCTTGGCGGTCACCCGAGGTAAACCTTTACCGCCCACCTATATTTGTCGAAATAACACTTGACGGCGGGGTACAATAAACCCGCATGCGGATTTCCGTTGCGGGCGCCTCCCATCGCCGGGGCGTGCCCGGGAGCATCCGGCATGCGGCCTTTGCGGCGCTCGGTTATGTGCAAGACGGGCAGCTGGGCCTGCGGTGCGCAAGCGCCCCTCGCCTTGACATGCCTACTCTCCACGCCATGTACCTGCTGCTTAGTCTGCCTGCCAGATGATGGAAGCAACAGCGAAAATCCCATCACGCCAACATCCCGGCGATCGCCGGGGCCTGTATACCTATATGAGAGGAGAGGGGTATATGGCGCGTAAGTTTAAGTCTATGGACGGCAACGAGGCGGCCGCATATGTTTCGTATGCGTACACCGAGGTAGCGGGAATCTATCCCATTACGCCGTCCAGCCCGATGGCCGACCATGTCGACCAGTGGGCGGCCCAGGGTCGCAAGAACATCTTCGGCACCCCGGTCAAGGTTGTCGAGATGGAGTCCGAGGCTGGTGCAGCCGGTACCGTTCACGGTTCGCTGGGCGCCGGTGCTCTGACCACCACCTACACGGCTTCTCAGGGTCTGCTTCTGATGATCCCGAACATGTACAAGATCGCGGGCGAGCAGCTCCCGGGCGTCTTCCACGTCTCCGCGCGTTGCGTCGCTTCCCACGCCCTGAACATCTTTGGCGATCACTCCGACGTCATGGCCTGCCGTCAGACCGGCTTCGCCATGCTCGCCGAGGGCAACGTCCAGGAGGTCATGGACCTCTCGCCGGTGGCTCACCTTGCCGCCATCGAGGGCAAGACTCCGTTCCTTAACTTCTTCGACGGCTTCCGCACCAGCCACGAGATCCAGAAGGTCGCCATGTGGGACTACAAGGATCTGGCCGAGATGTGCGACATGGACGCCGTCCAGGCTTTCCGCGATCACGCGCTCAACCCTGAGCACCCGCACACCCGCGGTAGCCACGAGAACGGCGACATCTTCTTCCAGAACCGCGAGGCCTGCAACAAGGTCTACGACGAGCTTCCCGCCGTCGTCGAGGGCTACATGAAGAAGATCAACGAGAAGCTCGGCACCGATTACGGCCTGTTCAACTACTACGGCGCTCCCGATGCTGATCGCGTCGTCGTGTGCATGGGCTCCTTCTGCGACGTGCTCGAGGAAGTCATCGACTACCTCAACGCTCACGGCGAGAAGGTCGGCCTGGTCAAGGTTCGCCTGTTCCGTCCGTTCTCCATCAAGCACTTTGTCGACGTTCTCCCCGAGACCGTCAAGAAGATTGCCGTTATGGACCGCACCAAGGAGCCGGGTTCCATCGGCGAGCCGCTCTACCAGGACGTCGTCTCCGCTCTCTACGAGGCCGGCAAGACGGGCATCAAGGTCGTCGGCGGCCGTTACGGCCTGGGCAGCAAGGACACGCCTCCCGCGTCCGCGTTCGCTGTCTTCGAGGAGCTTAAGAAGGACGAGCCCAAGCGCGAGTTCACCATCGGCATTGTCGATGACGTGACCAACCTGAGCCTGCCCGAGGCCGAGGATGCGCCCAACACCGCAGCCCCCGGCACCATCGAGTGCAAGTTCTGGGGTCTGGGTGGCGACGGTACCGTCGGCGCCAACAAGAACTCGATCAAGATCATTGGCGATCACACCGACAAGTACGTTCAGGCCTACTTCCAGTACGACTCCAAGAAGACCGGCGGCGTCACCGTTTCGCACCTGCGCTTTGGTGATTCCCCGATTCGTTCGCCGTACTACGTGACCAAGGCCGACTTTGTCGCTTGCCATAACCCCAGCTACATCGTCAAGGGCTTCAAGATGGTCCGCGACGTCAAGCCGGGCGGCACCTTCCTGGTTAACTGCCAGTGGAGCGACGAGGAGTTCGCCGAGCACATGCCCGCCGTGGCCAAGCGCTACATCGCGAACAACAACGTCAACGTCTACCTGATCGACGCTATCGACCTGGCCGCCAAGGTCGGCATGGGCAAGCGCACCAACACGGTGCTTCAGTCCGCCTTCTTCGCGCTGGCCAAGGTCCTGCCCGCCGAGGACGCTCTGCAGTACATGAAGGACGCGGCCACCAAGTCCTACATGAAGAAGGGCCAGGCCATCGTCGACGCCAACCACAAGGCCATCGATGCCGGCGCTACCGCCTTCCGTAAGTTCGAGGTTCCGGCCGACTGGGCTACCGCCGAGGATGCCGCTCCCGTCGAGCTCTCCGAGGAGACCAAGTCCGCTATCGCCCAGCAGGTCAAGAACCTACTCGAGCCCATCGATCGCATGGACGGCGACAGCCTGCCTGTTTCCGCCTTCGTCGATTGCGCCGACGGCCAGTTTGAGCTGGGCGCCTCCGCATACGAGAAGCGCGGCGTCGCCGTGGTCGTTCCCCACTGGGACGAGACCAAGTGCATCCAGTGCAACCAGTGCGCCTACGTGTGCCCGCATGCCACCATCCGTCCGTTCGCGATGACCGAGGACGAGGCTGCCGCCGCGCCCGAGGCTACTCGTACGCTCGACGCCATGGGCCCCAAGGCCAAGGGCATGAAGTTCACCATGGCCGTGTCCCCGCTCGACTGCATGGGCTGCACCAACTGCGTCAAGGTCTGCCCCAAGGGCGCCCTCGAGATGGTTCCCACCGAGCAGGAGATGGACCAGCAGCCCGTTTGGGACTACATGGTCGAGAACGTCTCCGAGAAGAAGGAGCTCATCGCGGCCAACGTCAAGGGCAGCCAGTTTAAGCAGCCTTACCTGGAGTTCTCCGGCTCCTGCGCCGGCTGCGCCGAGACCGCCTATGCACGTCTGGTGACCCAGGTTGCCGGCGACCGCATGTTCATCTCCAACGCCACCGGCTGCTCCTCCATTTGGGGCAACCCCGCTGCCACCGCTCCTTACTGCAAGGACAAGGACGGTCACGGCCCGGCGTGGAACAACTCCCTGTTCGAGGACAATGCCGAGCACGGTCTGGGCATGGCCGTTGGCTATGAGGCCGTTCAGAAGAAGCTGATCGCTGCTACGCAGGAGATCATCGCCGCTGACGGTCCGTCCGACGAACTCAAGGCCGCCGGTCAGGCTTGGATCGACTCCGTCAACGACGCCGAGGCCTCCAAGACCGCTGCCGCCGCCTACGTTGCCGAGCTCGAGAAGTGCGGCTGCGACGCTTCCAAGGCGATCCTCGCCGACAAGGCTTACCTCACCAAGAAGTCCTTCTGGATCTTCGGTGGCGACGGTTGGGCCTACGACATCGGCTTCGGTGGCCTGGACCACGTCCTGGCTTCCGGCCACAACGTCAACGTCTTCGTCTTCGACACCGAGGTCTACTCCAACACCGGCGGTCAGGCCTCCAAGGCTTCGAACCTGGGCCAGGTTGCTCAGTTCGCCGCTGCCGGCAAGGTGACCAAGAAGAAGTCTCTGGCCGAGATCGCTATGAGCTATGGCTACGTCTACGTGGCGCAGGTCGCCATGGGCGCCAACCCGGCTCAGACCCTCAAGGCCATCCACGAGGCCGAAGCCTACGACGGCCCGTCCCTCATCATTGGCTACAGCCCCTGCGAGATGCACTCCATCAAGAAGGGCGGCATGCAGAACTGCCAGGCCGAGATGAAGAAGGCTGTCGAGTGCGGTTACTGGAACCTCTTCCGCTTCAACCCCGAGGCTGCTGCCGGCAAGAAGTTCTCGCTCGATTCCAAGGAGCCTGCGGGCGGCTATCAGGAGTTCCTGATGAACGAGGCCCGTTACGCTTCGCTGACGCGTTCCTTCCCCGAGCGCGCCGAGGAGCTCTTCAAGGAGAACGAGCAGGCCGCTATGGACCGCTACGCTCACCTGCTGAAGCTCAAGACGGTGTACAACGAGGCCTAGGTCTCCCACCGCAGGATCTGAGGGCTAACCTTCGCGGACGTCCTCGGACATGAAAGAACCCCCGCTGCGCACTACGTGCGGCGGGGGTTCTTTCGTCCTGCGGAATGTCCGCGAAGGTCAGCCCTCAGATCCTGCTATGACTACATCCTCGGATTGTGGGGCTGAATGAAGGACGTGGCTGAGGAGGCCTTTTGCCCCTTTCGCTGTTTCGCGTCTTTGGCGCGAAACGCGCAGCACTTTGGGGAGGGCTGGAGACACAGCCGTGTGCATCTCCAGCCCTCTGATTCTTACTTTTGGTCCCGCGGTGGGACGTTGTTGGTGTTGCTTGCTTGGCCTACCTTGTCTCGCCGGTTTCGGTGCGCAGGCGGTAGCCGTGGACCAGGTCACTGATGGCCGGCCAGGGAATCTGGCGATCGACCCAAAATTGGAGCTGGACCAGATAGCGCTCGGTGGCGCGGGTGAGGGCCGCGAACTGTTCGTGAGTCTCAACCTGGGCGTAGAGGTCGCGGCTGTGGGCGAGGATTGCCGTGGTGTCATCCATTTTGCCGGTGACGTCGAAGGCGCCCGAGAACCAGTCGCACAGGCGCGCGGCGCTGTTGTTGATCGTTGCGAGGTCGGCGGTGCCGTCGTTGGCATTTTCGTTTGCCTGGGATCGCAGGAGGGAGAGGGCGTCGGCGGCGTTCATGCAGTAGCCGACGGTGAAGTTCCAGACTGCGAACTCGCGGCCGGTGTCGAGCTTGCGGCGGCGCATGTAGTCGATGTCACGGGGCTCCTCGAGCATCATTTGATCGGCGAGGGCCTCAAGCGCAGTGGCGTACTCGGCAAGGTCGAGCGTGAGCAGGGTGTTGATATCCATCATCTTTAGGCCTCCGCGTCGATCTCGACGATTTCGTTTTTAATGTACATGCCCTGGTTGCCCCAGACATTGCGGCAAGCAGTGGCAAAGCGCTCGCGGTCGGCCTCGCAGATGCGGGCGAACATGTTACAGGTGCCAAACGGCTCGCAGACGTCAAAGAAGATGCAGACCGACGACCAGCCGCCGTACCAGCTCACTGCGCCCGCCGGCTCGTGAAAGACGGGGTTCTCGATGTGCTCGTAGTTGGCGATAGGTCCCGAAACGGGATAGGTCACCTCGGCATCGCAGATCTTGGCCGAGAAGATACGTGACTCGACCGGACAGGACGATTCGAACAGCTTGCATGCCTCGGGAGCCTTGTCCCAGAGCATGTCGGCGAGAAACGTCTCGCCATTCAGCGTGATCTTGAGCATTTTTGTCATAGAAAGGACCTCCTCAATCCGTCGCTCAAGGGGCTCGCTGGCGGATAAAGGAGAAGACAGCTACGGGGTCGCCGAACCCAAACTTCACGACACATGCCTGTCGCCCCAGCCCGCACTGTTCTTCGCTAAAGTATCATGCTGCAGACGTTAGCACAATATCGAATTCCATTTTTCATGGCCATATGCCGATCCTGCGCCCCGCCATCACGCGTTTGCGGTATGACGTAGAGCGACCGTTATTCTTATTGATGGATGAAATGCCCCTTGTTTTTGTCGGGGTGCATACTCGTCTTAGAAGTGCATAGAATCTCGTATAGTGCGAGTAAGATAGTGCGCTGTCCGTTTTGTGTTTAGCAAAGATATAGTTTGCGTAATCCACTCTAATCCTTGCTGTATTTAAATAAAGTCGCACGTAAATGGCTTAGATATGCCTGAGCTGGGGTTCTTTACGCTGAGCGGTTAAAAACGACCGTTCACCGTTCAACTATTTTCAAAATGAATAAAATGAGCGATAAAGAGAATATAAACCTTAATAAACTCGCGTATTGCACGGACGCGGGTTATTAATGGGTTGTAGGCCTTTTGAAGAAAGGATTCCAGCAATGTCTAAGCCTCTTGGCAAGCCCGATCGTATTGTCGTCGCCCTCGGCGGCAACGCCCTCGGCAACAACCCCGTCGAGCAGATCGAGGCCGTGAGCAACACCGCCCACGCCCTCCTCGGCCTCATCGAGCAGGGCAACGAGATCATCATCACCCACGGCAACGGCCCGCAGGTCGGCATGATCCAGAACGCCTTCGCCGCCGCCCACGACGCCATCGGCACTCCCGAGATGCCGCTGCCCGAGTGCGGCGCCATGTCCCAGGGCTACATTGGTTATCACCTGCAGCAGGGCATCGGCCGCGAGATGCACAAGCGCTACAAGCGCTGGCACGCCGCCACCGTCGTCACCCAGATCGAGTGCGACCCCGACGATCCCGCGTTCAAGAACCCGACCAAGCCCATCGGCCCCTTCTACACCGAGGAGCAGGCCAAGGAGTTCATGGCCGAGGACCCCTCCAAGGTCTTCGTCGAGGATTCCGGCCGCGGCTGGCGTCGCGTCGTCGCCTCCCCCGATCCCAAGAAGATCGTCGAGGCCGACTCCATCCTCAACCTGCTCGACAACGAGTTCATCGTCATCGCCTGCGGTGGCGGCGGCATCCCCGTCGTCCGCGACTACGAGAACAAGGGCTGCTACAGGGGCGTTCCCGCCGTCATCGACAAGGACCTGGGCGGCGAGCTGCTGGCCGAGGACTGCGACGCCGACGTCCTGTTCCTGCTGACCGCCGTCGAGCACGTCGCCATCAACTTCGGCAAGCCCAACCAGGAGGAGCTCGAGGACCTCACCGCCGACGAGGCCGAGCGCCTGGCCGACGAGGGCCAGTTCGGCAAGGGTTCCATGGAGCCCAAGGTCCGCGCTGCCATCAAGTTCGCCCGCTCCCGCAAGGGCCGCACCTGCATCATCGGCGCTCTGGACAAGGCTGCCGAGACCATGGCCGGCCTCTCCGGTACCCGCATCCACGAGTAGTTTCTACTCTGTTGCCTCTCTCGTGGGCGCCAGGCAAAGCGCCCGCAAACTAGCCTCTCTTCATGAGCCCCGCAGTCCGCTCCGACTGCGGGGCTTTTGCTATTGAGATGGCTGTTCATGAGAAGCGCTGCAGACCGCGGAAACCCGGCACTTAGGGACGTTCCTTTCCTGCCGGCAGTTTGGGACAGTCCTTTTCGACAGCGCGAGCGGTCGTCTGCAAAGACTGTCCCCAGTGGTTGGTCATTTAAGTCTGTCCCCAATGACTATGTCCCCAATGACTAGTAGTAGGCCCACATGGCTTCGATTTCGTTGAGGACTTCTACGACGCCCCAGCGGCGAGCGCTACGGCTGGGAGAATTGGGATCGTAGACACCGATTTGGTCGGCGTCGTCAATGCCGTAGAGCACGATGTAATGACCAACATTGGTAAACGTGCCGGGACGCACGGCGGCGATTACGGGAGCACCCGAGCGCAAGGCCTGGGCCATCGAGTCTCGATCGTTGTAGAGCTGCGTCCCGTTAAGTCCCAGCCGCCATGCGCCGCTGGTCATAAACGACCATTCGGTAGCTCCGGTGGGGGCGTAGTTGCCGGCTTCGGAAAGCGCGCACATATCGGCCGGTGTCATATCGGTGCGCCCCGTTTTAAAGATGTAGACCATGGTGAGGCAGGTGGGTCCGCAGCCGTTTTGGCGGATGGTGCCGCCGGCGTAGGGCAGTTCCGACCATGCGGGGTCGATCTGGTAGATATGCGGCATGGTGCCGGCGCTCCACTGCGAACGCGGGGTCGAAAAAGCAAATGAGTAGCCGGGTGCGACCGGGGCTTTGAGGAGCTTTTCCTCGGCGGTTGGTTCTAGGCCGGCAGAGCCATGCGAGGCGCACGACCCCAGATACACAAAGGCCAGGCATGCCATGATGGAGCACAGGGCAAGACAGAGACGATGAATCTGCGGATGGGCTGCCCTGGCACGTCCCATCGGCCGTGGCTGCTTTGCGCCGTGGGGCTTCGAAAGGAAACGGCTGATGTGATTGTCAGACTTTTGTCGATCGTTTTTCTGCCGCCGAGGCACTTCGGCCCGGCGTTGACGGGTGCCCGAGTATGGGCGATCCGCCTGACGCGCGCTGGCATTCTGCGGCATAGACGACGAGGGACGATCCTGCGGACGCTGCGGGTTCTGCGGCCCGTCGTTGTCAGAAACACTCCTGGATGCTAGCGTGGTACGCCCGGCAAGGCGAACGTTTCGCTGCCGTTCGCCGTCGTTGTATTCGTATGCCATTTGTACCGCCTCGTCTCATGTATAACCCGTCCATCCTACAAAAAAGACGTGCAGCAAATGAGGACATACGCCAAAACCTCGGTAAGCGGCATGGACGGGAGCGAGCCTGGCGCCATAAAGCGACATCCTCCACGAGTAATTGATCGCGTCATCAAAATGAACGCCGGCATCGAGTGGCGCCCTTTGCCGTTCGTCCCAAAAACGGCGCCGCTCGTTTTGCAGTTCTGCCTTCGGTCGAGCTACAAGCGGCGTTGCTGTGCCAAGGCCGTATCTTAAAGCCATGAAATAAAAGTGCGCGGCAAAACAGGCCGTGCAAGGGGTGACGCCAAGGGGCGTCAAAAAGGAAAGGAGGGGAACAATGGCGGACAAGAACGCAGAAGTTGCAGTCGAGGATAACGGCGGCATGAAGAAAACGCTCTCGCTCTGGAACTTCTTCACCATCGGTTTCGGTGCCATCATCGGTACCGGTTGGGTTCTGCAGGTCGGCGACTGGATGGTCGTGGGCGGCGGTCCCGTTCCCGCTATGATCGCATTCCTCTTGGGTGCAATCTTCCTCGTGCCCGTCGGAGCTGTTTTCGGTGAGCTCACGGCTGCTATCCCCATCTCGGGCGGCATCGTCGAGTATGTCGATCGTAGCTTTGGCCGTACGCTGAGCTACATCACCGGTTGGCTCCTGGCCCTGGGCAACGGCATCCTGTGCCCGTGGGAGGCCATTGCCATTTCGACCCTCGTGTCCGAGATGTTCGGTAGCCTGCCCGGTCTTGAGTGGCTGCGCGCCGTCAAGCTCTACACCATCCTGGGCGCCGACGTTTACCTGTTCCCGACGCTGATCGCGCTCGGCTTTGCAGTCTACGTCATCTTCCTCAATTTCCGCGGTGCCAGCTCGGCCGCCAAGCTCCAAGCCTTCCTGACCAAGGCCCTGCTCTGCGGCATGCTGCTCGCCATGGGTGTCTCGCTGTTCACCGGCTCGCCGAGCAACGCCATGCCTGTGTTCTCTCAGGTCGCCGGCGCTGGCGGCGGTAAGGCCGCCACCGAGGGCACCAGCCTGTTCGCCGGTATCGTGTCGGTCCTGGTACTGACCCCGTTCTTCTACGCCGGTTTCGACACCATTCCTCAGCAGGCTGAGGAAGCAGCCGAGGGCCTTAACTGGAACAAGTTCGGCAAGATCATCTCCCTGGCCCTGCTGGCCGCCGGCGGCTTCTACATGGTCTGCATTTACTCGTTCGGCACTATCCTCGACTGGCATGAGTTTGTTAAGAGCCCGGTTCCCGCGCTTGCCTGCCTCAAGGGCATCAACATGCTCCTGTACCTGGCCATGCTTGTCATCGCCACGCTTGGACCCATGGGCCCGATGAACTCCTTCTACGGCGCCACGAGCCGCATCATGCTCGCCATGGGTCGTAAAGGCCAGCTGCCCGAGAAATTCGCCGAGGTCGACCCCAAGTCCGGCGCTCCCAAGCTCGCCTGCGTCGTTCTGGGCGTCATCACCGTCATCGGTCCGTTCCTGGGCAAGAACATGCTCATCCCTCTGACCAACGTGTCGGCTCTCGCCTTCATCTTCTCCTGCGGCATGGTCGCCCTCGCCTGTCTGCGCATGCGCTTTACCGAGCCCGACCTACCTCGTCCCTACGAGGTGCCCGGCGGCAAGTTTGGCATTAGCCTCGCTATCGCTGCCTGCGCCATCATCATCGGCCTGCTCGTGATCCCGTTCTCTCCCGCCTCTCTCAACATGGTGGAGTGGAGCATCGTGATCGGCTGGTTGGCTATTGGCCTGGCCCTCATGGCTTTCACCAATTCCCGCAAAAAGTAACGCCTAGCCGGGGCGGATCGGGTGCGCGGTGCCCTCTCTCCCGCGCACCGAACCCGGCATCACTTGGGTAGCTTTGTGAGGCCGCGACCCAACACGGCCTCGCCCACATATATGGATCCATAAGGAGGAACCATGTCCACTAAGTATGCAATCGTTGGCGGCAAGCTCATCGACGGTACCGGTGCTGAGCCGGTCGAGAACTCCCTCGTTCTCGTCGACGACAACGGCAAGATCGAGTACGCCGGTGCTATGCAGGACCTTCCCGAGGGCGTTGAGGTTATCGACGCCGCCGGCAAGACCGTCCTTCCCGGCCTGATCGACACCCACCTGCACTTCTCGGGCAACCTGACCGACGATGACACCGATTGGGTCATGCAGCCGCTCCTCGAGAAGCAGGCCGTCGCCGTCAAGCAGGCCTACGACTGCCTCACCCACGGCCTCACCACCGTCTGCGAGATCGGCCGCTTTGGTATCCAGATTCGCGACTGCATCGACAAGGGCGTCTTTAAGGGCCCGCGCGTTCTGGCCACCGGTCTGGGCTTCTGCCGTGTTGCCGGTCACGGTGACTCCCACCACTGCACCCAGGAGCTCAACAAGGAATCCCACCCCTGGGGCGACCAGGTCGATGGTCCTTGGGATCTGCGCAAGGCCGTCCGTCGTCGCCTGCGTGAGAACCCCGATGCCATCAAGATCTGGGCTACCGGTGGCGGCATCTGGCGCTGGGACTCCGGTCGCGACCAGCACTATTGCTCCGAGGAGATTCAGGCCGTGGTCGAAGAGGCAAAGATGGTCGGTATCCCCGTGTGGAGCCACTGCTACAACAACCACGCCGCTGCCTACGATTCCGTTCGCTTTGGCTGCGAGCAGCTGATCCACGGCTTCGATATCGATGAGCGCACCATGGACCTCATGGCCGAGCAGGGCACCTTCTTCACCCCGACGATCGCCTTCCTGCCCACCTGGTACGCCACCTATCCGCCCGTCTACGTCCCCGAGCTGCACGACAAGTACGAGGGCACCCTGGTCGAGAAGGAGCTGCAGCGCAACTACGACTGCCTGCGCGAGGCCAAGAAGCGCGGCGTCGTCATGACGATCGGCTCCGACTCCTTCTCCTTCGTTACCCCGTACGGCACCTGCTCCATCGAGGAGATGTACGAGTTCGTCGACAAGATCGGCTTCACCCCGGTCGAGACCATCACCTGCGCCACCCTCAACGGTGCCAAGATGTGCCACATCGAGGACGAGACTGGTTCCATCGAGGCCGGCAAGTGCGCCGACCTGCTGGTCGTCAACGGTGACGTCGCCGCCGACATCCACGTGCTCAACACCGACAACATGGACGTCATCATGAAGGACGGCTGGATTGTCGAGGCCGGTACCTTCGGCGAGGCAAACAAGTACAGCGCCTAAGCTACCGTTCATCGATGGCTTGATGTAAAACACAGTATTTGATTGCATAATGCAATGGAGAGGGTCGCTTGCGGCCCTCTTTATTGCTATGGGGTGCGTCAGTAAGAAGGGATGACGGTGGATCTCAATAGGCTGATTCTGGGCAAGAGTTACAACTCTACCAAGGTTTTTCGCACGGCCCAGCATGTGGTTCAGGCTATCCTGCTCGGCATTGTCGTTCCGGCGCTTATCCTGCTGCTTATCTGGGATCTAACCGATAATCCCAATCCTGTTCCGGGCGTTGTCGTTATTGCCGGCATGGTCATGCTGTGCTTCTTCTTCTCGTATGTCTTTGTGGTCCCCGACGACCTCACATCGAGCGCAACCGACCGCACGCTCGCTATCGCATCAAAAATATTCGCCTACACGTCGCGCGGCCTTACGCCCGAAGCGGCCCTGGGCGCCTCTAAAATCATCCTGTCCGAGACCATCGCCTCTGCCATTTGCTTTACCGACGGCAAGCAGGTGCTGGCAAGCTGGGGCGAGGACTCGGCAAAATGCCCTGCCGGCACCCCGGTGGTGCTCAAGACCACGCTCAACGTGATTGAGACGGGTGAGCAGAGCGTGTTTTCGCGTGACGCCTCCAATGAGACGGGTGGCTATTTTCCCCGCCTGCGCGCCGGCATTGTCGCGCCGCTTACCGTGCGCGGGCATTGCGTGGGCACGCTCGAGCTGTATTACCCCCGCCTGAGCAGCATCGATATGCGCCAGACGGCCCTTGCCTCGGGTTTTGCCGATCTAATTTCCACGCAGCTCGCCAGCTTTGAGCTCGAGCGCCAGGACGAGCTCACGGCCCGCGTTGAGCTCCGCGCTCTGCAGTCGCAGGTCGACCCGCATTTTCTATTCAATACCATTAGCACGATCGTGTCGCTCGTTCGAACCGAGCCCGACAAGGCGCGATCGTTGCTGATTGACTTTTCCAACTATTATCGTCAGACGCTTTCCGACTCCGATACGCTCACCACGCTCGAGCACGAGGTGGAACAGGGCACTCGCTATATCAATCTTATGCAGGCCCGGTATGGCAACGGCCGTCTGCGCGTTTCGGTCGACATCGACTTTGAGGTGCGCGACAGCCTGGTGCCGCCGTTTATCTTGCAGCCGCTGCTCGAAAACTGCATCAAGCATGCGCAGCGTGAGACCGAGCCGCTTTCTATTCGTGTTAGGGCTTTTGAGACCGATGACGGCTTGGAGATCATCGTTGAAGATGACGGCATCGGTATGAGCGAAGAAGTCTGCGCGCATCTGTTTGAGCAGCATCGCCGAGAGGAGCCCGAGAGCATTACCGCCGACGGCTCCATCAAGCGAGGTTGCGGCCTGGCGCTCTTCAACGTGCTTCAGCGCATCCATTTCTTTTACGGAGAAGATTCTGGCATGCGCGTGAAGTCCCAGGAGGGCGTGGGAACACAGGTCATCGTAGAGTTGAACGGCGAGCCGCATGAGCCGGCGCCGCTAACGGTGTAGCATGCGGTTGGATTGAGAGAAAAAGAGGGGAAGCGCATATGTCCGAAGGCTGGAACATCTTGGTAGTTGATGACGAGCCTCCCATTAGGGCTGAACTACGCTATCTGTTGGAAAAGGATACGCGTGTGGGTCAGATTGCCGAGGCGGGCAATGTCACCGAAGCCGTGGAGTCGATTCTGTCGAATAAGCCCGACGTGCTGTTTTTAGACATTACCATGCCCGGTCGCTCGGGAATTGAACTTGCTGAGACGCTGCAGAACCTAAAGACGCCGCCGGTCGTGGTGTTTGTGACGGCATTTGCCGAGTATGCGGCTGATGCCTATAACCTCGATGCTGTCGATTATGTCGTCAAACCGGTCGAGGATGCCCGCCTGTCAAAGGCGCTCGACAAGATCGAGACCGCCCTGGGCGCTCGCCGTGTCGTCCATGCTCCGCGCCAGCCTTTGCGCCTGACGGTGGATCGTGGGGGTAAAAAGGTGTTCATTCCCGTGGCGGATGTCTGCTACTTTGAGGCGCGCGCCGATTTTTGCAATGCCGTCTGCGCCGAGGGAACATATCTGATCAATGAGTCGATTTCCTCGCTTGAGCGACGCTTGGCCTCCGAGGGCTTTATCCGTGTCCACCGCAGCTATCTGGTCAATTTGGAAGACGTGCATAATGTCGAGATCGGTTCCACGGGTCTTATGGAGCTCAGGCTCGATCGCGTAACCTCGACGGTGCCCGTGTCGCGTCGTCGCGCTGCCGAGGTTAAGGTGCATCTGGGACTTGCGTAGGCGGTCTGTGCGCCACCGTTTACCGCCGCAGGTTTGGCATGACCGTGCGGTGGGCATAATGGGTGACATCGAATGAAATCGAAAGGATCATTATGCCCGCGCTTATTACCCATCATCTATTTGGCGAGGAAAGCATCGAGCGCCTGCCGCGGGGCGTCATTACGTCCGACGAGGAACGCATTGCTTTTATCCTGGGCAACCAGGGTCCCGACCCGTTTTTCTTCCACATCCTGACGCCGCGCGTTTCCGACTGCACGCTGCTAGCGCAGGCCATGCATCGCTCGCGCATGTCGCGCCAGTTCTCGTGCCTGCGCGACGGCGTGTCCCATTTGCTCCCGCGCGATGCCAACTTGGGCCGCGCCTTTGCACTGGGCCTGCTGTCGCACTACGTGCTCGACCGTAATGCCCACCCCTTTGTCTACGAGCAGCAGTTTGGCATTGTCGAGTCCGATTCCGAGCTGGAGGATTCGGGTAGCCAGGTCCATGCGGTGCTCGAAAGTGACCTGGACGTGTTGATGCTGCAGCTCAAGCGCGACGGGGCCACGGCCGAGGACTATCCGCCGGCGGGCGAGATCGTCACCACCGACCGCATCAATCGTGTCGCCGGCGTGCTGATGAGCTATGTCGCCGGGCGTGTGTACGGTATCGACATCCCGGCAGGGGAGTACGGAGCCGCCGTTGCCGACATGCAGCTGCTCTATCGCACCATTGAACCGGCGGGCTCGGCAAAGACGCGCGCGATTGCCCTGGTCGAGGGCCTAGTACACGACTACTCCCTGCTCGATGGCCTTGCTCACCGCGTGACGACCGAGCCGCCCGAGCGCACCGGCAATCTGGGCCATCTGACGTGGAAGAATCCCTTTACCGATGGGGTCTCGAACGAGAGCTTCCCCGAGGTCTTTGACCGCGCGCTGGTCGATTACGAGTGCACGGTCGCCCGATTCATCGAAACGGGCGATATGGAGGCCGTGACCGGTCACGTCAACTACAGCGGCCGTGTGCTCGGCGCCGACGAAGAGTTCGACCGCGAGGAATAACAAGCCGACTCATAAGTTGCGGTGGAATAGTTCCTGAATGAAGCCCCCGGAGGCTAAACAGGAACTATTTCACCGCAACTGCGTTGGAGCGCGAGGAGTTTGTTCCGGGCAAAGGTCGCGGGTGCCGCTCTCGGTCCCTTTGCCGAATCCTTACCGGCGCCTCTGTGCAATTGGGGTACGATGAATTAACTGCATATCGGGCGAATACGAAGGGTCCCTGTCCATGAAATACACCAAGCTCGAGCGTAACTGGGTCATGTACGATGTGGGAAATTCGGCCCTCGTGCTGCTCAATACCTCGGTGGTGCCCATCTACTTTAACGCCATCAATACTGGTGCTTCCTCGGCCGACCTGGTGGTCGCTTGGGGCAACGCGCAGACGATTGCCTCGCTGGTCATTGCCATGCTCATGCCCATTCTGGGCGCGCTTGCCGATTACGCCGGCAACAAGATCAAGTTCTTCTTGGGCTTCTTCCTCACGGGCCTGGTTCTTTGCCTGGCGCAGGCTATCCCAATGTCCGCCATGGCATTTTTGACCGTGTACGTGCTGTGCACCATCGGCCTTAACTCTTCTATGACGTTCTACGACGCCATGCTGCCCGACATTACCACCGACGAGCGTATGGACGCCGTGTCCAGCTCGGGTTATGCCTGGGGCTACATCGGTTCCACCGTGCCGTTCATCATCTGCCTGGCGCTTATCATGGGTGGCCCCGCTCTTGGCGTCCCCACCATGCTGGCAACGCGTCTGTCGTTTGTCATCACTGGTGCCTGGTGGCTCATCTTTACCCTGCCGCTCATTCGCACCTATAAGCAAAAGTACGGTCGCGAGCGCGGTCCCGAGGACACCATCGGCCACATCGTGGGCGGCGTGTTCTCCGAGGTTGGACACACCATGCGCGAGATCGCCCACAACAAGACCGTGCTGGTCTACATGATCGCGTTCTTCTTCTACATCGACGGTGTGCACACGGTCATTTCCATGGCAACCAGCTACGGATCGGCTTTGGGCATCGACTCGACCCAACTGGTGCTGGCTCTGCTCGTTACGCAGTTTGTGGCCTTCCCGTCCGCCATCATCTACGGCAAGCTCGCTGGCCGCGTGGGCACACTCAATATGATCTTGGTGGCCGTCGCCGCCTATATGGGCATCGTGCTCTTTGCCGCGTTTTTCTTAAAGACCGCCTTTGAGTTTTGGGTGCTCGCTATTTTGGTCGGCCTGTTCCAAGGAGGCGTGCAGGCGCTGAGCCGCAGCTACTTCGGTCGTATTATCCCTAAGGAAAAGTCCAACGAGTACTACGGCTTCTTCGATATCTTTGGCCGTTACGCAAGCGTTATGGGCACCTTCCTGGTGTCGGTTGTCACCTCGCTGACCGGCAACCCGTCGCTGGGCGTCCTTTCTATTGGTGTTCTGCTGGTTGTTGGCTTTGTGCTGCTGGTCCGTTTGTCCCGCATGGCTCAGGCGGCACAGTAAACGCGGCCCGGATAGTGCTTGCCCGCGGTGCTCTTTTAGGGTTCCGGACATAAAACATTTCCGTCTATCCAACAATGCCGAGCCCAAGTGGGTATGATGGAATCAGCTAGTTCGCGGGGCGCCGCCTGTGTTTGGCGGCGCCCCGTTTTTGTGTTGTAAGGAGGGCAAGGCATGAATGCCACGGTGGTGATTCCAACGTATTGGGCGGGCGATGATGCCTGTGCAAATGCCCCCGGAACCTACGACCATTCGACAAAGCTCAACGCCGCCAACCCCGAGCTCGACCGCTGCTTGGGTTCGCTGGAGCAGGTGCGCGACATTCCGCGCATTATCTTGCTGGTAGTTTGTCCGGCGTCCGTTACGGCCGACGTATCAGAGCGCGTGCGCGAAATCGTTGACGCGCACCCTACGCTCAATGTGACCATCGTTACCAATATCGAGGCGTCGCGCATCGCGGACCGTGTGGCGCAGATTGCACCCAAGGGCTCAGGCGAGTGTGTGAGCCTTCGTGGCTATGGTGCCATCCGCAACATGGGGCTGGCTTGTGCCGCCGTGCTGGGCCACGATGCCGTCATCTTCGTCGACGACGATGAGACCGTCATCGATGCCGACTTTATGAAGCGAGCGACGTATGCGTTGGGGCAGCAGACGCGCCAGGGCCTGCCGATTCTGGTCAAGAGCGGTTATTTCTACGACCGCGATGGATCGCCGCTTGCCCCCACCGACAAAGTGGGCATTTGCCATCGGTGGTGGACCAAGCGCATCGAGTTCAACCGTTGGATGAAAAAGGCACTCTCGGGTACCCGCATCTCACGCTCCAATTACGTGTGCGGCGGCCTTGTGGCCCTGCATGCCCGTGCGTTTACCCGCGTGGCATTCGACCCGTTTATTTCCCGCGGCGAGGACCTGGACTATCTCTTTAACATGCGCATGTTTGGCTACGACGTGTGGTTCGACAACGAGTGGACCGTGCGCCATCTGCCGCCCGAGTCCGAGAAGCGCTCGCCGCGCTTTATGCAGGACGTGTACCGCTGGTACTACGAGCGGGCCAAGCTGACGTTTGCCGCGCACCAAAAGGAGCTCATTCCCGTTACGGCCGCATCGCTCATGCCCTATCCGGGTCCGTGGATTTCGCGCGAGCTCGACGATCGCGTGCGCAAGACCGCTATGGTGCGCAGCATGTTTACCCACGAGCACGAAGGCTACCTGCGCATCTGGCGTCACGGTATTGCCGAGGCCCAGGCCTATGCGCGTCAAAACGCCGCGAGTTATCTGCGTTTCCAGAGCTTCTGGCCCAAGATTATGGACGGGCTTTGGCGTGACGCCCAACTGATCGACATTCTGGAGGGGAAGTAATGGCCGACCGTCGCGACGGGCGCGACAGCTCAATTTCGTTCTTCCGCATCGTTGCCGTGTTCTGTGCCATCTGCGTGATGGCCTACTTCATCTTTGCACTGGCGACCGGAATCGAACCCATTGCGACGGTTGTCGCCTGTGCTCTGCTCTGCATCTTTCTGTGCATTTTTATCTTTTTGACGCTTAATCCCGATTCGGTGCGTTCGCAGTACACCGAGGAGACGCTCTCGGTGGCCTCTGCCATGCTCGAGGACATCAAAGGCGGCCTGACGCAGGAGTCGGCGTTGCTGGTGTGCCGTCGCATTCTGCCCGAGACGCGCGCCATGACGGTGGCAATCACCGACGAGAAAAACGTGCTGGCCTGTGCGGGCGAGTTTGAGGAAAAGCTCCTGCCCGATGCACCCATCCATACGCTTGCCACGCGCTACGTGATCGAACACGGTATCGTGCAGTCGTTCAATCGTGTGGTCGACGTGGTGGGTTCGGACGGCTCGCACAACCAGGTCCCCGCCGGCATCATCGCACCTATTAAGGTGGGCGACCGTACCGTCGGCACGCTCAAGTTCTACTATCGCACGCCGCGCGCCGTCGACCGCACCCAGTACGCTCTGGCCTCCGGCTTTGCCGAGATCTTGTCTACGCAGCTTGCCATCCACGAGCTCGAGCTGCAAAAGGAGCTTACGGCTCGCGCCGAGGTGCGCGCATTGCAGGCCCAGATCAATCCGCATTTTCTGTTCAACACGCTCAACACCATTGCGTCTTTTACGCGCACCGATCCGCTGCGCGCCCGCGAGCTGCTGCGCGAGTTCTCGTCATTCTACCGCGCCACGCTCGACAACTCGGGTTCGCTGATTCCGGTTTCGCGTGAGGTCGCCCAGACCAAGCGCTACCTCACCTTTGAGAAGGCGCGCTTTGGCGAGGACCGCGTGCTGGCGACCTTCCATGTGTCGGAGGATGTCGAGGACACGCTGGTGCCGGCTTTTGTAATTCAGCCGATTGTCGAAAACGCCGTGCGCCACGGCATGGGTGACGATGAAGCGCTCAAGATTGACGTCACGGTGGACGAGGATGGCGACGACGCGATTCTAATCGCCGTTGCCGATAACGGCGTGGGCATGGACGAGGGGACCGCCGCCAGGCTGTTTGATGAGCGTTCTGCTCGCCCCGATGCCAGCTCCCCGCAGGGCGGCGGTGCCGGCGTGGCCATGCACAATATTTCGGAGCGCATCCATCGCTTTTATGGACCGCATTCCTATACGCGCGTCGAATCGGCGCCGGGCAAGGGCACGAAGGTGCTCCTGCATCTTGATTTGTCAGAGAGTATCTTTGACATTCAAGAGTAAAATAAAAGGCTACGGGTTCAACGCCTTGCGGCGGATGCCCGGCGTAGTTTGTTGACGAAAGGTTTTATCCCTATGCTGCGTGCGATGATTGTGGATGATGAGGCGCCGGCTCGTTCGGAGCTTCGATTCTTGCTCGAGCAGACGGGCAAGATCGGCACGATCACAGAGGCGTCGAGTGTTCGCTCCGCCATCGAGATGCTTATGGAAAGTCGGGTCGATGTCGTGTTTCTCGACATCTCGATGCCCGGCGCATCGGGTCTGCAGCTTGCAGAGGCGCTGCATAAGCTCAAAAACCCGCCGGCGATTGTTTTTGTGACTGCCTATAGCGACCATGCGGTCGAGGCGTTTGATGTCGATGCTGTCGACTATCTGATGAAACCTGTCGAGGAGGCGCGTCTTGATCGCGCCATCGAAAAGGTTATACAACGCAGCAAGCCCGTTACCGACAGCAAGGTGACCATCGAGCGCATCCCGGTGGAAAAGGGCGGCCGCAAGGTGCTCATTCCCGTGGACGATATCCGCTTTATCATGGCCAAGGACGATTACTCCTGTATTTACACCATCGACGATCGTTTTCTATCGACGACCTCGTTGGCGCAGTTCGAGGCCAAGCTGTGCGATTTTGGCTTCTTCCGCGTGCATCGCCGCTATATCGTGAACTTGGCGTGCGTCACGGATGTGGAGACGGTGCCTTCGGGCGCCATCCAGCTGGGCATTACCGGCGTTGACGAGCGCGTGCCGGTTTCGCGCCGCCGCGTCGTGCCGCTCAAGAAGGCCCTGAGCCTGTAGAACATTGGCCCCGCAGCTCCGTAGACCAAAAACGTCTGCGGAGCCGTGGGGCCTTTTTGTATGTAGATGTTGGATATCGAACCGGTTTTGCGAAAGGGATCCCATGAACAGTGCAGACGCCAAGCGCATCGACATCATCTCGGACACCCACGGCTATCTTTCTCCCGCGCTTTTGGACGAGCTAGAGGGCGCGGATCTAATCATCCACGCAGGAGACCTAACGTCCGAGATGGACTATGAGCACCTGCGCACTATCGCCCCCGTGCGAGCCGTGCTGGGCAACAACGACTACTACCGCGATTACGGCCCCGATGTGGATCGATTGGCCCTTTTCACCTACGAAGGACTCAAATTCGCCGTAGCCCACTACCGCGAAGATCTCCCCGTGGGATCCGTAGACGTAGCCATCAACGGCCACACCCACGTAACCAAAGAAGCTCAAGTAGGCCGCTGCCTAGTCCTCAATCCCGGCAGTGCTAGCTACCCCAGAGGCTCCCGAGGCCCCACCATGGCCAGAATGCTCGTCAAGGACGGCAAGATTCTCAGCACCAAATTTATTGACCTAGAGTAAACGCAACAAAAACGGGGGATGTAGATGCGTCTCCCGTTTCCATTTGAGCCAAAGGCCGAAGTTCAACAAGATCCATCAGACCAATCCCGCCGAGGAGCACGCGGGCTAGCCGCGCAGCGGCGCACGCCCGCAAAACTGGTTGAACATAGTGACGGCAGGGAGGGTCTCCGGGGCTGAGGGCGGGGGTTAAGTTTGTCGCGAGTTCCGCACGCAAAGGAAAGCACTTAATGTGCTTTCCG
>OLOC01000611.1_pt1 | contig 26014 bp, 18 predicted proteins | sample 1643111 | NCBI WGS metagenome assembly OLOC01 (sample SAMEA3136633, study PRJEB25190) | human gut metagenome
CCGCAAAGTGGGGCTTGCAGATTGCGGAAATGATTTTTCAGACACGCTCTAGTGCCTTGGTGCATCCTCGCGGAGCGTTTTTTACTTTACAGGAAAGCAATTTCCCGTAAAGCAAAAGGCTGTCGCCTCCGGAACTCTCACAAGTTCCGAAGGCGACAGCCTTTTTATGCTTTACAAGCTTATCTTACGCTTCTTTTGTCTGCTGACACAGAGGGTGACAGCAAAGAACCATACGGCCATTGCCCATATCTTTTGCATCCGGGCGTTTCTGACGACATTCATCGGTTGCGTACGGACAACGAGGTGCGAACTTACAGTATTCCACTGCATATTCTTTTCCTTCCATATCCGGCATGGCAATTTCTTTTTCCCATTTGTCTCCGACACGGGGTACAGAACTCATCAGAAGTTCGGTGTAAGGATGTGCCGGATTGTCCATGATCTGTTTTGCCGGTCCGTATTCGATCAGGCAGCCACGATACAGGGTTGCGATATAATCGGATACATAGTATGCAGTCGACAGGTCATGAGTAATATAAATAAATGAGATTTTATATTTGTCACGCAGCTCTTTAAAGAGGTTTACGATGTTCATCTTCATAGATGCATCGATTGCCGCAACAGGCTCATCTGCGATGATCAGTTTCGGACGGGTAATCAGGGCTCTCGCGATAGATACACGCTGCAGCTCTCCACCTGAGAACTGAGTCGCATATTTTCCTTTTACGACTGCCAGAGACATACCAACACTCTTTAATGCTTCATCAACAACTTTATCTGCTTCTGCTCTGTTCTTTGCGATGCCAAGACGAAGAGCAGTGTTATACAGGTAAGTATCTACGGTCTTTCTTGCGGAGAAAGATTCGTATGGATTCTGAAAGATCGGCTGTACATCCAGTTTGAACTGTTTTGGATCATAGCTTTTTTTATCTGCATAAGATTTTCCATCCATAACGATGTCACCCATATCCGGGTTATGAAGACGAAGAATCATCTTACATAAAGTAGATTTACCACAACCGGACTCTCCTACGATAGACAGGATTACCGGTTTATCATCATCGATAGATAAAGAAACATTATCTACAGCCACCAGCTTTTTACCACGCAGCATACCACCTACACGGAAAATCTTGCTGACGCCTTTTACTTCCAATAATTTATCAGCCATTCGTCTTCACCTCCTCTTCTAATAAGTGACACGCAGCGAAACGACCCGGTCTTATTTCCCGGAATTTCGGGACTTCACTGCGGCACCGATCCGTAGCATGCGGACAACGAGGTGCAAAACGACATCCTGGCGGCGGATTCTTCAGTGCCGGCGGACGTCCTGCGATACCAACTCGCTGTACATCCTCACCTACACGCGGAAGAGCATCTACCAACATCTTTGTATACGGATGAATCGGATCATTGAAAATATCTTCTGTCTTACCGAGCTCTGCAATACTACCGGAATACATGATCGCCATACGGTCTGTAATCTGATAATGAACACCCATATCATGACTTACAATGATCATTGTATTCTTTAACTGTTTCTGCAGACGCATCAGCATCATAAGAATACCCTTCTGTACAACTACGTCCAGAGCGGTTGTCGGCTCATCGGCCAGAACAACACCCGGAGACATAAAGGTTGCCAGTGCAATGATCGCACGCTGTCTCATACCACCGGACAGCTGGAATGGAAATGACTCCAGAACATCCGGGGAAAGATTCAGTTCTTTCAGATAATCAGCAACTCTTGCCAGAGTTTCCTCCGGTTTTTCATTCTTTTTCTGGTCCTTTGGAATAGAATCCAGAAACTGTGTTTTCAGACGAACGATCGGGTTCAGAACACTCTGTGCAGCCTGTGGCACATATGCGATATTGTTCCACCAGGTGTCACGAATCTTTCCAGATTCGAATGAATATTTCTTTCCGTCTTTTTCACCTTCCAGAACAACACGCCCCTGATCGATCACCAACGGATAGTCAACAATATCATAAAGAGTGTTCAGCAGGGTGGTTTTACCACATCCGGACTCGCCTGCGATGCCGAAGATCTCATTGTCTTTAATCTCAAAGTTAATGTCCTTGAGTACGTGTACATCACCGTCTATTGTCTTATAAGACGTTGACAAATTCTCGATTTTCAGCATACTTATCACCTGCCTCTCTTCTTAGCCTGATAATCGTTGTAACCTGTAATCAACATGAACAGGCCAACAAATAAGATAACGGTTGCAACAATCGGAGAACCGATCCAGAGCCATCTCTTAGCAAGGACTGCATTGTATCCTCTTGCCCACTGAATCATGTTACCAAGAGAAACCAGGTTTCCCGGTGACAGACCCAGAACGGCCAAACTGGATTCTGAACCAATTGCACTCAGTGTTGCATTCATAAAGTTGGAAAGTGACCAGGACAGTGCGAACGGGAGAATCTCCGTTACAACGATCTGTAAGGTACTTTCACCGGAGAAACGTGCTGTGTGAATAAAGTCACGCTCTTTGATTGTCAGAGCCATGGAACGGATCTGACGGCTTGGCCATGCCCAGGCGAACATCGCAAGAACAAGTGCCATAACAATTACAGTAGAGCTTCCTTTCATCAGGGAAGTCATCATGATCAGAATCGGCAGAGACGGGATTACTACGAAAGTATCCGTGATAATCATCAGCACTCTGTCCAATGCGCCGCCTGCAAAACCTGCAAGCAGACCAACCAGAACACCCACAACAGTACCAATAGTAGCTACGATCAGACCAATCATCAAAGAATTGTGAATGGCTTCGATCAGCAGCCATACAATATCCTGTCCCATACTGGTAGTTCCAAGCCAATGTTCAGCAGAAACTCCCAGATTATTCGGGTATGTATTATAGGTAAACGGATTTGTATGTGGGATAAAATATACTACGAACCCAATGATCAGGAAAAAGCAAGTAGAAATCAAGCCTGCCTTTAAACGAAAATTGGCTGTTTTCCAAAATTTCTTCATGTCTGTCCCTCCCTCTTATCAGCCGTACCGGATTCGCGGATCGATGAACGGGTAGATCAGGTCCACAATTAAAGTTGCTGAAGCAATCGCTACGATGGAAATCGTAATACAGCCAAGGATCATATTATAATCCGACTGCAGGATCGCGGCCTGAATCAGAGAACCGACTCCAGGGTATCCGAAAATAATCTCGGTCATGATGGAACCACCGAAAACACCACCAAGGCTCATTGCCAGTGCTGTGATCTGGGTCAGAATGGAGTTACGCATTACATAGTTTTTGCCGATAGCGAACTCGGAAAGTCCACGGAAACGGGCATAACGTACATAATCTTCTTCTGCTGTGGTGCTCGCCAGAGATTTCATGGAGATGATCCACCATCCGGTACCAAGTAACAGCAGTGAGATTCCCGGAAGGATAGAAGCCTTGACCACAGAAGCGATCCAAGGACCAAATCCACCTTTAGTATTGATAACTGCCTGCAACGGGAACCATTTTAATATAAATGCAAATATAATCTGTAAGATCAACGCTACCAGGAAGTAAGGAATCGGGTAAATAAAAATTGCAATTGCTTCCAAAATCTTGGATGAAGTTTTATTTTTCCGAAATCCTGCCAGAAGACCGATCAGGTTACCTACGATCCACGCAATAAATGTGGAGGTCAGACATAAGATCAGAGTATACGGAAGATATCTTCCGATAATTTTTCCAACCGGCTCCGGATAACTCATCAGTGACGGACCAAAGTCAAAATGCAGCAGACCGTGCCACAGGAAATAACCATACTGTTGCAGCAACGAGCCATCAAGTCCAAACTGCACACGCAGGCTGCTACGAAGGGCGTCCATCTCGGCTGGATCCATGTTACCGGAACGTGACTGAATCTGTGCGATCATGTTTTCAACAGGATCTGACGGAAACATACGTGGAATGAAGAAGATAAAGGTAACACCGATCAGGATAGTCAGCGCCCATGCAAGCACTCGCTGCAGAAAGAATTTTTTAAATTTCATACACAGCACTCCTTTACTACTATTTCTACACAAAAGGGACGGATCGTAAGCTTTTCTTACAACTCCGTCCCTTCTGATATTTCAGCAAATAACTCTGTCAGTTTTTGCTGTTTTCATCATTTTATTACTGTTCCTAAAGACTTAAAGGATTAAGCCTGTGTAGGAGTGATGTTTGGAAGCATGTATTTGAAGCAGCTCCACCACCACCATGGACCATTGTACGGGTTGTCCGCATCCGGATAACCTTCCCAGTAAGTTGAGTTGGTCGGAACGAATTTTGTACCAGAGAGGAAGTTGATTTCCGGCATATCTGTTACACATTCCTTAAGGAATTCAGTATGCAGTTCGTAAGATCTATCACTTTCCGGATCAGTATTAGCAAGTTCGTGAAGTATCTCTGTAACTTTTTCGTTATTCCAACGAAGTCCCTGACCAGAACCAGTTTCGCCTAAAGGTTTGATCAGATCACCGTCAAATCCGCTGATTGCAGAGTAGAAGTCTTTCAGGATACCACCAGATGGCCAGTAACCAGCGATCTGGTAGTTACCCTTTCCACCGTCTACATCCCATGTTGCGGAAGATTTGGATGCGATTGAACACTGGAAACCGAATTTTGTCAGCTGGTTGTAAGCTGCCTGTACACCACGTGCTTCCTGGAACTCAGTATCTGCCAGATAGCTCATTTCAAAGGTGAAAGGTTTGCCTTCATAATTCCATACACCATTTACTTTTTCAAGACCGGCTTTTTCAAGCAGTTTTGTAGCTGCTTCTTCATCATGTTTCCACCAGCCTGCACCAAACATGGTAATCAGTTCTTCATCTGTTCCTTCGATGCCCAGAGAATCAGCCATACGTTTTGCATAACCGGTATCATAAGGTTTGAAGGTTGTTCCATCGCCAAGATCCAGTTCGAAGTTTTCCAGCCAATCCTGCATTGGGATTGTGTAGGTTTCCTGCAGGAACTGTGTATTGTTCATTAACGGGATCGGAGCCGCACGTCCTGCTCCGGAGAACGTGTTCATGGAGATCTCATCAATATTAAGTGCTAAGCAGATACCCCAACGGAAGTCTGCATTGTCATACGGTGCGCCCTGACCATGTGAGAATACAATTCCTTTTGCACCCGGATCGTCTGGGTTTGCATATGGGAAATCCTTGTACCAGCAGTTAATTTTGTCGTTAGAAGCTTTCATGGTTTCAAACTCTTCCAGTGTTACTTCACACAGCAGGTCAACTTCGTTGTTGATCATAGCCATCTGTTTTGTGGTAGAGTCTGCGAATGTACGGAACCATACGTATTTCGGTGGTGTAGCATTTTCAGCGTACTCATACTGAGTGGGTCCTGCAACACCAAGTGTGCTGTCCTTCCAGTCATCACGCAGTTCATACAGCACCCAGTCACCTAACTTATCATAATCTTTTACGGTGTAAGGACCTGCCACTACAGGATCTTCATCCTTGAATGTAGTAACATCGGACTGTTTTGAGTAAATATGTTCCGGAACGATACGGTAATCAGTTCCCCATACAGTGATACCATATCTCTGTACGAAACGTGGGAATGATTCTTTCATCTTAAACAGAACTGTGTAATCGTCTACTTTTTCTACTGAATCAATGTACAGGTTTGTTGCTGCACTGGCACCGATTCCGTCATTTTCTTTAATCATATTGAAAGTAAAGACAACGTCATCCGCTGTTACGTCTTCACCATCGGACCATTTGATACCCTGACGAACTTTTACTGTCCACTCGGTAAAATCATCATTGGACTCAGGCATGCCATCAGCAATCTCGCCCCACTGTTCACCATTTGCGGTATCCATTTCCCACAGATGAGCACTCATCAGCTGATGAATACCGAATCCCATCTGGGTACCTGTCATGTAGCTATTAAACTGACCAGGTACATCTGTTGGGGACTGACACTCAACGATCAGTGTCTCGGAACGAGGAGTTCCTACTTCTGTAGTAATACCTTCAGATGCTGCTGTTCCGCTTCCGCCTGAACTGTCATCTGTAGAAGTTGTTCCACTGGAATCCGTAGATCCGCCGGAACTGGAATCACTTCCGCCGCCGCCACAGCCGGCTAACATACCAACTGCAAGCGTAGCTGCTGTTAAAACTGCAACTATTTTTCTTTTCATCTCTTTCCCTCCCTTTAGGTCTTGAAAATAACTCAGACAACATCATATTCGTCAATCTTCCGTTGTCTCTATATAAATTTTCCTTCTGCCCATACTACTTTTTTCAGAAAAACTCTGCTGGCGCCTACCGTATGAACACGAACGAAAATCTACATTCCTTCACAATTTTTCTTAATATTGTGTTTCGTCATAATAACTACGGAATCTTTTGTTTCGCTCACGGCATTATATAGTTTGTCACCCCACTGTCGTGAACATTTTGCACAATACTTTTCACTTTTTCTCGTTGTTTCCGGTGATTTTGGCGTATTGTTTAAATGTTGTTTCGTCATGTTTATATATTATACCATTGTTTTATAAAAATCAAGTACAATTTAACCAATTTCAGAAAAATCCGCTTTGGTTTCTTTCCCCAAAGCGGATTTTTTTGTTTTTGTCTATATTTCATTATTTCTCTTTGCTATTTTCGCTCTTTTTCGTCAATTTGCGAACAATCGCCAGACATCCAAGAAGTGCAATCAGGTTTGGAAGCACCATTAAACCATTGAACATATCTGCCATATCCCATACCAGATCTACTTTCAATGTGGATCCGATGATTACGCAGATCACAACGATCACTGCATAAACTTTTACTGCACCATTTCCGAACAAATGCCGAACATTCACTTCACCGAAATAGTACCATCCGACAATTGTAGTAAAGGCAAAGAACAGCATACACAATGCAATAAAGATATTTCCAAAGTTACCGAATCCTACGTTGAATGCACTCTGTGCCAGTTCAGAACCTGTCTGTCTGTTACCAAGTACTCCGGTGGACAGGATAACCAGAGCTGTCAGTGTCAGAATAATAAATGTATCGATAAATACACCCATCATTGCGATGATTCCCTGATCACACGGATCCTTAACCTCCGCTGTTGCATGTGCATGTGGTGTGGAACCCATACCTGCTTCGTTGGAGAAAAGTCCTCTCGCAACACCGAAACGCATCGCTTTCTGAACCGTTACACCAAGTGCACCGCCTGCGATTGCCTTTGGTGGAAAAGCACCCACAAAAATATCTTTAAATGCAGTTCCAACCCCCGGAAGATGCATCACCAGGATCACAAGGCAGCCGATGATGTATAACAGCGCCATGATCGGAACGATTTTTTCTGTGAAGCTTGCGATTCTCTTGATACCGCCAATGAAGATGATGCCGGCAATCACTGCCACACAGATTCCCACTGCCAGTTTCGGTACATGGAATGCATTGTTAAATGCTGCACCGATAGAGTTGGACTGTACCATATTTCCCATAAATCCCAGGGCCAGAATGATAGCTACAGAAAAGAAACCTGCCAGGAATTTTCCAAATCTGCTCTTGAATACGTATTTTATATAATATACCGGGCCTCCTACATAGTGTCCGTTTTCCAGTTTTCTTGTATGCTGTGCCATAACAGCTTCCGCATAGATGGTAGCCATTCCGAAGAATGCACTGACCCACATCCAGAAGATGGAACCCGGCCCTCCGGATGCAATCGCTGTTGCTGCTCCGGCGATATTACCGGTTCCTACCTGGGCGGCAATCGCTGTTGTCAGAGCCTGAAAAGAACTGAGACCATTTTCTCCTTTCCCGCCATGCAGCGAAAAATTACCAAACAATGCTTTCATTCCGGCACCAAACTTTCGTATCTGAATAAATTTCAGGCTGAACGAGTAAATGATACCGGCTCCCAGAAGCAGGATCAGCAGTGCATAATCCCACAGAAACGTATTGACACACTCAACTACTTTTGTAACAAATTCCATGTTTTTTCTTCTCCCTCACTTTTTCTTACGTTTCAAGCCAATACCAAAGAATGCGCCAGGGCATATCCTTGCAAAGCGTTTTTTATTCACCTGAAACCAGTACAGCGTTTCCGACAAAAAAGGTCCCGGGGAAATCCCCGGGACCTGATACTTCCATAACTGTTCTGCGCCTTTGCAGGTTCTGTTCAGAATTGTTATTCATTATCCACTCGAAACACAAAAAACAACTGCGACATGCCGCTTTTCTTTTTTGTATCTTTCACACTGTCCTTTTGCCTGAGAGATTCGCAGATCACAGATCTGCTTTCACCTTCGGCACCCATCTTTGGGATTCTCCAGAGGGCCATCCGGTTACAGTCCCGTCCGTTTTTCACGGACACCTGAGAGTATTATTCCTTCGGCGGGCTTTCGCCTGCTTTCCTGCAACCTTCTATTGGCTCGATATGTAGTTTCGTTAATGCTTTTATTATAAGGAGCCGGATTGCTGTTGTCAACCCGGCTCTTTATTTTTATAACACTTTACCAAAGTATTATATAAAAATCGTTATTTTCTTTTACAGACTGTCAATAAATCTCATGAATGCAGTTCTGCCTTCTTCTGTGCATTTGTACACTCCTGCATGCTCCAGCACCTTCTTGAATACAATGCCGATCTCTTTTTTCAGAATCTCTTCCACATTTTCTGCTGTGAAAGTATATTTTTCTTTCAGTTCATCTACCCAGTCGGCATGTTTTTCCAGAACTTCATCTTTTCTCAGATCTTCGCCTGCCACAATGGCTTTGCACAGACCTTCAATTTCACCTTTCAGACGTGCCGGAAGCACTGCTAGGCCCATAACTTCGATCAGACCGATGTTTTCTTTCTTGATATGGTGCAGTTCCGCATGCGGATGATAAACACCCAGCGGATGTTCTTCGGTCGTAATATTATTCCTCAAAACCAGATCCATCTCATACATATCACCACGTTTTCTTGCGATCGGGGTGATGGTATTGTGTGGTTCTCCGTCGGTTTCCGCGAAGATAAATGCTGCCTCGTCAGTGTATCCTCTCCACTTTAACAGGATCTTGTCTGCCAGTTCGATCAGACGCTCCGTGTCCGGACCGCTTATACGGATGACGGACATCGGCCATTTTACGATGCCTGCTTTGACATCTTCGAATCCAGGGATCACTACTTCTTTTTCCACCGGTGCTTTCGCCATGGCAAATTCATAATGTCCACCCTGGAAATGATCGTGGCTCAGGATCGATCCTCCTACGATCGGCAGATCCGCATTGGATCCAACAAAGTAGTGCGGGAACTGTTTTACAAAGTCAAACAATTTTGCGAAGGTTGCACGTTCGATCTTCATCGGTACATGCTGAGAATTGAATACGATACAATGCTCGTTATAATATACATAAGGAGAATACTGGAATCCCCACTCACTGTTGTTGATGGTTACCGGTATGATTCTGTGGTTCTGTCTTGCCGGATGGTTCAGTCGTCCTGCATAGCCTTCGTTTTCCATGCAAAGCAGACATTTTGGATAGGATGTCTGTTTTGCCAGCTTTGCTGCTGCGATGGCTTTCGGATCTTTTTCCGGTTTGGACAGGTTGATGGTAATATCCAGATCACCGTATTCTGTCGGTGCTACCCATTTCATATCTTTTGCGATACGGTAACGACGGATATAATCGGTGTCCTGGCTGAATTTGTAATGTGCATCGGTAGCCTTTACCGGATCTTCTTTGTATAATTCCCAGAAGCGACGGATCACATTGCTTGGACGGTCTACCAGAAGGCTCATAACTTTTGTGTCAAACAGGTCACGGTAACCTACACTGTTTTCTTCCATCAGACCATGTTCATATGCATAGTCACAGATATCTCCCAGAATTCCTTCCAGTTCACCTACTACGCTCTGATCTGCTCCGTCAGACTCCAGAATCTGTTTTACATATTCTTCTTCGATTGCATCCATCTGCAGTAATTCCAGAATTTTATTCGTAGTATAACGCTTGTCTTCCTTTTCTACCAGACCGGTTGCCAGTCCATACTGTACCAGTTTTACAATACTCTCTTGAATCATTCCTTTTTTCCTGCCTTTCCTTTTAATACCACGGTGCCGAACCGATCTATAGTGCCATCATATTTTCCAAGCCATACCGGATACTGTTCTACAGGCAACTTGACTTCTACCGGCTGGCGGTTGAAGTTCTGTACAAATACATAATCTGTATCCTGATTCCGGCGCACACATACTTCCACACCTTCCGGAATATGGGCAACTACACGTTTTACGCCTGCTTCTTTTGCAATCTTACGATAAACTTCATCATAAAATCCCTGTTCAAAGTCTGCACAGACATGGTATGCTTTTCCTTTGCCAAAAAGGTTCACGGTAAGTGCCGGCATACCGGCATAAAAGTCGGTTTCGTAGGTCATCAGAGGCTGTGCAGTAGAAGTCTTAACCAGTTCACAAAGATGATTACAGGTATAGGCTTTCGTCAGGCACAACTCATTTCCCCTCACCGGTACTCCTCTATTATATTCCCCATCGTACAAACCGTCAATCTCTGTACTGCGAAGTCCCATCACATCCATCAGTCCATGGGGAGTTCCCTCCAGGAAACACAGATCGGTACTGTCTACGATACCGGACCAGTAAGTCAGGATAAAGGTTCCACCATTTTCTACGTATTTACGAATCTTCTCTTCAAATCCTTCCCTGAACATATAAAGCATAGGCGCTGCTACTACTTTATAACCATCCAGATCCTGCTCCATATCGATCATATCCACATTCAGTCCCTGTTTGCGGAATGCGTAATAGGATTTTTCCACTGTTTCCTTATAGAACAGTCCTTTATTTCTCGGTCCCTGGGCGTCTTCCATTGCCCAGCGGTTCTCCCAGTCATATACCACAGCCACCTGTGCCGGGTTCTTCGCTCCGGTAACTTCCTGAAGTTTTTCCAGACTTTCTCCTACTTCCGTTACCTCCTTAAATACTCTGGTATCATCCTTGCCATAATGATCGATCACTGCACCATGGAACTTTTCAGAGGAACCCTGGCTCTGTCGAAGCTGGAAATACAAAATACTGTCGGATCCGTGGGCAACAGCCTGCATGGAAGCTGCATGAAGCATTCCCGGTTTCTTTAATTTGCTTACGGACTGCCAGTTGGTTGCCGACGGACAGTTCTCCATCAGTAAAAATGGTTTTTTCTGAATACTTCGCATGATATCATGCTGCATGCCATTATCCATGGCTGTCAGGTATTCTTCTTTCTTGTGCCACTGTGGATAGTTATCCCAGGATACAAAATCCACTACATCAGCAAATTTGTGATAATTTAATCCCTGGAAATCGTACATCATATTGATGGTGGTTGGTTTGTCGGATCCTGCATCCCTAAGAGCCTGGATCTCCCATTTCACAAAGTCCACAGTCTGATCTGTTACAAACCTTTTCCAGTCCAGGTTCAGACCGTGAAGAGAGCTGTCTCCTCTTGGGGACGGACTGTCTACCTGATCAAAATCGTTATAGCGGTGACTCCAGAATGTGGTTGCCCATGCCCGGTTCATCTTATCTGCTGTCTGATATTTGTCTTTCAGCCAGTTTTTAAAGGCTGCCTGACATAACGGACAATGACACTCTCCTCCATATTCATTGGAAATATGCCAGGCGATCACACCCGGATGGTCTTTGAATTTTTCCGCCAGTTTTGTATTCATAATTCTTGTCTTTTCTCTGTATACCGGAGATGTATAACAGTGGTTATGTCTTTCTCCATACAGATTTCTGTGACGGCTGGCATCTACACGAAGCACCTCCGGATACTTCTGTGCCATCCATCTTGGTCTTGCTCCGGTCGGGGTGGCAAGAATTGTAGAAATACCATTTTCATACAGACGATCTATAATCTTTTCCATCCATTCAAAATGGAACTCTCCCTCTACCGGTTCGAGTACTGCCCAGGAAAATATACCCAGGGATACTTCATTGATTTTCGCTTTTTTAAAATATTCGATGTCTTTTTCCAGAATCTCCGGGCTGTGAAGCCACTGTTCCGGATTGTAATCTCCACCATGGAGCATTTTCCCAAAATTTACTTCTCTTGCCATAAGTTCTTCTCCTGTCTTATCAAAAAAGCCTTTCTCCTTTCACATCAAGGAGAAAGGCTTTTCCTTTCGTTTAATTATTTATTTATAGGTTTCATCAGATTCCTTTGAATGTGAATGTAAATTCCATCTTTTCATCGGTTTTGATCAAATATTCTGGAAGTGGTTTTGCACCCCAGCTGTCGTCTCCGGCAATACCCATCTGCTGTTTGGATACACGTACTACCGTGTAGTGTACCTGTGGCAACTCAAATGGATGCATCGCATTTTCCATCTCGTGTGGTGTATATGGCAGTGCGGAGAATTCCATAGCATCACCGGTAAACAGCATTCCTCTGCCCTTACGGTCTGTTACAGATGCCCAACGTACGCCAACCTTGTTTCCGCATTCCTGCGGAACCATGTATTTTGCCATATTATCTTCCACTTTGTTCCTGTAGATACCCAGTTTTGCGCCTTCGCATCTGTCCACATAGGTTTCTTCCGGTCCCATGCCGTACCAGGTTACATTGTCGTAATCTGCATCGAACTTGAACATAACACCGAATTCCGGCATATCGCCCAGACCCTCTACCGGATCATAAGTCAGTGTGGTGCGGATGCTTCCGTCTCCATATACCTGATAACTCAGTTTGCACTCGGTTGCCGGAGTCGTTGGCATTGCATAAGTAAATGTAATCTTTGCACTGTCATCCAGAACTTCGATCTCAGGGATATGCATTCCCGGATAATGTCCTCCGGTTGGATATTTGTGAGACAGATACATGGATGCCAGTTTCCACTGTCCGCAGCGCATCTGCATCAGGCTTCCGTTATCGTTGTCAACCGGTGCACGCCAGAAGTTTGGTCTTGGGATCATCTGGATCATCTCCACTCCACCGTAACGGTAAGAAGCAAGACCGCCATTCAGGTAAGAGAAGAGCACATCGAAGTTTTCACCGCGAACACCAAAGTCATGACCGGATCTGATCACTTCAAATCTTGCAGGTTTTACAGCTTTTGCAGGTGCTTCTACTTTGTAGACACCCTGTCCGAACGCCACTTCATGACCACGTTTTGCCCATACGGTATCTTCTTTCAGCCGGAAGGATACAGTAACTGCATATTCACCCGGCAGATTCTGTACCGGAATCGGCAGACTTACGGTCTCTTCACTCAAAGGAGCTACATGAGTTTCCATCGGAACTTCTTTTACTTCTTTTCCATCTTTTGCAAGTACTACGAAGCAGTCAAAGGTATCAGTGTTGATAAACAGGTTCTTGTTGACGATGGTTACCTGGTCTTTTTCCACTTTGGCAGAGATGTTCTGGTAGTTGAATTTCACATCCTGCATCTTCGGAGATGCGTCTCTTTCTCCGCCGTATGCGATACCGTTTCCGCTGAAGTTGTAGTCGCATGGACGATCATTGAAGTCACCGCCGTATGCCTGGAATTCTTTTCCGTAACGGTCTTTTTTGTAGATGGACTGATCGATATAATCCCAGATAAATCCACCCTGGTAGGACGGCTCGGTATCGGTCAGATCTGTATATTTGTGCATACCTCCGCAGGAGTTACCCATTGCATGAGTGTACTCGCAGCAGATAAATGGTTTGCTTCTGTCTTTTTCCAGAAATGCCTTGATATCCTCTACAGACGGATACATCTGGCTTTCCATATCACTGGTATCGTTGTATCTTCTGTCGTGGCAGACACCTTCATAGTGTACCAGACGGTTCGGATCCATCTTATGGTACAGCTGTGACATCTCGTAGATTACTTTTCCGCCAAATGCCTCATTACCGCAGGACCAGATCAGGATTGCCGGATGGTTCTTATCTCTCTGATACATGGAATTGACACGATCCAGCATCATATCCATCCATTCCGGACGGTCACATGGTACGACTTTGCTGAAGTCTCCGGTCTGTTCTGCACTGATGTCCCAGCTTCCGTGGCTCTCCAGGTTACACTCTGCGATCATGTAGATACCGTATTCATCACACAGCTCATAGATGCCAACTGCATCCGGATAATGACAGGTACGGATCGCATTGATATTGTTCTGTTTCATGGTTACCAGGTCTTTGATCAGTTCTTCTCTGGATACCACACGGCCGGATACAGAACTGAATTCGTGACGGTTAACACCTTTAAAGACGATTCTCTTACCATTCAGCATCATGATAGAATCTTTCATCTCAAAACGACGGAAGCCCACTCTCTGAGGGATCACTTCTGTCACCTGTCCGTTCTCATCCATCACTTCCAGTAACAGATCATATAATACAGGAGATTCTGCAGACCACAGTTCAGGATTCTCCACTTTCATCACATACTGAGATTCTTCTGCCAGTGTCTCTTCTACACTCTGCAGTTCTTTTCCGTCTTTGGATAATGTAATTTTTACTTTTCCGGCTTTTGTTGCTTTGGTATCGATCACCAGATCCGCTTTGGTGAAGGTATCGTCCAGAAGTGTCTGGATCTTCACATCAGATACATGGACTTCCGGGATCGCATACAGATAGACCTCACGGTAGATACCCGAGAAACGGAAGAAATCCTGATCCTCACACCAGCTGCTGCTGGTCCATTTGAAGACCTGAGCCGCCAGTTTGTTTTCTCCCTCTTTCAGATAAGGAGTCAGTTCGAATTCGGACGGTGTAAAGGTATCTTCACTGTATCCTACAAAGTTACCGTTCAGCCATACAGCGATACCACTTTCTGCACCCTGGAAAGAGATGAATACTTTTTTGCCTTCCATCTCTTCCGGAACTTCAAAATATTTCACATAAGAAGCAACCGGATTGAATCTCTCCGGAATCTGACCCAGTTCTACTTCTTCTCTTCCTTCCCACGGGTACTGTACATTTGCATACTGCGGTACATCATATCCCTCCATCTGAATATGAGCCGGTACACGGATATCATCCCATGATTTGCAACAATATTCTGTTTTCTCAAATCCCGGGATCGTAGAGTTGTAATTTTTTGCGTAATGGAATTTCCACAGTCCATTCAGGCTGTGACGGAAGTTATCCACATCCTGTTCCATCGCTTCCACAGAAGCGTAATATTTGTGGTCTGAATGAGCAGCCACACGGTTGTCGTTAAAATACGTAGGATCTTTTACCAAATCGTAATTGAAAGTACCCATTCTGTTTTTTCCTCCTATTTTTCAATCTTTGCTAAAAAACAGGCGGATATTCATATACTATAAATATCCGCCTTAATTTACTTATACATAACCATTCAACATATGCACAGCTACTTTTTTATTATTTAACAGCACCTGTGATACCTTCTGTAAAGCTCTTCTGGAAAGCAAAGAAGATAATTGCTGTCGGGATTGTACAGATAAATACACCTAACATCAGCATACCATAATCTACGGTGTAGCCACTTAACAGGTTAGAAACCAGCATCGGCATGGTGATCGCATCTTTATTCTGCAGAATTACCTTTGGCCACAGATAGTTGTTCCATGCACCCATGAATGTGATGATGATAGCTGCTGCGTATGTGGATTTCATGGTAGGAATGAACATACGGAAGAAGATACCAACTTCACTCAGACCATCGATTCTTGCTGCCTCGATGATGTCATGAGGGAAGGATCTGGATGCCTGACGGAACATCATGATCATAAACGGTGTTGCAATGGATGGAAGCATGAATGCACCCATAGTATTTACCATTTTCAGAGTAGAAAACATACGGAACATCGGAATCATGATGGCTGCAAAAGGAATCATCATAGCCGTCAGCAGGATGGTGAACACAACATCTTTTCCTTTGTCGTGGTAGATCTCAAATCCATAACCGGCGATGGAACAAATCAGCAGACACAGGACAGTCAGTACTGTTGCATTTCGGAAGGAATTCCACAGTGCCAGTCCCAGATTCTGGTTTGCAATCAGTGCTTTGTAGTTTTCAATCAGGTAAGTTCCCGGAATCAGTTTACCTGCGATAACGTCAACGCTCTTGTTTGTAGATGCACAGAACATATAGTACAGTGGAAATACAGAAACAATTGACGCGATTGACAGTATAAGATACATGAAGAATTTTTTACCTTTACCCATTATCGTTCGTCACCTACTTTCATCTGAAGTATTGCCAGAATAGCAACCATGATCAGGATCAGGATAGACATCGCCGCAGCATAACCGAAGTTCGGGCTCTGCTTAAAGGAGATGTTGTAAATATAATGAGACATTGTCATAGTAGATTTACCAGGACCACCGTTTGTCAGATTCAGTGACTCATCAAACAGCTGCAGGGTACCATTGGTAGATGTAATGGCTGTCAGCAGGATGGTCGGTTTCAGAAGTGGTACAGTAATCTTGAAGAATGACTGCATCGGGCTTGCCCCATCAATCTTTGCTGCTTCGTATACAGAATATTCAATATTCTGCAGACCGGACAGATAGAATACCATGTTGTAGCCTGTCCATCTCCATACCAGCGCGATGATGATAACGGCACGGGCTGTCCATGCATTACCAAACCACAGGATCGGTGACATACCCAAATTACGCAGAACCATGTTAATGAAACCATCATTTGCAAACAAAGAACGGAAGATCATAGCATAAGAAACCAGGGATGTCGCACATGGTAAGAAGATACATGTACGGAACAGGCCCTTAAATCTCAGATCCTTGTTATTCAGCATAGATGCAAACATCAGCGCCAGCACCAGCATAATCGGCACCTGAACGATCAGGTAGAAGAACGTGTTAAATAATGTCTGTTTAAATGTTGGGTCTTTTAAAATACGTGTGTAGTTCGCCAAACCATTAAAGCTCAGGTTTACACCCATACCTGTCTGTAATGACAGGATGAACGCCCGAATCATCGGATAAAAACTCATCCAGCCAATCAACAGGGTTGCAGGAAGTAAGAATGCCCAACCGGTCAGGTTGTGTTTCTTTGCCAGTGTCAATCCTTTTTTCTTCTGATTGCTCATGAAATCCATCCTTCCTTTCTTTTGGAGATTTCTTAGAAAGAGAGGGTCTGCTCCGCTTTTTTCGAAGCAGACCCTCTTCTTATTTATTTTTCACTTCTTGGTTTTTAACTGTTCAGCTGAATCAGCCACCCATATTAAATTCTACAGTATCCTGTGCGGTTGCGATTTCATCGTCCATATCTGCACCACTCTGGATGATATTGGACAGTGCAACACCTACAGCATCACGAGCATCATAGTAGAATGCACCAGTGATATTGGAAGGAGTCTTTGTAGCAAAATCTACGATCTTAGCATAAACTGCTTCATTGCTGAAGAATTCTACAGGCTGAGCATATGCATCTGTATCGCCAGCTGGTGCCCATGTTGCCAGAGCTCCTTTGGAGATGATGTCATCGTACAGATCTGTACTTCCGGCAAATGTGGATTTCATAAAGTCAATTGCAAGATCCTGTTTCTGGCAGTTAGAGCTGATTGCCCATGAAGAACCACCGTTATTGGAGTAGTTAGTAGCTCCGTCAACGCCATCCAGTTTCGGCATATTTGTGATTGCCCATTTTCCAGACTGATCATCGTTAGCTACGATAGAAGCCATGATCCAGCATCCGTTGATAACACCAGCTGTTGTGCCGTTGTTGATAGATGCGATGTACTGATCCCAGTCAGTAACTTCTACTAATGTTCCGTCTGCAACCATCTGCTGATAGATCTCCAGGATTGGTTTCAGAGCTTTGTTGTCTTTGATGTTAACAGATCCGTCTTCATTGAACAGAGACTCTCCACAGGACTGCAGCATTTCCATTACCAGGTCAGGTGAACCAGCCTGAGATGTCAGGATTGGCTGACCGGTTTTTTCTTTCACAACTTTTGCTTTTTCCATGAAATCAGACCATGTAATGTCTGTGAAGTCATCTACTGTGTATCCAGCTTCTTCCAGCATATCGGTACGCAGGCATTCGATAACAGCACCGTTATCAAACGGGATACCATAGTTCTTACCATCCAGTGTGGAGTAAGCAACTTTCGCCTGTGAGAACTGGCTGAAGTCGATACCTGAATCTGTCAGGTCTGTGAAGACGTCCGGATAGTTGGTAGCATATTTCTGGAAGGAGTTATCCTGCATCAGGAAAATGTCAGGCAGTGTGCTCAGATCTCCTGCTGAAACAGCTGTTGTCAGTCTTGTTTCGATATCGTCGGATTTGATCTCGCTTACATCTACTTTGAATCCAGGATGATCTTTTGCATAGATCTCTGCTGCTTTTTCAATTGCATAGATGTTGAAGTTCGGATCCCATGTCCAAACAGTCAGTGTGTTTTCATCATCAGAACTTCCTTCTGTAACGTTTGCATCTTCTGAACCGTCATCTGTTGCTGTGTCGTCTGTTGCCGCATCGCTTCCTGTGCTTGAGGAATCGCTTGCTCCTGAAGAGCCACAAGCTGTCATTCCGAATACCATTGTGGAAGCTAATACAACTGCTACAATTTTTCTTTTCATAAATGTATATCCTCCTGATATGTATTTGTTCACTCTGCCAAAAACCGGCATCTCTCACTCGCTTTTCCCATTAGTGAATGTGTACAGTTTTTGAACTTTCCGTGAATCATTATGTACACATTATACCATACTTTTTCCTCCTGTGTACTCATATTCAACTGGATTTTGTGCATTTTCATCCATTTAAGGTGTTTTGACCGATTTTCACCATCCTTTTTCGGCTTTTATATCATATTTTAACAATTTCTGTTCAAAATGCTCCGGATCCTTTCTCCACTGTTGTGGCGAAATGCCCATAATCCTGTGGAAATTCCTGTTGAACGTGGACAATGTGGAAAATCCACATCGTACGGCAATATCGCCCACTGTGTCGTTTGTACGCTTCAATTCCCCACATGCTGTGCGAATTCGAACCCAATTGATATATTCAACAGGCGACATCTGCATACAGTCATGAAATACCCTCCTCAGATGCGTTTCACTGATATGGCACATCGCAGCCAGTTCCTCCACCTTGATCGGACGATCACAACATTCGCTGATATAGTCAATCGCCGGTGTGATCAGACTGCTATTTCCCGCCTCGAATTCTGTCTTTTCCGCTTCCTCCCGATTCCACCTTGCCACCTGTAAAAGAAGAGCCAGGGTCAGTCCTTTCACTTCTTCCAGATAGAATTCTTTTCTTTCCCGCATACATCCAATGATCTGCTGCACCAGTGCCCCGATCTGCGGTTTATCCTGAACCCTCACAAAATGTGCTCTCCTATTCACCCGATCGAGCACTTTCTGTGCCATCCTTGGGTTATCTTTATAAACTTCCCTCAGAAATTTGTCCGCATCAATAAACAGCCATTCCCAGTAGCTGACACTGTCTCCCGCAGAAGTTGTCGTATGGGGAAAGTTCTTCGGTATCACAGTAAACATGTTGCCATCAAAGGGTATGTCTTCTTTAAAGGTAACTGTGCCTTCCCCATAATAGCAAAAACCAACTTCCAGATGATTATGGAAATGCAGATAGTCAATATCCCTTCCGTAATTCTGCACCCATTTATCCCCCAGAAGCGCAAGCACCGGACTTCCTGCCGGGATTTCATAATAACGGTATTCCATCTTTGGTTTTCTTTTTCTAGCCATGTATATTGTCTCCTCTCTGAAGCTGTGCCTTCTTTTCCCATTTTCCCGAATAATACCGGACACAACCAACCATCATCGCACAACACCAGGTCAGCGGAGATACCCACCACAGCCCATAGTATCCAAAAGCAGCGGTGAAAAGGAAGGTAAATCCGATTCGTGTAATGATTTCACTGACTCCCATCAGTACAGTGACGGTCACATCTCCTGCCGACCGCAGGATATTATGATAAACCACCAGAATGCCTCCCACAAAGAAGAAGCAGCTGAAAATCTTCATATATTCCACACCGTAGCGGATCGATTCCGGATTGCCGGTAAATGCTTCCATGATCGGACGGGCAAAGAACCAGATTACCGGACAGAATATTCCATAACAGACTGCATTCATCAGATAGGCACATCTGACTCCCTGTTTCACACGATCCAGATGGTTTGCTCCTACATTTTGTCCGGTAAAGGTTCCCAGTGAAGTTCCGATGGCTTCCGCCATCTGCCATCCCACACCTTCCACTTTGATGCAGACACCATAGGCCACGATCAGAGCAGTTCCGTAGGTATTGACCATTGCCTGTAAAGTCATATCGGACACGGAGATAATACTCATCTGCAGACCGGTCGGTACACCGTAGATCAACATCTGTTTTACCAGCTCCCTGTCGCAGCGCAGTTCCTCTTTCGTAAACCGAAGAATCGGAAGGATCTTCCATGCATAAACCAGACATCCGATCCCGGACAACAACTGTGCCAGAACCGTTGCAAATGCCGCCCCTGCTACTCCCATCGGAATCCAGACCACAAAGACGATATCCAGAATCACATTCAGCACACTCGAAATAATCAGGAATACCAGCGGCACCACCGAATTTCCCAAAGAACGCAGCACCGCCGAGATCCAGTTATACAGCATCGTTCCCACTGCTCCGGCAAATACAACCATCAGATATACCGTTGCCTGGTCAATCAGATCATTCGAGGTCTGCAAGATCCTCAGAAGCGGTCGCGCCCCGATCAGTCCCGCAATTGTAATGATCAGCGTAGATACAACCGCCACGTAGATAGAAGAAACAAAGGTTTCTGTCACTTTTTTCTCATCCCCGCCGCCATAATACTGCGAAACCACCACGCTTACTCCTGTCGTCAGGCCCATCATAATCGAAAACAGCAGATACATGGCTCCACCTGCGATACTGACCGCAGCAAGTGCCTCATCTCCGAGATATCTTCCTACTATATAAACATCTACAAAATTATAGATTCTCTGAAACAGCATCCCAAGAAGCACCGGCAGTGCAAACCGAATCATCTTCGGCAAGATGCTCCCTTTCGTCATATCAACTGTCTTTTCCCCCATACTGGTACCCTCCTGTTTGCACATCTATATCAAGTATAAATAATCCTGGGGATTTTGTCTATGTAATTCACAAATACACCTTTTATTTTCTGTATATTTATGATTGTTCACTCCGTTTCCTGTAACGCGCTTCGTGATGCGCAGAATTTATTCCTCCCTGCCCTTCTTTGGATATTGTCAGGCACCAGGTTGCAAATACAAAGAAAAAATCCGTAAAACAACTGATTTCTGTTCAGAATTTTACGGATTTCTTCTTATCATATTATTTCTATATTATTATTTCTGATGTTTTTACATTGACTTTCTGTCCGCGATCTCCGCCATCTTGGCATCGTTCAGACGGGTATCTCCGTGAACACGGCTGTAGGACAGGTATCCGTTCATACGGTCGATCTTGGTCAGGTTTCTGGAACCGCAGACCGGGCAGACATCCATCTCGAGCTCCTGATGTCCGCAATCGTCGCAGTAGGCCAGCGACAGATTCACACCCTCATAATAACCCAGATTCATCGCCCGACGGATCAGTGCTTTTATAGCATGTACATTGTAGGAAATCGGATATCTGACATACTGGATCTTACCGCCGTTGCACAGTTCCCAGAATCTTCCTTCCAGATCCTGTTTTTGGATAGGAGTAATATCCTCAGTTACGTGGCAGTGGAAACTGTTGCTCACATATGGACGGTCGGATACCCCGCGCACGATACCGTACATCTTGCGGAACTGCTCTACCTGCAGACCGCAAAGGCTCTCAGCCGGTGTTCCGTAAATTGCATACAGGATCTGATCCTCTTTTTTGTATACATTAATCTTATCATTGATATAACGAAGCACTTCCAATGCAAATTCTCCGTCTTCGGCAATGGATTTACCATTGTAAAGTTCCTGCAGTTCGTTCAGTGCTGTGATACCGAAGGAAGCTGTCATCGGACGGAGTAACGGACGGATCTTATCGGATGGTTTCAGATGGCCTCCGTAGAAACCGCCCTCACAGTATGCCAGCGGATTCGTGGAAGCACGCATCTCACCAAGGTAATCGTATGTTCTCTTATGCAGTCCGCGGATCATCTCCAGATAGAAATCCAGAACTTCATAAAAATCTGTGTTCTCTGCACGGGCTTTTGCCAGAATCATCGGAAGATGCAGGCTGACCGCACCGATGTTGAAACGACCGACAAAAACAGGCACATCGTTTTCATCTGCCGGTTCCATACCGCCACGCTCATACCACGGACTTAAGAAGGCACGGCACCCCATCGGGCTGATTACTTTTTTGTATTTTTTGTACATGCTGGAAATATATCCCTGGCCACTCATGGACAGCCAGTCCGGATACATGGTTTTTGCAGAGCAGGCAACACCTGTCTCAAAGACATCTTCACATTCTTTTCCATCTCCATGGATCTCTTCATCATACAGGAACACAATCTTCGGGAACAGTACCGGTTTTTTATGTCCGGCTTTTCCCTGTCCACCCATATGGACTTTCAGCAGAGATTTTGAGATCATTTTTTCAAATCTTCCTGTTCCCAGTCCCAGTGTCACAGTAACAAACGGATAGTCGCCACGGGAGGAACCAACGGTATTTAATTTATATTCAATTCCCTGCCATCCCTGATCACAGTCACGGCAGACTTTTTCCCAGGCATATACACGACCCTTTTCTTCTCTTCCTTCCCAGGACGGATCGGAATATTTCAGGAATTCTTCGTAATATTTGTTATAGCTTTTCTGTGCATACGGAGACAGGATCTTATCTACTTCCGGCACAGTAAATCCGCCGTACTGCTGAGCTGCGGTGCTGAGGATAATATCCCCCATAACGTCAAATGCGGTATCCAGTGTCTTCGGCTCATTGTACCAGACATTTCCCATCTCAAATCCGCCACGCAGAACGGATCCCACATCGAACAGACAGCAGTTCATCGTGTCCAGACGGGCAGACTGATCATGAATATAGATATAGCCATCTTTACATGCCTGCAGTTCGTTCCGGTTCATAAAGAATTTTCTGTATAATTCTTTGTTCAGTTCATTAAAGATCAGGCTTCGCTTGGTTGCCACCAGCGCGCTGTCGGTGTTCGCGTTGCTTTTGTCACCGATGTAACGGATGGACTGGCTCTTTGTATATACCTCATCCATCATGTGGATAAAGTCCACTTTATAATTCCGGTAATCACGGTAACTTTTTGCTACTGCAGGATTCACCTGTTCCAGGGCGCCTTCCACAATGTTGTGCATATCCTGGATCAGGATTCCGCCTTTTCGCTCTTTTGACATCGCTTCCGCCCGGTCAGTTGCATATTTGCAGATAAAATTAATCTCATCATCGGTAAACCGATACATTACACGGCCGGCTGACTTATTGACCGCACGCTTGATCTTACTGGCATCAAACTCTTCTTTGGTGCCGTCTTTCTTGATAATATATACCATTGTTCCCGCTCCTCACTACTATATATAGTATTTTTCTTTTATTTTAATCAACATATTGTAGATAACAGTATAACACGGTTAACTACAAAAGGAAAGAGAAGAACCCTGAAAATTCTTCTCTTTTTTTATTTTGTTTTTTATGCAACTTTTCCAATGCCTTTTTTATCTTTTCACATATCCGGTAGAAAAGTCGATGATATTGTGGAGGGTTTCTCCTTTTTCATAACGTTCCAGATTTTCGATGGAAAGTTCCAGAATCTTTTCCAGTGTCTCCGGCAGTGCATATCCGCCAGACACATGTGGCGTAATGATACAATGCGGCGCATCCCACAGCGGATGATCTTCCGGCAGTGGTTCCGGGTCTGTGACATCAAGACCTGCCCCATAAATCGCTCCCTCTTGCAGGGCTTTCGCAAGAGCCAGACTGTCAATCGCAGTTCCGCGGCCTACATTTAACAGAATAGTATTCTCTTTCATCAGGTGTAATTCTTTCTCACCGATGACGCCTTTGGTGTCACTGTATCCCGGAAGACTCAGTGCCACAATATCTGCCTGTGGCAGAAGTTCCGGCAGTGCTTCCATCGTGTATTGTGCATCCACATATTCAGGCTTCGGTTTCCGGCTCTTTCTGATACCTGTCACATGCGCGCCCAGTGCTTTCATTTTTCTTGCAAATGTCGTTCCGATATCTCCAAGACCGATCACCAGGACATGGCTTCCCTCTGTAACCATCATATGAGTCTGTTTCTCCCAGTGGTGGTCTTTTTGCTGGTTCTGGTAAATGTCCAGGCGTTTCTGAAGCGCAAACAGCATCGCGATCAGATGCTCGGAGATCGCCATTCCATACGCTCCGGTTGCATTGGTCAGCTGTGCCTGTTTTGGCAGAATACCCGGTACACAAAATCCTTCTGTTCCGGCGTTATTTAACTGTATCCAGCGCAGATTCCGAGAATCTTTTAAGAATTCCGGTTTCACATTTCCGATAATAATATTTGCATCCTGCACCTGTTCTTTTGTCACCTCTGCTTCCAGGCAGTAAGTTGTCTTTGCGTCCGGTGCTGCATTTCTGATTCGTTCTTTATGTTCTTCTTTTACAGGAAGAACCACAAGTATTTTTTCCTGTTCCATCCCGTTTCCCGACCTTCCCAAACGTACTCTGCTTACTACAGTAGCACAATTGATGTTAAGTTACAAGGCAGAATTGATCCTTACTGTGCATATGCGATATTCCGGTTACTGTTCACTGGTAATATCCCGCGGAATGTTTTGGCATGGGTATAGCAAAATCAATTGTTGTATTCGGGGGGTTTTCTGCTATAATATTACCATAATACCGGGGTAGACAGGTAAAGAGTTGTTGGTGTCTGCCGTGATTCTTAGCTGGATGCCTTTCAAATTTGAGGAGGATTGTTATGGAACATTTTATTATTCCGGAAAATTATCAGCCTGCATTGTCGCTTCACGATACACAGGTTGGTATTAAGACCGTAAAAGACTTTTTTCAGAAAACCCTTTCTGACCGCCTGAATCTGCTGCGTGTGTCCGCACCGCTTTTTGTAGATCCTTCATCCGGTCTGAACGATAATCTGAACGGCGTAGAACGCCCGGTTACCTTCGATATCAAGGAATCACCAGATCAGAAAGCTGAGATCGTACATTCTCTTGCAAAATGGAAACGTTATGCACTGAAAAAGTATGGTTTTGCACATGGAGAAGGACTGTATACCGATATGGTTGCCATCCGTCGTGATGAAGATACCGACAATATCCATTCTATCTATGTGGATCAGTGGGACTGGGAAAAGATCATTACACGGGAAGAGCGTAATGTGGACACCTTAAAAGATGTTGTCCGCACCGTTTATTCTGCACTGAAGAAGACTGAAAAATACATGGCAATTCAGTATGATTATATCGAAGAGATTCTTCCGAAGGATATTTTCTTTATCACTTCCCAGGAACTTGAAGATATGTATCCTGGTCTTTCTCCCAAGGATCGTGAATATAAGATTGTGAAGGAAAAAGGTGCCGTGTTCATCATGCAGATCGGTAAGATGCTGGCATCCGGCGAACCACACGACGGTCGTGCACCGGACTATGATGACTGGGAGCTGAACGGTGATATCATCGTTTATTATCCGGTTCTGGATATCGCTCTGGAGCTTTCTTCCATGGGTATCCGTGTGGATGCAGCTGCTCTGAAGCACCAGCTGGAGGTTTGTGGCTGTGAGGAACGTGCGGAAATGGATTTCCAGAGGGCTATTTTGAATGATGAACTGCCGTTTACGATCGGTGGCGGTATCGGACAGTCCCGCATCTGTATGTTTTATCTGCGGAAGGCTCATATCGGAGAGGTTCACTGTTCGTTATGGCCGGAGGAGACGGTGAAACTGGCGGAAGAGCATAATATTCCGTTACTGTAAATCTTGAAAATTAGTTTTCCTATAGGGACGCGAGAGGGATCGGGGGTCCCGGGGGCAACAACTTGGGCAGGGCAACTTTGAACTAGCCACTAACTGCGACTATATTCGCTTGGGTCAGCTGACCCAAGCGAAAGTCTCCGTAAGTGTCGGATTTCAAAGCTTG
>OLOC01000635.1_pt1 | contig 25402 bp, 24 predicted proteins | sample 1643111 | NCBI WGS metagenome assembly OLOC01 (sample SAMEA3136633, study PRJEB25190) | human gut metagenome
CGTACCTCACCTTATTATATTATGATAGCATATAGAAGTAGCCAGTATAGATAGACTCGATGGTATCATCCTTGACTTCCATCTCAATCTTTTCGCACACGAATCGCTTATTTCTGATGATGTATATTTTGGAAGGGTCCGGTATGACATCTGACTTGAACTTGACCTCCATGCAATTTCTGTTGTCAATCTTAAATGCCTTGCTATGGAACTCTGCTAATGATACTGCACCATTGGCTACTGAATTCAGGGATAGCGAAAAATTATTGCCGGCAGTCACTAACATACCCTCATAAGTATAATCACTGTTAATGCGATAATCTGTGATGAACATTGGCCATCTTGATTTTTCACCTACCCATGAAATCCTGCCGTATGGCACGTTAAATGCCTGCACTTTGCCTGGCAGTATGAAAAAGACACTCATGACCTCCTCTTCAGCTTCGCTGTCATCCATGCTTGACTCATCATCTATGGCATCCTGTACGGATGTGTAGCTATATCCGTCATCATCAACATCGCACTCCTTGGAATCCGCTTCCTTGTCATTAGGTATTGACAGCAGGCAACGCTTCTCGTAGTAATTATCTTCTAGAAGTCCTGTCCTGAAATTGATATCTTCTACAACTTGTGCTGCAGGAGAAATGCTCAGATCGACATATTCATCAGAAGAACTGTCCCTGATTAACGGTGACCATACACCTGCCATCTGCCATGTTTTCGTACCATCCTCATTCTCTACATATATGTAGTAACTTCTGAGGTACTCAATGATAGTCTGCCGTTTTTTCTTCTCAGACCATCCCATTGTAGTCAGAGGAAACTGATCAAGTGCACCAAAGTAATCAACACTTTTCACTATATTGAAATTGTCAAAAACCTTCTTAGGTATGCACTCATAGCTACCCCTGTTGGCTGAATTATCCAGTTTATACTCCAGGTTAGCGGTTGATGAAGTACTGAAAGATCCGTCCTCGTCATAGTCTGCTGAATATTCATCCAGCGGTTCTATCTCAATTGAATCTACAGAACTTAACTCTGAGGAACTGATGATGCTGCAGGTCTTCTGGGCTTCATCGAAGTAGATGGAGGCATTGAAGAATTTCCGGAATTCTTCAATGAATGTATAAGATGACCAGTGCGGAAGGGCTCTGCGAAGTTCTCGAGATTTGAAAGCCGAAGCTATATATAGCTGGTTCCACGGCTTGCAGTCGAAGTCATTGCGCTTGAGAGTATATCCTTCGTATTCTATGACTTTACGGAAGATATACATTATGTTTGGCTGAACAGCCAGATTTGAGATAAATGGTGCATTGCTTCCTATAAATTGCTTCGTTTTATCTACTCCAACAAAATTGGCAATCATATCATTTGTTTCGTCACGAACAGGTACGAAACACCATTTTCCTTCCACTCCCAGGAACTCCGACTTATCTTCATTCAGTCTATAGATGTCATTGATCTTTTGAAGATTTTTAAATCCTTGCGACCACCCCTTATCAACTGTATAACCAGGCTTGTCAGCGATGCCCAGGTCAATCTCATCGATGTAGTGCTTGGTCATCTTGTTATTGAACTTGATGCGGGATTTTCCGCCAACAATCTGCAGCTTGACCTCCTGCTGGTTCACTGAGAGGATGGTACCAACACCGCTCATGATGATTTTGCTATCAACATAGAGCTTGCAGTCATCGAACTTTGCGATGTTTTTCTTGACTTCCAATCGGGAAACATTGGAAAAGATCTCCCGGTTGGCCAGTATATTCATCGGGAAGGTGATATCATAGGTATATTCACCATCATCGGTGACATACTGATTAGCGTATGTCACCTTGATGGATGATGTTGATATCGGATAGGCTCTATGGCCATTTATAATGCATGTAATCATATCTACTTATTGTTTAGCATACGATGATATTCTTTGAGTTTGCGGTCGATGCCGTCTCTGCCAGCGATAGACACATCAGCCTTGATACCTCTCTCAATATTCTCGTTGAGCCTGCTGACTGCAGAATTGACTCCATCGAGAGACTGGCGTACCTCGGCATTGTCATTGCTGACGTTGACGATAGGAGCAACGACAGCAGCGCTGGCTCCTGCTCCCAGTGCTCTGCTGATGTCATCAGCGGTCAGAGAGCCTACGGTGTTGGCGCGCTGCGCTCTATCTATGAGGTCGAATGCAGGTCTGATAGATGAGTTGTTGACGGCATTGTGATTAGCCACGAACTCGCCTTCATGTACGACTCCAGCTTCCTTTCGGTAGCGGTTGCCACCGGTGTAACCACCCTCGTAGTACCCTGCTGCCTCTGCCTGATGCTGCTTCTTGATTGTTGCAATCTGCATCATACCTGCAGCTGTGGCCATGCCGGCAGCTATAGGTGCAAGTAACCAGCCAGTACCCTTGATGGCAGCTGCAGATGAGTATGCGTTGATAGCAGCCATAGCGGTAGATGCGATTGCCTGAGCAATCTCAATCTTCATTGCCTTCTTGTTAGCCTTCGACTTAGCAGCAGCCAGTTCCTTGTCACGCTTCTCTTCGAGCTTTTTCTTCTTCTTCGAGTTTTTGCCAGCTGCAGCAATCTGCTTCTCGTAGTTCTTTGAGATTTTCGCCTGCTCTAGGTCTGAGCAAGCCTGTGCATAGGCTGATGCTGCAGAGAGAATGTTGTTGATGCCGTTGTAGGCAGCAGATGTCTGCTCAACCATATCATTGAGGAAGTCAGCTGTCACCATCGCCTTCGCCTGCATATAGGCAGCGTGATTCTGCTCATCGTCACCATACAGCTCCTTCAGCTTCTCCATCGTGTTCTGGTAGTTGGCTATCTGAGACGTGAAGTAGCTTCCGAAGCTGGCATTTGCAGGGTTCTGCGCATCTCCTGCTTCAGCTTTAGCCTGGTTAACCATACGGTTAGAGACTCTATCCACCTTCAGCTGGGTAGAGCCTGCTCCATGGTCTTCAGCTTCGAGCTGCGCCTTGCGGTCTGCATACTGCTCGATGAGATCAAGCTTTATCTGCAGATATTCCTCCTCCTTGATGAGACCCTGCTTGTAGATGTTCTCGAGACCATTGAGATACATCTGCTTCTCTGCTTCGATATCCTGCTTTCCGAACTGCTGGCGAAGTTCTCGCAGCTGGTTCTGGTATGCCTCCTGCATCTGCAACTGATGATCGAGCGCAGCCTGCTCCATCTCAGCCTTCAGATCTAGCCACTCCTCGCTGCCCTTATTGTAGAGTGCAAGGCGCTTCTGCATAGCATCAACATCATTCTGATAGATGGCTTCATCGAGAGCGATGTCATTCTGATAGATATCAGATTTCACATCGTTGTACTGAGATTTGATGTTCGCCTGTTTGATCAGGCGTTCGCGCTCAATGGTCTGCTCATTCATCTTCAGGATGGCATCATCATGCTGCTTGGTAGCGCTCACCTGGTTATCAAGCAGCTGCTTGTACTCATTGCTCTCCTCACCAAAGAGCTGCTTCAGCTTTTCGAAGCCACTCAACTGTATTGACTGACGATCATCCACGAACTGCTGGTATGTCTTGGTACCCTCCGCATAAGCTTTGGCATTTTCAGCCAAAAGCTGATTGGTCTCAGCCTTGATGGAATCAGCAGCCTGCTTCTGTTTGCGCTTGGCTTCAGCCTCACGCTTGCGAGCTTCAGCTTCAGCTTTTTTCTCAGCCTTTTCGCGAGCCTTGCGCTCCTTCTCTGATTCTCCACTGGTACCACCGCCACCCTTATTCTTGTTGTTATCGATGACCTTCTGCACCTCCTGACTTTGAATATCATTGCCATAGACCTTGGTGATGGTAGATAAAAGCTTATTTTTCTCTTCCAACTTGGATTTGATATCATCTAGTTCAGATTTGAGGTGACTGCTGGCATCTGTGCGAGTATTACCAGTCGCTCCCCAGCTTGTTGTGTATGACATGCCAAAACCAGCTTTCTTTGCATCATTATATCTCTCCTGCACTTTCTGCTTCTTCAGCTCCAGATCTACCTTGTCTTCAGATAGCTTCTGAATTCGCTTTTTCGCTCCCTGCACTTCGTAGAGATGAGCGAGTGATGCGATGTATTGATCGAGTGCCTGCTTATTCTCTATATACTTACCGGTTGTCTTGTCGATAGTGGCATTGTAGTTAGGTACGATACGATTCAGCTCGCTGATTGCAGCATATCGTTCATTGAGCGACCTGGTTTCGTCCATAGCAGCCTTCCGAAGATTTTCGAGCTTGGTTTTCTCTTCAACAATCTCCTTCTGCGACTCCTCCCTGATATCATTGAGTTCCTGGGAGATTTTCGCAGCAGTATCAGATTGACGGTTGAGGTCTATCAGGACCGCAACCAATGCTGTAACTGCAGCAGCTACAGCCATATATGGATGAGCAACCAAAACTGCCCACAGCTTCTTGGAGCCTGCGATCACAACATTATTCCAGAATGCAATCGCCTTCAGCTTGATGACGTGTGCAGATTCTGCAACAGTCAGTGCGATGATAGCTGCCGTGAGGGCAAGAATCGTAGTACGATACTTGATGACGAAGTCAACGACCTCTGAGAGTATACGAACAGTAATGCTTGCTGTTGACAGGCAGAGGCGAGCAGCTGGGTATAGCTTCTCACCGAGTGATATTGACAGATCCAGGAACTTCTTGCCAGCCTTGTCTAGCTGCGCCTGTACACTCTCGTTCTGCGTGTTGAACTCGTTGATGACGGATGTACCCTCCTCGTATGCATCGCTGGCCAACTGCTGTGCAGTCTTGACATCATCGAGCTTATCAGCGAGGACGGTGAGTACACCGGTCGCTCTCGAGCCATCCATTTTCATCTCTTCGAACATAGGTGCCAGCTCTGCGAAACCACCTTTGGAACGCATAGCTGCCAGGAACTGAAGCAAGGCGGTATTGGCATCCTTCTTCAAGGTATTGGCGAACTCCTTGACATTGAGTCCTGCAATCTTTGCAAACTTTGCGGAGTCCTGGAACATTTTAGCGAGGAGGTTCTGCACAGCGGTTGCAGCAGTTTCGTCCTGCTGCATGTTCTGGTCGAGGACGGATGCGAGACCCATGATCTGTGCCTGCGTGAATCCAGCCTGCTTGCCTACACCTGCCACTCTTGCAGTGAAGTCAACGAGATAGCCAGCTGAAGCAGAAGAGTTCTGCGCCAGCTCATTGATGGCAGAACCGGTAGAGAGCATGGCTCCTCTCAGACCTTTGGTCTTGTCCTCACCGAACATCTGCGCCAGCTTGCCAATCTGTGAGACTGCTTTGTCTCCGAGGTCATCACCGAGTGCGACATTGATTTTATCGGCACCATCAACGAATTCTTCGATGGCAGCTGTTGACGTGATGCCCAATCGACCGGCATCCTCTGCCAGCTGGTTGAGCTTCTGCCGAGGAGTTCGGGTATCCATCTTCTTGAAGTCCTCATTCATTCGCTCCACCTCGTCTGCAGCTTGACCTGTATATTTTCTGACGTTGGTCATCTCATCGTCCATCTTGGCATATTCCTCCACGCACTTCTTGACTGTAAAGGTGATGCCGGAGATAGCAGCAATGGCGCTGATGGCGAGGCCCTGCATGCGGTTGAAGGTATCAGCAGACCGCTTGATCCAGGACTCCTGGGCCACGCCCTCGGCTCTCACAGCCTGCAGCTCAGCCTTCAGCTGCTTCGCCTGCAGCTGCATCTGCTTGAACTTCTCGGTACCGCGGTCCATACCAGCCATCTGCTGATTGATAGCCTTGATGGAGAATTCGAGGTCACGGATGGATGATGTCTTCAGGTTCGACATGGTGCGGTTGACAAGCTGCATCTGCCGCTTGGTCTCCTTGATATCGATGTTGGTCTCCTCTATCTCCTTGTCATACTGCTGCATCAGAGTAACGACTCTACGCTCACTCTGATGTATGCGCTCCAGTTCTGCCTCCACCAGCTTCAGCTGTGCTGCTCGTGAGGCGTACATGGTTGACTGAGGGTCGAAATCAGCCATCTGCGACTTCAGCTTGCTTGATGTGAAGTTGAGGTCGTTGAGAGAAGCATGCTTCAGATTAGACAAGGTCGCAGTCATTCGATGCGCTTCTTCGTCAGCCTTGCGGGTCGCCCCCTTCAGCTGCAACATCTGCTCCTTGACTTTGCTCAGCTGGTTCTCCAGCTTGGCATAGTCTGACGGATCAGATGCCGCCTTCATCTGGCCCTTCAGATGTCTGGCAGCTTTCTCAAGCTGCCCGAGGCTTGCAGAGGACAGGTTATCGAGCGTCTCCTTGATGCTCATGGTCGAGTTCTTGAATTGCTTCATCTCTCGCTCTGCAGCCTTCAGGTCCTTGGCGAGGGATGCGCCTAAACGGGAATCGCCCGTCGAGAAGGCATCTTGTTTTGCCTTCTTCAGACGAGCGACTTTATCCTCTAGCTCCTTCAGACGGTTCTTTGCCTCTTCTGAGTTGAGCTTCACAATGGTTGTATATACCTCTTGTCTTGCCATTATTCGGTGACTTGGATATAGTTATTATATAATAATGTGGAATGTGGATTGAAGTTGATGACCTTAACTTGGTATCCCTTGGTTCCCCACTTCCAGAATAGGAATCTATGTTTATATTGCCTTGCTATGATGGTCTGCAAGCTATCTCTCGCCTTGTAGGTCAAGATAGAATCTGCAGTATTGAGCTTGAAGTCAATCCAGGCATCGTTGTAGCGATAAATATTTCCGACATGATCTGCCTTGACAGAATCTGATGTAAAAATGGAAGTTCGCTGGTCTGCTACAACCTGGTTAACCTTCAGATTGATGTCCTGGAGCAATGCCCGGTCACTAGCCGTCAATTTATATTCCTTTGGCGGCATCATCAACACCTGCTGGGTGATGACCTTAACCGAATCACGGATTGTATCGCACTCTGCAGGAGCATATTGCAATGCAATCTGGTTAAATTGCTCTCGAAGTTCCTTATCCGCTCGCTTCTGTCTGTACTCCAGAATCCAGCATAATGCTGCAATTATCAGAAAGTTGATAATGCAGGCGATTATGATTTTCACATTCTTCTTCATACTGTCTCAATTAGATGTCAGCGTATTCAGGAATGGCATCGAAGCAAGGGCATTCTTTGATTCGCTCCCATGGATCGACCACTCCATTGTGGTTCTTGTCTGGCGAGATGTCTCGATGTCCCATGATTTTGGCATCAGGATATCTCTGTCTCAGTTCCTTCAGCAACTCGCGAAGGCCCTCCTTCTGCGCATCTGTTCGGTTGTCTATTGGCTTGCCAGTGCGCGAGATTCCTCCCATATATGCGACATTGATCGCCTCGTGGTTATGCCCCTTTACACCGTTTGATGGCAGGTCTTCTGTCATCAGTTGGGTGCGCTTGCCATCCGCTGTAACTACCCAGTGATAACCTGGGTAATGCCAGCCCTTGTTTCTAAACTCCTTCAGCAAGGCATCGACTGTCCATGTCTGTCGGCTTGCTGTGCAATGTACGAAAATGAATTTAATCTTTCTCCCCATGATTTATGTATTTATTAATAATGTCCTTGACTCGAGTATCGAATGTAAGAGCGAAACCAAAAACGGTACCTACATACATGAGACTCTGACCGAAGTACCACAGGACGTTTGATGTCACGTCGTGTGATAGAAAGTAGCTGATGTACACTAGAGCGATAGCTGCAATCAAGACTAGACTAGCGCTGAGATAGTGTATCCAATCCTTGGTATTTCTCTGCATCTTTTTCTCTTTTTTATGCAAAAATACAATTATGTGGGGAAAAATAAAAATACGGCAGGTAATGCTATGACTACCTGCCGTATTGATTATGCAATATCTCGCTCGAGAATCTCCTTGGCGATTTCCTTCGCCTGCTCTCTCCACTCCTGGAATGCCTGGTATTCTGCCTCGTGAGCAGTATCGCCATCTCCATGGTTACAGAGGATCGCTTCAACGTCATTCTGGCTGTACCTGGTTCTCACAAGTCCAGCAACAAAATCTTTGTAACCTGCAGAAGTAGCCTCAATCTTGACTGAGCCATCCGGCTCGCTACCTTCATAACTATATGCTGTGACCGTCTTACCATCACTCTCAGACTCCATCATATTAGAGTCTGGCTGATAGTTTTCAATTTTCTTTTCATTCAGATACAACAGATAATGATTTCCGTCGTATCTGACGTAGTTCATGCGAACGAGATAAATTTTCTTATTCATCTACTATATAAACTTGTAAAACGTTTTGCCGAATTTGTTTTTCAGCTCTCCGACTACAACGTAGAACGGCTTCTCTAGGAAGCACCATTCCTCACGTGCTTGTGTAATAAGTATCTCTGCACCGGAATACAACCACCAGGTTTCATCCTTCCAGTGCGGAACCTCGATAGGTTCCCCGTTCTCATCCAGCTCCTCTTTCCTCTCTACATGATCGATATATCTGAACTTCAGTGCCAGTCTATCGTTCGGAACCTTCTCCTGAACGATGAACTTGTTGCCGTGTTCATCCACTTTTTCGACCTGCTGAGTCTTGAAACTAACTGTTGACTTGTCAATCTTGTAGTCCTCGATGAGGATAAGATGATCTTCGTAGTCTATACCATCCTTGCACAAAACATCTCCTATGTGCTTCTTCTGCCGCTTGGTCATGCTTGCGAAGGGAATTTCCCCTCTTTTGATGCCGAGGTTGTCTCTATAAGTTTTCATTCCGATTTTCTGTAATAAGTTTTTTGTGTCTGCGTGTTTCGCAATTCCTAGCCTCGATGCAGCTATGACTCTGATTTGCTCATTATTATAGCCTCTCTTGCGTAGTCTTGCGATCTGCCTGCACAATGCCTGCTTGCTACGTTTCCGGATTTTAGCATGATCCGCATATATAACCTGCCCGCAGAAGTCTATGCCATCGCAGGTGCGATGAACATTCCACGACCGGTTGATCTGCAGCTTCCAATCTCTGGCCAGATACATAGCACTCAATTCGACCATCAGTCGCAGGAAAACTTTATCCTCATGCAATATGAAGATATTGTCCATAAACCTATAATAATATCTGAGTCCTTGCCGAACGAAACGATCGAATCGCTCATTCAACGATTGTACGCTAGTTATCAATCTAGCCTGCTCCTCAGTTCTGCAAGTTACGAGCATATCACTGACGTAGCGAGCTTGCCAGTAGTGATATCGCTCAGGATCCTCCAGGATATCGAAACAGCGCATAGCGAGATAATCGAATCTAACCAGATATAGCTGACCTAGTAGCTGGGTAAGCTTGACACCGAGGACAACGCCATTGGCATAGCTTTCAACGACTTCGTCGATGAAGTATAGCAGTTTGCGGTCCTTGATATACAGCCGGTACTCTCTCTTCAGAAGATTATGCTCAATGTTCATAAAATAATGATGTATGTCCATGGGTGCGCAATATGCAGTCTCCTGCTGTGGAGAATTGTAAATATCGCGCTTGATTATCTTATAAAAGAAATGAGTACCACGCCCTTTGGTACCTGCCGGACAATTGTACGGAATCTTGCTACGCAGCAAGGGTTCCGAAGGATAGAGGGCAGCGTGCTGGATGACGTGATCAGGAACAGGCAGCTTGTTGACTGTCCGAATTTTCGGTTCAGTCACTTGCTTGGCTTCATACTCCGAAGTATGCCAGGCTCCAGCCTCGTATGCACGCAGAAGCACCTGAAGCTTTTGCTCCAGATTCTCCTCGAAAGCTTGCACGCTTAATCTCGACCTCTTATGCTTGGAATACTCATAAAAGGCTTCACGAAAATTCTGTAAAGTCTCGACAATAACGGATATATTACCTATTCTCTTCACTATGCATTAATTAATGAATGATAACTAATATGGTGTATATGTCGGTGTATGTGTCGGTGTATGTGACGGTGCATGTCGGTGTATAATGCGGTGTATGAATCCGTTGTCTGCTTTTTATAAAATCCTAACCTTCGACCGGATGACCCTATTGTCATCATCTACCAGCTAATCTAAATAAGTGAATTTTCTGCCTTGGGGCAAGGTCTGATTCCCGATTCTCCACATAAGCACACAAAAACTGTGGATATCTTTAAGTTGAGGGCCGCACCGTAGCTCACATTGGCACCAGAGACAGCATCGAAAACGTTGAGCGACGAAAGACCACACCGCCCACCATAGTTAGCATAGGCACCGCGGAGGCAACAGCGAAAACCGGATGTCGCTCCACTATTGTTCCAGAAGTAGCTAGTCCAATAGGTCGTTTCTGTACCACCTTTTTTAGTCGGGAAGTTCTCGAGGTGCTCCATACTCAGCTCCTGGATATAGCCTTCGCCTCGAGTTTCCGACTTGCTATAGGCTACCATTCCATCCGCACTACCTAAAGTCCAGGTTCCATAGATGGATGGAGCAACGAGGTGTACAACCGATGTATCCTCGTTGCACTGCACCTGCTCATCATCCATCATACGCCAGAGGTTACCGAAACCATTCTTGTATCCGAAGAAGCTAGGAATCTTGGCAGTATAGACTACAGTACCATCATCCTTCTTGACCTCGTAGCTTGATTCACCACAGGAGTCTCCTAGTTCGATGCCGGCAGACATTGGAGTAACTGGTCGAAAGCCGTTGTATCCACTCCAGTCTGGCATCTGTGTCACGCCAGTGCCTAGACCACCTTGGAACAGACCATTTTCATCTTTAGCAGTATTTACTGCAGCCTGGTCGTGATGAGTACCGAAGATAACTGCGAAGAGTACTGCGATGGCAGCTGTATGGCGCATCGTCGTACAGAGCCAGCCTGTACCATTTTTGCGCGCGGCAGCTCGGAAGTACTCTGTAGTCAGCTGAGTTGCTGGCTTGCCCAGCAACGTGCGATTGGTATTGTCGAGAGCCGCATCATTATTGCCTCCTCGATAGTCAGCGCCATCGTTGATGTAGCTGACGAGTTTGCCAGTACTGCGCTCGATTGTCGCAAATCCAGCAGCAGAGATGCTACCTATCGGAATCTTGTAGTTGAACTCTCCCTGAATAGGCCAAGGGCTAACCATTTCGTAGTGGAGTCTGCCTACGGTCTTGATCACCATGTACCACTCTTTTCCCCAACCCCACTGATAGTGTCCCTCGGTACCATCGAGTTTGGCCGCTTCGCCAGTCGCATACTTGTAATGATCCTTCGAATCAAGCTTGCGACGAGTATGGTCATTCTTTACCAGATAGCAGCCAAGTCCGAGTTCCTGGTGTAAGTTCTGCAGGAGTTCGAGGGAGCCTACATAGGCAGCAGCCTTAGGCGTAGCGTTGTCGAGGTTCCACACTCGACCGCACCATGGATGCTGACCGAGCTGCACCGCATTCTTGATAGTCATCTGCTCAGACTTGCCCGACTTCTTGTCGAAGACCTCGATAATCTTGTCGGTTGCAGACATGTCTGACTGAGGCAGGTCATCGACCTGCTGAGCATTGTCGAAGGCTGCGATGATAGCCTTCAGCTTCGTCTCTTCATTCTCTGTAAATGCCATATTACATTATATTTAATCGATTAAACAATTCGGATTTTATTGCCGTTTTTGCGAATCTTTCCTGTTGCAGAGAGTCGCATATATGGTTGTCTGACGTTGATGGTCACTTCCTGCCATAACGGAGTATTAGCGGTTGGAATCACCCAGAACTTGGTCTTGCCTGTACCCTTGACGGTCAGATTGCCGGAAGGGTCAGACATAACAGAATCACCCTCTACTCTCTGATAGAGGACACTCTGCGGCAAGTATGCCGGCAGGATGCTCGCCTCAATCTTCTGCTTCTGCTTGTTGCGGATGCTGATCTCAGTCTGATAGCTGAGATTCATGCGAGAAGGAGCGATGAAGCCAGTCGCAATCTGACCTGCGAGACTGTTCATCTCTGCGATTTTCTCGTCTGCTCTTGTCGCAGCCTCCGTTGCAAGCTGCGCCTTCTCCTCTGCAGCTGTAGCCTGCTGCTGTGCTTCTGCAGCCTGAGCGGTTGCAGAAGCGGCTGCAGTATTAGCAAGATTCGCAGCCTTGTTGGCATCATCGGCTGCACTCTTGGCCTTAGTTGCCGGAGTCTTGTCAAGCCAGAGGCGCCAGGAGTCGCTGGTGTCCGATGGCTCAGATGTGTTGCCATCGATGAGTGATGCGTACACACCATTGGCGGTGTGGACGATGTCATTGGCATCGTAGCCATGAATGGTCTCTCCCTCGAACTCGAAGGAATATCCATTGACCCACGCTCCCTTGTCGGTGAAGGCAACATTGCCCACCACAATGATATTCGTATTATCTGCCATTATACCTTGATAACTAATTTATTTCTACGTTTGACAACGTGCTCAGAAACGTTTGAGCCGTAGTCGATCATCAATAACTTGTTCCTGGACTGCCGGAAGGTTGGGTACATCGCACCACCTCTTGCGATGATACCAGTATCTTCGTAGGCGTGATTCTGCAGGCTCCAGCTCCACCAGTTGCCATTTTCTCCGGCAATAGTAGGATGCTCATTGAGCTCCTTGGCCAAACTTGTCTGAACTACTGAACTGGCAATAGCAGTAGATGTATTGGTCTCTCGTAGATGCTCTGCAGAGACTCTACCTTCCTCTGCATTGACTCTGCCTGCTTCTGCTAAGGTTCTATCTGCCTCTGCATCACTCCTGGCCCTCTCTGCAGTCTGTCTTTCATTTTCTATACTGACTCTAGAGTTCTCGGCTGATGTTCGAGCTGTTTCTGCTGAAGCCCTCTTCTGCTCAGCAGAAGCTCGGGCAGACTCAGCAGAAACTCGCTTGATTTCTACTTCAACTCTCGCCTGCTCAGACTGGACTCTCGAGGCTTCGGAAGCTGCGCGAGTCTGCTCTGCAGTCTTGCGAGCTTCCTCATTCTGCTCGATAGCCTTCTTACTTGCAAGCGTGTCCGAAGTAGCCTTCTTAGCTGCTTCGGTCGCGGTCTTGCTCTCTGCAACGGCATTATCTACCTCCTGCTTCTTAGTCTCTAACCCCTCTCTCGCCTTGTCTGCATTTGCTGCAGCCGTGTTGGCGGTTGTCGCTGCAGTCTTGGCTGCTGTGGTTGCCTTCTTGGCTTCCTCGACAGCGGCCTTGGCATCCTTGGTGAAGAGGTTCATCGGTATGATAACCTGCTTGCGAGTTCCGTTGTTGTCATCGTAGAGGACAGGAACAGTGCTGATATGCGCAAGATCATAGACCATTTCACATTCGAAGATGTTCTTCGAGTGAAGTTTCATCTGTTCTACAATATGCGGCCATAAGGCTGTGCTGACCGAAGACCAATCAGAGTTCTTGATTGCATCTTCGATGCTGGTACCCACCTTCGCATCGCTCATAAGCACCTCCTCTCTTATTCAGCATTCTTGATGCTATCGAACCACTCTGGTATTGATGCAAGAATCTGAGCAGTCACTTCCTTGCCGACATCATCCATCTTGAGGGTAATGGTAAGGTTACCGTCCTCTTCCGAGATATTGCCGAGATATTCGCCTGTATCGTTGCGAGAAACATATCCTCTCGTCACGATATGATCACCTGTAACATTCTGTTCGAAGTTAACATTCACGTTCTCACCGAGCGCAATAGGCTCGAATTCGGTTTTCACCGTCTGTTTTGCTGTTTTCATATCATAAAAAATTAAAATTATTTTAACTGCCCAAACTCTGGAACACCCAAACTGTATTATTCAAGAACTTTGTTCCCATCAACTGAACCCAACCATATAATTCGATCTGTTCAACACCGGACATATACGACGTACTATTTCGCAGGAACATTCCGTTTGTAGCTTTCAAGATAACAGGAGGTGTCAATCTGCTTATCATGGGACGGAACACTTCTACTCTCATAACTTCCCCTTTTGCTAGATCTGGTAAAACATAGGTTCCTCCTCCCGTAATACAAGAGCATGCGACCTTACCGTCAACAACAATATCAGCAGCATATCGCATATTTGTGACTTTCAAATCACCTGAAATATCCGCATTGACGCATTCAATAGAACCATCTGCAAGAACCTTGAAATAATTGTTGACCGTTGTCAGTCCTTCAAGCTTGATTCTATCGGCTTTGATGGACGCATTAGTGATATATCCGTTAGCATCCTTCTGCACACTGGTTGATATGCTGGCTGTATGCCCTGCTACCGTTGTCTGCAACGCTGCGAAATCTGCCGTTGTCACAAGACCGCTTCGGATCTCATTCTTGCGGTCATCGATGCGGGAATTACACAATGAATTGACTGTTGGTGTGATGGTAGCGATACCCTTAGCTGTAAGAGTTTGACCGCTGAACATTCCAGCTGCGACACTCCATCCATCTGAATTCTGCGTGACGGTTGTCGCTGTATCTATGCTATCATCGACGTCCTCCCATTTGCTTCCAGTTCCTCGCATAACTGTGAATCTATACAGATGACCAGCAGTATAGCCAGAGGGAGCAGGATATGTTGCATACCATAATGCTCCTGCATGTCGCTGACACTTCGGATCTGTCCAACTAAGACTGGAAAAACTAGGAAGAGAAGACTGCTGGTAAAATTCTCCAACTCCACCATCTATGCGAGCATTGACTGTATCTATAGCTGACTGCTTTGCGCTCGATATTGAACTGTTCAGCGCAGACACCTTGCTGTTAAGAGTTGACGTATCAGCCTTGTTGGCTACTGTAGAGGATATGTTGTTTACTGTAACCTTCAGCTCTGCCACGCTGCTCTTAGCTGCGTCTGCAGAACTCTGTGCAGTACCAGCGGCAGTTTTAGCCTTATCAGCTGCGGATTGCGCTGCGCTAACCTTCAGTGATATTCTCTCTGCGCTCTGACTGATAGCAGACTGATATTCACTTGTGATTTCACCCTTGGCATTCGATATCTTCTTGTCAACCGTAGAGCTGATGCCATCAACGGTCACCTTCAGCTCAGCAACCTTGCTAACTGCAGTATCGGCAGTACCCTGCGCTGCATTTGCAGATGTCTGAGCCTTGTCTGCTGCGGATTGCGCTGCGCTAACCTTCAGTGATATTCTCTCTGCGCTCTGACTGATAGCAGACTGATATTCACTTGTGATTTCACCCTTGGCATTCGATATCTTCTTGTCAACCGTAGAGCTGATGCCATCAACGGTCACCTTCAGCTCAGCAACCTTGCTAACTGCAGTATCGGCAGTACCCTGCGCTGCATTTGCAGATGTCTGAGCCTTGTCTGCTGCAGATTGCGCTGCACTCACCTTCAGAGAGATCTTCTCTGCGCTCTGACTGATAGCAGACTGATATTCACTTGTGATATTGCCGTACTGATCCTTCATCTGCTTATCTACAGTCGAAGTGATGTTGCTTGCAGTCTGCGTTATCTGTGATGATGTATCCTCACGGTTCTTGGCATCCTTAGAATCTACATATTGCCTGATTTCGCCCTTTTCTGCATCAAGCTCGAAACCGACCTTGACAGCTTTCTTGTTGACGGTATCGATGTTCTCACCCAGCAACTTGATATTGTTGGCCGTCTGCACTATCTGGGTGCTCACGGTCTTTGACAGCTCGCTGAGCGGCTCATCGGTGAGAGATGCTATTGCGAGATAGCAATCACCGGTGTACTGGATGACGAAGTCACCGGTACCATTCCACACGCCTTCTATTGGTATAGTCTTCCACGCTCCCGAGTATGCAACATTGATTGTTCTGATCTTGAGGGTGTTCTGCTTGCCCCTTACGTCTTCGCAATCAGCGAATCCAAGAGTCAACGCACCTGCAGTCTTGGCATAGATGTGAACGCTGATGTATAGCTTGTCCTGCACATCGGTGTACCCTGCCTCTGTTGGAGGCAGCTCTGCGCTGCTCTTCTCTCCGGCAACATACTCCTTGTGAGTTCCTGGTTGTCTAATCAGCGCATTCTTCTGCCTGATGCCGCAATTCTGCACACGGAGAATCTGCCTGCCATCCACCTTCTCCAGCGAGACCTTGCGGTTGCCGCTGGCTGTAGGATTTCCGTTGACCATGACCGGAAATCCGGAAGCGTCGAACCAGAAGACGGATTCGTCAGTGGAATCTATATCCCAACCTGCGATGATCTTATTCTCAGAATCGGTAATCTGCTCCAGGAATTGGCCATTCTCGAGATAATTTTTCTCGTTTGTCAGCTCATAGCTGGTTTTGGAGAATCTTGAAGAGAACATGTTTTCGAGAACCTGAAACTTGGTGTCGATGCTCTCACCTGTTCGGCTCAGAACGAACTCGCCTACCGCATAGAGGTTGTTGAGATATTCACCGAACCCCTTCAGTTGGCCAAGAACAGGGTGCCTTATGCCATTCAGATTGCCCAGTCTGCCCTTCAAAGCTGAATCCGGATTTGTTTTCTGCCCATGGACAATATCTATATAAGGTGTATCGCTGCCTACGGTCATGACCTGAATGATACCCTTGCGGTCTGTGTCAGATACGTTATCGACACGAACGAAGGTGTCACGCTTCTTGATCAGCTGCTCCGGTGTGGCTCCAGCCATGGAACTTGTGAAGTTCTCGAACGTCACCCACGCCAGCCTATCCTCACCCTCACCTTCTGTTCCGACCTCTTTCACCAGGAGCTCGTAGTTCTTCGTGACATAATGATCATTTTCCTCTGAGGGAAGACCATTATACTGCTGCACCATGATGTAATCACCCTTGCGAAAGGAATTGTACATACGGCCTTCTTTGGTGTCGAGATATACCCTGCCGCTCTCTGCATCGAAGTGATCCACCTCCATCATCGCAGTGAAGATGCGGTTGTCATTCTCTCCTAGCAGCTGAGAGATGATCATCTCGAAAATGCGCATTGAACCTCTCACGATGAGGTTGTCAAGTTCCAGGTTATATTTGTTCTCGAGAACACCAGCCGCATTCTCGACCGGCTCGTTCTTCAGCCGCCAACCTTTGCCCGTGAGGAATCCTGCAACGAAGTCCGGAGAACTGAGGTCTCCTGCGAAGACGGAGTTGCCTCCAACGCTCAGATCATTGGCGTTGATATCGTGAGCCTCTATATCATGAGAGATGATATCGCCATTCTCATCGAACTTGTAGCCTGCACCTACCCTCAGACCTCTGAGGAAGGTGATGATACCGGCAGCTTCATCGTCCTTGACCTTCGACAGATATTTGCCCTCGATCTTCTTCAGAAGCTCCTCGATGGTCGTATGCATCTCGTCTGAGGCGAAATGCAGCAGCGAGAGAAAAGCGGTGCCTATGCGGTATGCCGTATTGGCCTGCAGGCGTCGCTCATCTCTGATACCCTCGAATTGGGTCTGAAGATCATTCTTATCATATTCTACTGCCATATTGTTTTTTTTGTTTGCAAAGATATAACTTCGATGGATTCGATAAAAATACGCTATCAGAAGTTGCGGGCAGCTCCGATACCTCTGAATATCTCAGTAAGAGCAGTCGCCATGATACCATTGTATTTCTCCCCATAGAAATCAGCTTCGTGTTCATTGAGCTTCATGACTGAAGCATAGTACTTCTGCGAGAACCAGTCACGTCTGCCGATAGGTGGACCACCTGCTACACGGCCACCCCAGGCAGGACCCACCTTTTTAGGCTTATTCATGTCGTGCTTGACTCGATATTCCTTGCCGAGGAATTCCAGGTCACCCTCGTTGACTCGTGCAATCTTCTCGCCTCCCTGCGCTTCTGTCCACTTCTCCCAGACGTGAGCAGGACCTACACCTGCTGCCACGTAGATACCATACTGCAGGAACTTGTGCTCGATGGTTGTCACGGAGCCTTGCTCCAGGTGTCCCTTGATGCTCGCATATAGCGCACCGGTGTCTATGGTACGCAAGCGCTCCATGCGCTCGCGCCAATAGTCACCCATGTTGTCGGTCCACCCCTGCTCGTATTTGAGCAGTTCATCTAATGCTGACTGGTCTGCCATAAGCTCTCATCATATTGTACATCGATAGGCTCGTCTGAGTTCAGCATAAAATAGAGTCCGGTGACTCCATTCAGGCTGTATCTGCCCAGCTCGCTCGAATAGATCTGTCGGAGATCCAGGAACTCCAGCTGACCGTCGAATGCCTCACGGTACTTGTCGTGAAGCATTCGGCTGATGAACTGGCGGAAGATGTATCTGCATAGATTCAGCTTCGCCTCTCTGTCCTCCATGTCGTCACGCTTGTATGCTGCGAGAATCCACACCGTATACACGTTGCGGTCGAAGAAACCTTCACCTGCTGAATGCGTATTGCTGTCAACGGTGTCTGAGATCATGATGAAGTTCGCAGACTTGCGGAACTGCTGCATCACGCCCTGCACGCTATCCGGTCCGGAACAGGTCGTTGCGACAAAATTATAAGCCCTGCAGGTCTTGTTTTCATCGCACAATTGCTTGAAATATGCGATGGAATCGAATAATTTATCTGTCATGTTGTATTATTTGCTGTTTCTGGCCTTGAAATCCTCTGCCTCTCTCGCTTTGTTGTCCAACTCGGAGAGCGCATCCCAGCAGAGCGAGTCATAGACTGCCTGCTGCTTGGTGATGTCTCCATCGGTGAGTGCGCGGATCTGCGCCTGCATTGCAGGCATCAGGTCCTCCTGTTTCAGTTCTCCCCCTTCTTTCGATGGCTTGAAGAAGTGAGGGAAGTTCTCTGCCAGGTATCCCTTGATGGAGGAGTACCACATGAAGACATTCAGGAGCTCATAAGACTGAAAAATGGCGGTTTCATCGGCTTTTCCTGCTTCGTTCCGATAGAGAATCCACCCCATCTTCTTCAGAAACTTGTCGTCCTTGTGGATAAGATACAGCTGGTAGTTCTTCTCAAGCTGCAGATAATCGAAGAAGGTGACGTCTCTGATGAGCCGTTCCACGGCATAGAGACCGGCACACGTATCGAGCGGCAGATAATAGGTATAATCTCCGATGAAATCGAAGTTTTTGAGGAGAGAGAGGATTTCGCCCTCGCTCAGATATAGCACTTCCCGCTTCTTTTGGCCATTTTTTGTTAGACAGAGAACGCTGCACTTCCAGCCTGTTCTGGTATGCTTCAGCACCTTGATGCCGCAGAATCTTCCGAGGACGTAGCATTTCGCTACCGTCTGGTCCGGGAACAGAGTCATTATTGTGAGGATATAGCGCAGCTCATCCTCCTGCAGCTCCTCCCACGAACTTGGAGCTGAGAAGTCGAAGACTCGTATGCCGTCACGAATTGAAAACGAAGGCAGGTTTCTCTTTTCCATTCTGATATTCCTTGAAGTGATTAGCTTTATATGCCGATGAATCCGCATATAATTTGAATTTGTCGAGGTTGGCATCGAGGTAACGGAGCAGACGGCCATGTTCTGTTGAGTAGGCTTTCAGCAGACCCTCTGCCAGGAAGATCATGCATCTGCGCACCTTGAAGATGAGTTCTACCGCGGTGTCATCCTTGTCCTTGGCTCCTCGCTCCATCTCTAGCAGATCATCCATCTGCTCGTCAGATATGAGCTTGCGCATCACCGCATCAGCCTCGTAGAGTGCTGCCAGTTTATCCTTCCACTGCTTGGATGATAGCTCCTGCTTCACCTGGAAGGCATACTGCTCGATGCTGAAGACCAGAAGAGGTATGCTCATCTTCGCCTGCAGGCTCTCACCCCACCCTTTTGTTGCAGACAACCAGGTAATCATTTCGCCCTGTGCCTTCAAACATGCGACCATACACTGCTCTATCAGCGCCTCTACTCTCGCAGATGATGCAGGAGAGACCTCGTTGTTGGCAACTACTCCGAAGCCTGTCGGAGTGAGTACCAGGTCGAGATGGCGAACGTTGCCGAGAAATGCAGTCAGGCATACTGCCTTGACTACTGCAGCCGATAGCCGCTCACTTGTCTCCAGCGCTTCCTCACCCACGTAGCCGAGGAAGCGCTTCTGAATATTGTTGTATGCCTCATAGAAATGAGGTCTCACAGACTCGAACACCTCTGAGTGCGAGCTTGTCGCTACGAGGATGCTCTGCTCGAAATCTTCTTTACTTATCTGAATTTTCATTGCCATTGTTGTTAACGATTGATGTTTGCTGGTCTTTGTTCTTGTCGAGCGTTGTCAGCTCGATCATCGGAACATCGACCGTGATATTCTTGTCTGCCCACAGATTGTAGTGAAGGATGACGTGCCAAGGCTTTGCCATGATGTCGTGTGTTGCCTTTTCGAGACTCTGTTTCATAATGAAGAGTTCTCGTTTGTCTGAGCCGGAATTGTTCATTTGGCTCTTGCCAGGTGTCGCTCCAATCAGGTTCGGATGGCAGCCGAGTGCAAAGCAGAGCGCATTGGATGCCTCGCTCATATCCTCAGCCCAGTCTCCACCTTCCTTCTTGTTGCCCTCAGAGAGGTTGATGATGCGCACCATGCGCTGCTCCTTGCCGTTCGGATCTAGGTAATAGCCGGTGATGAGCGCCTTGCCGGCATTCTCCGGACCGCAGACGAAATTGATGATGTTCTCCTTCTCCTTCAGGATGCGCTCCTTGCGCTCTTCCGGCTCTATGATGCCCTCGTTGTTGCAGAGCTCATCCCAGTAGTCGCGATGCACCTCTATCTGTATACGAGGAGCAGACGTGTTCTTGATCATGTAGCGTTTGCCTATGCCGATGAGTCTGTATATATCATACCAGGCATCATCGAAGATGGATGCGTAATAAGGTATCGGATAGTACTGCATGCCTGGTGTAGGCATTCGGCTGATGATGGCGAACTTGCAGTTGGTACCATCCTTCGGAGCCTTGTCACGGATGCCCGTGTAAGGGTCTGGCGCCTTGCCCATGCGTGCCAGGAGGTCGCCCAGAGGGTCGTAGAGATCCAGGAGTGGAATGACCTCTGCTTCGAGATCCTGCTGAAAATGGCTGAAATCACCGAAGAAGACATTTTCGATGCGCCCGTTTTTGTTCGGTCGCTGCAGTCGGCAATAGGACACGTCCTTGTGTCTGATATTGACGATGCGCTTATGGTCTCGAGAGAGGATGATGACTTCCACAGACCAGGCGAAGAACTTCATGTCGGTAGCCTGCTGCATGAACACTTCGTGAATGCTGTTGCTCAGGCAGAACTTGCGGATCTCCTCGTCTGCCACGTCCTGCTTCGTCTCTCGGTCGATGAATCGGAGACCCTGCCCATAACAGCATTGGACATTGAACGCCATTGCTCGCTGCGCAACCATGTTCTTGCGAAGGAGCTGCTGCAGGAGATAAGGAATGCTGTCATCATCTCCATAGTTGACATACTCGTATGACCTGCCTCCCACCTCGATAGCCCGGAAGGTAGCATCACCAATCTCTCCCGATCCGAGGAAGCTTGTGTCGCGGCCATACTGCTGCTCAATGGTTGCAGCATTGGTCACTTCTGATACTCCCTCTGCCACTACGGCATATCGGTAGACGGTGGAATTTCCACCTATCTGCTGCATCTGATATTTTTGATTGCTCATAAATATACTGGTTTACCTAAAAAACTGAATATATAAATGTCCGGCACCGTGCGAACCTCGCCATTAGCCGGGTTAACCAGGCGATGGAATCCACCTCGCCAGCTGCCACCCTTCACCAGCCATCCGCTGTAGTCGATGACCCTGCCGTCTGAAGTCCACGCTTTCAGGTTGACGGCAGCTTCGTCTGCCTTCGCCTTGTCGAGGAGGAGACAGACATCATTGATATGATATGCATTCTTGGCCATCAGTTGAACGTATTGTCGAATGTGTTGTCGAATATCCTGCCACCTCTCTGAAGGTCCAGTACATTGTGCTGACGCTGCGCATAGACGTAGCTGAAGGTGAAGCGCGGAAGGGTGTCGTGCAGGTTGTCATTTTTCGATGTTGACGAGTTGATGGTGATGCGCTTGCCCACCACCGGATTGCCATCCACGAAGTTGACGATATAGACCTCGTCGGAACGGAAGAGGTCTTCAGCCCAGTTTGCCATATCTCGGCTCAGATAGCCGGTATCAGCGTTGAAGTTGCGCTGCTCAGTGATGCGATAGTTGGTCTTCAGACCGCCTATGTAGGCTGCATCTCTGGTATATTCCGGATTCACCTCGTGCTTGCCCTCGCAGTAGATGAGTTCCTGGCACCCGAACGAATTAGTGAAGAGGAGGCACGGAGCGCAGTCTGGCTGCGATGGGTCGATGATGAACCTCATGAGGCGCTTGCCTGCCTCTACCTCGTAGTAGAGCAGGTCGAGAGCATCAGCGGTGAAGCGAGACGGAGAAACGTCGATGGTCGTGTAGATATCATTGCCTGCTACTGCAGTAGCGGTGAATGTGCGGGTCTCCTCGCTGCCATCAGCGGCATGCTGCCTGTAGTATGCCGTCACGGTAGCCGTGCCGGTACCGAGGTAGTGGAGATACTCTAGACGCCCGATAGCGGTGCGCTTGCACTCCTGCAGCAGGGTGAGATAATGATTGTCGAGGAAGCTCTCGCAATCTACGCCCACGATGTCCACGGAGGTGTAGAGTACCTGCAGGCTCGCCTGTTTGGTAGCCACGTCGGTCTCTGTCTCGCCCTCCACGGTCTGCTCCCTGATGGTGATGGTAGCCGACACGGCAAGCTGCTGGCGTGCGTAAGGACGGAAGATGTCTGCCAGGTCGGAGACTACCACCTCACCATCGGCAGGGTACAGATATTCCTCGTATATGGTCTTGTCTGCGAGTGCGATGGTTACAGCCAGCCTTGTCTTGGCTGTGAGAATGATGATATCGGGTATGTTCTCCAGGAACACCTTGCCCGATGGTAGTGAATTGATGGTCATATTATCTTTTTTAGTGCAAAGATACTTTGGCAATTGCCAAAATAAAAATACGGATGACTACTCTCCCGAGCAGCCATCCGCTTCAAAAACAGGTAGATGAAATCTAGCAAATAAACTATTTGATGATGTGAACTCTTTCCCAGATTGCCCAGGCTACGCTTCCGTCCGGTTGCGTAGCGATGACATAGCCGTGACTCTTCATGTAGTCACTCACGCAGGCGTATGATACGCCTCCCATGCAGTTCAGCTCGCTGATGATATCCTGCGAGGTCTTGAAACTCTTCTTGTATTCAAGTCCGGTCTCCTCATCCTTCATGGGCAGGTTGGAACGGAACTTGAAGTATGCGTCGAGTAATTCTGTCTCGAACGCATCGATGTTATAATCTTCATTCTCCATAATCATTCTTCATTATAAGGAAATTCTTCTTCCGGTGAATATACTCGTCCGTAGGCTGAATACATCAGATTGCAGGTTGCAAAAATCTTCTCTGCCCACAGATCATATTTATCTCGCTGGCGGCATACTCTCAGAGCTATGGCTTCCAATCTCTTGATGGCATCAAACAGGTAATCTCGCACCTCTGCAACCGTTACCAGATTTGCAGCGCTTCGTAATATATTGAGATTGTTCCACAGCTGCACGTAGTAAGAATCCAGCTCCAGGTATCTAGCGACGAGTGCCTTGTACACTCTATACCTCTTCTTGTGGAGGTCAATTACATTTCTCTTTTTCATGCTTATTTCTTCATTTTATTAAGCATAAGAGCTAAGTAAAGCAATTTGCTGAAATTCTCATCTTGCTCCATAAGTACGCTTAAGAAGCCCACAAGCTTATGTCTGTTTCCATCAAATCCGAAAGCAGAATTGGTCAACATGCCTTCAGGATAGCCGTTCTCCACTTTAGATTCTCCGACTGCTATGAGGATATATCCTCTATTTTCATTGCAGTCTGCCCAAGCACTCAGCGCTTTATTTATCATATCGATATACTGCATGTGATCTTCTCCTTCAGGGATGCCATCACACTTAACGACATCGGCAATGAAGTCATTGATATTCTTATTATTCTTCTCCATTACATCACCTCCCCTCCGAAAAGATAACCACCTACGAACATGACAGCCACGAATGCAGCTATGCCTAGCATGGTGACAGCTACTTCACCATAGGTGACGCTCTCATCGCAGAGACAGCTGAAGGTCTCGCTCTTGGTAGTCATGAGGCGCTTAGCCTCACGCTTGATTGCACACTTGAGGGTATGGATGCCCTCGTTTACGTTGATGCCTACAGGTCTCACCTGCGCATCATTAAATAAAATAGAATTCTGCATATTGCATCATCTGTTAAGCATTAACAGCCGATTGAACAAAAGGGTGGCGGCTGCATTCCCCGTTGCTTAACAGATGATGACTTATCCGGAAGGACTTATCAAATCTACGGTTCATGCAGCCGCCATATAGGTACACCTTTTTCCCGTTGCCGGGAAAATGATACTCTTGGGCATAAAAAAAGCCTGCGGCTAAAAGCCATAGGCGAAACGGTCGCCCTACCGGATTGTCTACAATCATCTGTTAAGCGTTGGCAAAAGTAAGAAGAAAATTTGAAACCGCCAAAAAAAAAAGCGAGAAATTTTCATTCCTCGCTCAATTTTTTTATTTATATACCATATTTCTCTACTATTTCCACCATCTCTTTCTCCTCGATGATTCTGATATTAGCTCCTTTCTCATTGAGTTTTTTTATCTTTTCCATCTTGGAAGGTCCTGCTCCTTCACCTTTAACGACTATATTAGTCTTAGACGAAATAGAGGAATTGATGTCAGCACCGCAGTCACGAAGTCTGAAAGCCAGCTTCTCTCTATCTGGGAAAGCCGTAAACACTCCAGTGATTACCACCTTCTGGTGGAAGAACGGATTGTCCTTGTTATTAATTTCCTCATCAGCCAATGGCTGTTTGACTTCCCCTGTCAGGCTCTTGTGAGCCTTATAGTCAGGCTTCTCATAATGATGATGTGTGACATCAATGCCTGCACCTTTCAGTACAATCTCAGCACAGGCAGTTGCATCTGCTAATGCGTCATGATGGTCGTGCATCTCTATTCCCATCAACTCGCACATCTTCTTCAACGAATTATTACCTGGTAATAATCGCATGGTATCAATAATCTGATATCCTGGCATGTCAATGTTGTAAACTTCAGCTAGTCTTGAGAGTATGTTAGCTTCAGTACCCTCATTATGGCAAGCTATGCAACCACTCTGAGCGAAGCTTCTCAGAACTGGGAAAACGATATCCCACGTAGGTGCATTCTCCACCATCTCTTCTGTTATGCCATGCACGAATGTATTTCGCTCTGTACGCTCATCAGGATATGGCTTAATTAAGCTATAGAACTTCTGCATGATTACTCCATTTACTACTTGTACCATACCAACTGCGCATGCGCTAGTCAGCTCGGGTGTCATTGTCTCAAAGTCAATGGCAACAAAATTTATATTTCTTTCTTCCATAAGGTTTTTTTATATCCAGTGCAAAAATAGCAATAATATTTCAAACTTTCAAACTCTTAGATAAAGAATATTATAAAATGTGTTGTAGAGCATAAAAATAAGGGGTTGAGGAATGAAACGGAATCAAACGGAATGATTTTGCGGAATCAATCGGAATCATATCCAGGAATGACGCAAAAAACGACC
>OLOC01000643.1_pt1 | contig 25141 bp, 20 predicted proteins | sample 1643111 | NCBI WGS metagenome assembly OLOC01 (sample SAMEA3136633, study PRJEB25190) | human gut metagenome
TCCGGCTCCGGTTATGGCGGCGATGGCGGCCATGGTGGCCCTACGGTCGATTTCGAGTTCCTCGCCAACGACTTCCACCTGCCTTCTAAGAAATGGCTGGCGCTCATCATCGTGCTGGCGCTGCTCGTCATCGCCGGTGCCTACTGGTGGTTCCATCCGGCCATCAACATTCACTCCACGGACTTCTGGGGCTTCGTCTTCATCGTTATCCTGCTGCCGCTGTTCCTCGTTTTCTGGATGCGCTCCAAGCAGTACAAGACGGGCACCAAGGAAGTGACGAAGAACGAGGGTAAGGCGAAGACCTTCCGCATTCTGTCCTTCGTGCCCGTGGCCGTGGTGGCGCTCGTGGCCATTGGCGCCCTTATGTCCATGGCGATCTTCCCGGGCAATGCCGAGAAGTATTCCAACGTGCTGAAGACCGACACGCTGGAGTTTGCCCAGGACATCAAGGAAGTGAACTATTCGGAGATTCCCGTCATCGACCGCGATTCCGCCATTTTGCTGGGCAACCGCGAGATGGGCTCCATCCCCGAGTACGTCAGCCAGTTCGAGGTGTCGAACCTGTACTCGCAGATCAACTACCAGGGCACGCCGGTTCGCGTGAGCCCCTTGGGCTACGCCGACCTGTTCAAGTGGTTCACCAACCGCGAGGGCGGCATCCCGGCCTACGCGCTCGTGAACATGACCACCCAGGACGCCGAGATCGTGCGTCTGGAAGACAGCCCCATCTATTACTCGCAGTCCGAGCCGCTCGTGCGCAACATCGACCGCCACGTGCAGTTGTCCTACCCCTTCTACATGTTCGGCGAGAAGTCCTTCGAAATCGATGAGGACGGCCACCCCTGGTGGATCTGTCCCGTGAAGGATTTCACCATCGGACTCTTCGGTGGCGAGACCATCAGTCGCGTGGTGCTGTGTGACGCCACCACCGGCGAGACCCAAGACCTCGCCGTGGCCGACTGCCCCGAGTGGGTCGACCGCGTGTTTCCCGCCGAGCTGCTCATCCAGCAGTACAACTGGTGGGGGGCCTACAACAACGGCTGGCTGAACTCGTTCCTCGGCCAGGAGGGCGTGGTGCGCACAACGCCCGGCACCGACGGCACGCTGGGCTACAACTACATCGCCAAGGACGACGACGTGTGGGTGTACACCGGCGTCACCTCGGCCACGGCCGACAACTCCATCATCGGCTTCGTGCTGGTGAACCAGCGCACCCAGGAGTCGCACTTCTACAGCGTCTCGGGCGCCACGGAGGACTCTGCCATGCAGTCCGCCGAGGGCCAGGTGCAGAACTTGCGCTACACCTCCACGTTCCCGCTGCTCATCAACGTGTCGAACCAGCCGACCTACTTCATGGCCCTGAAGGACGGCGCGGGCCTGGTGAAGAAGTTCGCCATGATCGACATCCAGCGCTACCAGAACGTGGCCGTGGGCGATACGGTGGCCGACACCCAGAAGGCCTACGAGGCGCTGCTCGCCACCAACGGCGTGGTGGCCGAGGGCGAGGGCGGCGCGACCGATGTGGTGACGGTGAAGGGCACCATCCGCTCCATGAATCAGGCGGTCATCGAGGGCAACACCCACTTCTACCTGACCGTGGAAGGGGAGGACGGCTCCATCTTCGATTTCGCGCTGCCGGGGCTGCTGGACATCGTCGGCTATAAGGTGGGCGACGAGATCAACTTCACCTACGTGGAAGCTGCCGGTTCCAACGTGAGCCCGGCCTATGAGATTCTGGGCGAGGGCGGCAAGGCCTCCGAGAACGCCTCCGGCGAGCCCGAGGACGATGTGGTGCAGGATAACGGGGCCGCCCAGACGCCTGCCGACGTTGCTTCTGGCGAGGACACCGAGAAAGTGGCCTAGGGGCGCTTCGGAGCCAACGTAATTCTTAAGGTTTAAAGCGAGCGGGAGCAATCTCGCTCGCTTTTGTTTTCCCAGGTCAACATGAAGGTTTATAGGAGGGTTTAAAGCTTTAAACTTCTTTTCCCGCTTGGTCGATGCGTGGATTTGCCAAGGCGTCCATAGTGCGTGGTGCAGCGAGGGAGCTGCGGCGGCGAAGCGAAAAGCTTCTCCGCAAACCAACGCAGCACGGACGCTGCAACCGAGCTTTCAGAGAAGCTCGGCGTCACGAGTGAGGGAAAGGGACCCATCATGACCAACGGAATGAATGTTTCTCGCCGCGACCTGTTCAAGTTCGGTGGCCTGGCCGCCATCACCGCTGCCGGAGCCGGCGCGCTCGCGGGCTGCGCTCCCCAGCAGAAGATGGCGAGCACGGGCGCCGCCGCTGCCGAGGACGGATCTACCTACGTGGGCCCGAGCTTTTTGCAGAAGCCGGCCGAAATCACCGAGTTCGACGAGGAGCACACCTACGATGTCGTGGTCGTCGGCGCGGGCGAGTCGGGGCTTTCCGCCATGCACGCCGCCCTGGAGGCGGGCGCTACGGTGGGCGCGCTGCAGAGCCTCTCCATCGTGCAGACCGCCGGCAACATGGGCGCTTCCATCGATTTGACGAAGACGAACGAGGCCGGCATCAAGGCGGTGCTGTCCTTCATCAACTACAAGAGCGACTACCGCGCCAACCTGGGCCAGGTAGAGACCTGGGCCCGCAACTCCCAGGAGGCGCTGGCCTGGTGGGCCGAGGCTGCGGCCAAGGGCGGCAGCGAGTCGAAGCCCTACGACTACACGGTGAACTGCAACGGGCATGAGGTGTTCTTCCATGCCAACACCTACTTCCATGACGAGGGCCATCAGAAGGGCGCGCTCGTCATCGGCGACGCCGTGCAGGCCGAGGGCGCCGAGATCTTCTTCGAGACCCCCTGCGTGCAGTTGCTCGTGGAGGACGGCCGCGTGGCGGGTGCCATCGGCGAGACCAAGGACGGCGCTCATGTGCTGCTGCGTGCCAACAAGGGCGTCATCATGGCCGCCGGCGACTATGTGGGCGATTCCGAGATGCTGTACTACTACACCCCCGACGCGAAGGGCCTGCATCAGGCCGTCGACTTCCGCAACGGCACGGGCCTGAAGGCCGCCATGTGGGCCGGCGCCCAGATGTGCCCCGCCTCTCACACCAAGATGGTGCACGGCGAGGGCCCGAAGGTGCGCTTCGAGATGCCGTATTTGTTCCTCGACCGTCACGGCAAGCGCTTCATGGACGAGGGTTGCTGCCGCATGGGCTATCTGAACGAGTTCACCAACAAGTACCTGGCCGAAGTCGATTTCGCCGAGTCCACGGCCGCCAAGTTCTTCTCCATCGTGCCCACGAACTGGGAGGAGCACTACGATGCCTGGAAGGACTTCTCCGACATCTCCATCCACAACGCCTACCGCAACGTCGATCCCGAAGCCTGGATCAAGGGCGACACGCTGGAGGAGCTGGCCGAGGGCATGATCGCCTACGCCGACGAGGAGGGCTGGGCCCACGACTACACCGTGGAGGCCATCGTCGAGTCCATCAACCGCTACAACGAGCTGGTGGCCGCCGGCAACGGCGATGAGGACTTCGGCAAGCGCGACGAGTATATGGTGCCGATCGAGGCCCCCTGCTACGCGGTGCCGCGCGGCGCGAACAACATCGACGCCCTGGTGGACGGCCTGTGGTGCGACGGCAACTTCCAGTGCCTGGACGTCGACATGAAGCCGATCGAGGGCCTGTTCGCCGTCGGAAACGCTTCCGGTCCCTTCTTCGGCAACAGCAACTACCCCATGGACATCGAGGGCCTGTCGGTGGGCCGCGCCATCACCACCGGCTTCGCCACGGGCCGCTACGTCGCCGGCCTGTAGACTCGCTAACGGCGCTTTTCTCACCCTCCCTCTGAGCCGACGCCCCTCACCGGGCGTCGGCTTTGCCGTTTCCGCCGAATTGGGGACGTGGAAAAAGCGGGACTTGCCACGGATTGGGACTTCTGGAAAATGTGGGGCATGTTTTCTGGGAATAATTTCGAGTTGTTAGACATTCGGTTCCCTGAGGATGGCCTGATTTCGTCGAAAGAGGAGCTCGGAAAAGACTTTCCGCCTTTTGAAAGACAAAAAGCGCAGTTAGGTTCAGGCGTAGACAGAGGATATGTCTAACAACTCGAAATTTCTGCCATAATAGACGGGCGAGATTGACACGAGGGTTGCAAAGGGGCTGAGTGTGAAGAGCGAGAATGCGGAAGATCGTCGGGCGCTCTTGAGGGGCGGGCGGCGCTACGTCTGCGCTTACGGGTGCGCTCGGGCGTGGGCGACGCTGACGTTCACGGGAACGTCGGGCGCGGGCGTGCTGGGCGCGCCGTCGAGCGACTTCGATTCTCACCTCACGTTCGACATCGCTTTCATTGCCGTCAGCATTCTCGTGGTGCTGCTGTTCCGGCGTCTGGTGCCCCTGAACGAGAATCGCGTGGTGAAGGCGGTCTCCTCCGGCTGTATGGCGGCTGCATCGCTGCTGTGCGTGGCGACTGCCTGGATCCCGGGGGCGTCCTTGGGGCTCATGGTCGCGGGATCGCTGGCGGCGGGCGTGGGCTATGGTCTCTTCCTGCTGCTGGCCGCGGAAGTGCTGGCCACCTTCAGTCTGTTGCGCATCTTCCTGTTCCTGTCGGGCGCGATGCTTCTAGGCTCGGTCATCACGTTCTTCTGCGAGGGGCTTGTCGGCCTTCAGGCCCAGGCCATGCTCGTGCTTTTGCCTCTGCTGGCGACGCTGTGCCTGCAGGGCGCCTACGAGCATGTGCCTGCGGCCGATCGTCCCAAGCGGGGCGTGCCGAAGTTCTCCTACCCGTGGAAGCTGTTCGTGCTGTACGGCCTGTACGCCTTCGCCTACGGCATGCGGGCGAACCAGCTGGTGGCGGGCGCGGGGAGGCACTCGTCGGCCTCGACGTTCATTCTCATGGCGGTGCTGTTCGCCACGGCCTATTTCGCGTCGAAGCGGTTCAATATCGGGCTTCTGTACCGATCTCCCGTGGTGCTCATGGTGTGCGGCTTTCTGCTGGTGCCGGCCGAGAGTCTGTTCGGCACGGCGGCGTCCAGCTACCTCATCGCCATCAGCTACTCGCTCATGTCCTTCCTCGTGATGTTCCTGCTGTTCGACATCGCCAAGCGCTTGGGTGTGGCTATCGTGGCGTTCATGGCCATCAAGAACGCCGAGCAGTTGCTGCAGCTGGCTGGTGGCGGCGCCACCGATGCGCTGGGCATGCTCGGGCTGCCGGCGTCCACCGAGGCTCTGGCGGTGACGGTCATCGTGTCGGTACTCATTTTGGCGGCCACGGTGCTGCTGTTCTCCGAGAAGGAGCTGGCTAGCAAGTGGGGCGTGTCCATCCTGGAGGAGGGCGGCCTCGTGCAGCGCACGGCCGAGGAGGAGCGCGCCGCCGAGCGCGTGGAGGAGCTCTCGCGCACTTACCGCCTGAGTCCGCGGGAGCAGGAGGTGCTGGCGCTTCTGGCCGAGGGGAAGACCGGCCGCGTCATTCAGCAGGAGCTGTTTATCGCCGAGGGTACGTTCAAGGCCCACACGCGCCACATTTACGAGAAGATGGGCATCAACTCCCGCAAGGAGCTGTTCGAGCTGCTGGGCCTTCGTTCGTAAGCAACTGCAGGTTGCTGCTGATTGGGCTGCGCAGGCTGCCGCTGGCCGGGCTGCGCAGGCTGCCGCTCGCGCGGGGTTTTTGAAGAGGGGAGAAAAACCCGTTGACACGGGCGGGATTCGCTCTAGAATAGACGAGCTGCCCAAAGGTGGGCAGTGCAACGAACAGATATGTTCCGCTACTTAAGACAGCAGGTACCGAGTCTGCAACCGCCTGCGGGGCGTTCCGGAAGGGGCGACACCTGGCGCAACGGCTCGGTTTAATCGCGAAAGCGGCCCGCCGAGGTGGTCGAAGATTCGCAACCGTGAATTTCTGCGGCCTCCGTCTTATGGGCGGGGGCCGCTTTTCTCATCTTAAGGCTTGCGGCCCACCCAGCACAGGTGCGGAACCCGGAAAGCTTTGAGAAGGAGGTGTACGTACAACATGCCCAACGCTCAGAACAAGGAGATGCTCGCCAGCATCAAGGAGGATCTCGACGGCGTTTCCGCCATGTGGGTCGTGGATTACCGCGGCCTTACCGTGAAGGAGATGCAGCAGCTGCGCCGCGACATTCGCGAGACCGGCTCGGTGATGAAGGTCTACAAGAACACGCTGGTTCACCTGGCGCTCGCTGAGGCCGAACTGCCGACGCTCGACGATATGCTCGCCGGCCCCAGCGCGTTCGTGTTCTCCGGCAACGACGTGGCCGCATCGGCTAAGGCCCTGAAGACCTTCGCTAAGGCCAACGAGAACCTTGAGATCAAGGGCGGCCTGATGGAAGGCGCTGCCGTGTCGGCCGCAGAGGTGGAGGCCATCGCTTCTCTGCCCTCTCGCGAGCAGCTCATGGCTCAGATCGCCGGTGCTATCTCCGGCGTCGCTCGCGGTCTGGCTACCACCATCAACGGTGTGCCGCGCGGTTTGGCCCAGGTCGTCAAGGCCGTGGCCGAGCAGAAGGAAGCTGCCTAACAGCTCGGGCGGCCTGAGACGGGTCGCGTAACGCAAGAAGAAATAACGGTCGGCGCGAAGAGGTGCCGGCCCCCTTTGAAAGGAAACTAACATGGCTGTTACTCGTGAAGAGATCATTGAGGCTTTGAAGGAGATGTCCCTGCTCGAGGCTTCCGAGCTCGTGAAGGACATCGAGGAGACCTTTGGCGTGTCCGCCGCCGCTCCGGTGGCCGTGGCCGCCGCTGCTCCGGCTGAGGGTGGCGCTGCCGCCGAGGAGAAGTCCGACTTCGACGTCGTGCTCGAGGGCTTCGGCGACAACAAGATCGCCGTCATCAAGGTTGTCCGCGAGATCACCGGCCTGGGCCTGAAGGAGGCCAAGGAGGTCGTCGAGGGCGCTCCGAAGGCTGTCGCCGAGGGCGTGAACAAGGAGAAGGCCGAGGAGATCAAGGCGAAGCTGGAAGAGGCCGGCGCCGCTGTGACCCTGAAGTAAATTCGCTTTCGCGAAGACTTCTCCCAACCATCACGGTTGAACACAAGGACCCCGCTTACGAGAGGGGTCCTTTTTTGTCTTCGGAGGATTGCCGGCTCTCGGTCGGCTTAGCCCAGCCACTCTACGAGGGATGTGATGTCGCGCTGGGTTTGGGCGAGGCCGTCCTTGTAGGATTTTCACGAGGGCATCGTAGTCGGTGGTCTTGTTGGTGACTTCCATCTTGTCGGGATAGAAGATCCAGGCGGCGCCCGTCTTCTCCGGGCCTTCGTACTGTGGGGTGAAACCGTGACTGGTGGCGGTGTTAACGATAAGAAGCACCTTATCCTTGTATTTGGACAGCGGCACGTCGGTGTCGCCTTAGACTCTAACGCTGAAATCATAGATGCTCATGAGGGTTCCGAGTCTTTCATTTGCTGGCGTTCGCGTACGGGTGGTCCGTGAACGCAATGGATGGACATTGCGAACAATAGCGAATGACCGAGCCTTGATATTTGGAAATGGTTAGTCGTGCTTATTTGTTGGCATTAGAAGCGAGCGAGGGCATTTGGGAGATAGTAGTACGGTGCTCTAAATATTGCGTTCGCCTCGTCGCTGCCTTCGCTCGCGCCATCAGATGGTCGCATTGACGGCAACTTCACTATAGCTAAATAACAAAAAACCCAGGTCAAAACTGGACTCATCCAAAAGAACTAGTCCCCAAACCCGCAAACGTCTGAATAGATGAGGACAAGTATAGCCCCGCGTTCTATCTTGCGGATTGTCGGCGCTTGCAAACCGGGATGTTTGCAAGAACGCTTTATCCCGTGGAGAGAAAAGGGGAACTATGTCTAATACGGAGAAGAGATTGTCAGATTTGTCTCGAAGGGGCTTCATTGGCGCGTGTGCCGCCACGGTTGCTGCCTTGGGCGCTACAAGCCTAGGGTGCTCCGAAAACAACGTCCGAATGGCAGAGACAGGAGAGTTGGAAGAAGTTGAACCGGAGTGGAAGCCAGTAGTGTGCTGGGCGCATTGCGGCGGCAAATGTGGACTCAAAGCCTATGTGAAAGACGGCACCGTCCTCAGGCTTAAAACTGACGACACCCACGACGATTCTTTCAATCATCCTCAGCACCGCGCCTGCTTGCGTGGCCGCTCGAGAAAGTTTGACGTGTTCTCGAAGGACCGCGTTCGCTTCCCTATGAAGCGGAAGCACTGGCAGCCGGGTGGCGGCGATAACGTCAACGGTGAGACCTACGTGGCATTGACGAGTGGGAGCGCATCTCGTGGGACGAAGCTCTCGATATGGTGGCAGACGAAATAACGCGCATCAAGGAAACCTATGGAAACCGTGCCATTCTCGGAAGTGGTCAACAGCCCACGAACCGTACTTATGTTGATTATGAAATGTACATCGATTTTCCTGACTTCTTCATCAAGGGGCTGGAATTCTTCAATGTGCTGAATCTTTACGGCGGTCAAGTGTCCCATTACGGCACGGGCTCGGCGGGCTCTTTCCAGAACGTTCCCGAACTGGTGGGTTTTGGAACAGCTAATGCTGGTGGCGGCATCGACATGCTTAATGATCGACTTGACGCACGCAACTGCGAATACGCGGTCATGGTTGGCGTGAACCCTGCTTGGAGCTCTGACGGCACAACCTTGTGGGCGAATTTCGTGCCCATGAGAGACGCCGGATGCAAGTTTTACTGCATCGACCCCATGCATACGGACACGGCAGAGGTCTTGGGTGCGGAATGGGTGCCCATTCGCCCTGGCACTGATATCGCGTTTCTCATGGCGTGCGCCTACGTGATGATCACCGAGGATGATCCCAAGAGTAATCCGCTTATTGATTGGGACGTGGTCAATCGCTGCTCCATCGGCTTCGATGCCGAATCCATGCCGGAGGGCGCCGACACCGAGAGGAACTTCAAAGACCATATTCTGGGAATTTATGACGGTTGTGCCAAAAATCCCGAGTGGGCAGAGGAGATTTGCGGCGTTCCTGCAGGCAAGATTCGAGAGATTGCCTATGTGCTGGGTATGGAAAACAAGACGGCCCTGCTTTGTGGATGGGGTCCGGGGCGCTGCAACGACGTAGATAACCTTCCTCAGATTCTTATGGCAGTGGGGTGCGTGCTCGGTGGACATTTCGGCAAGTCGGGCCATATGACCGGCAGCAGCTTGCGCGACACCTCGGCAAGTGGCGGCAATGCGCTCATCAACCCGGGCTGGAGAAAGTTGCCATGCGTGCCCGACCCCGTTGATGATTGCATTCAGGATCCGCTGCTGTGGCCCGCGATTCTGGAGGGTCGCTACGTGTACAACGGCCTTGGCCAATTTCTCGAAGGCGAAGAGCGCGAGATTGATGTTCGCTGTATCTACAACTATTCGCTCAATATGCTCAGCCGTACGGAAGACCAGATAAAGGGTATCGAGGCCTACCGAAAGATGGATTTTGTGGTGACCCATGCGCTTACGTTCAATCCGAACGCCCAGTACTCCGATATCGTACTTCCCGTGTGCTCGCCCTGGGAGCTGCCGCCCCAGTTGGGTATGTTCACGGGGCGAGAGGCGGCTTTCTTGGGCGATAAGGTGTGTGATCCGCTCTGGGAGTCGAAGTCGGTCACGTGGATTGGACGCGAACTCCTCGCGCGCTGGGGCATCGACCCCGATTTGGCCTATCCGTACTCCGACGAGCAGCAATCGTTCTATCAGATTTCCGGGACGCAGATTATTGAGGACGACGGAAAGACCTTCTCGCCCCTTGTTACCTTTACCGCAGAGGACATCGCAGCCCTCGGCGTGGAAGGTGAGCCCCAAGAAGGTAAGATTTCCTACCGGGACGCGCTAAAGCAGGGCGTGATAACCGTACCCCGTTCTGAATCTGACAATCACGGGCACATCGCATACGAGGCGTTCCGAACTGCTCCCGAGGAAAATCCCCTCGCGAGCGAAAGCGGCAAGATGGAACTGTACTGTCGTCGCCTGGAAGAGCAAACCTCTCGCGCAGGATGGGGCGTCGTGTCCCCCGTGCCCGAATACGTCGATGATCAGAAGTTCGGCTATAAGGCGACATTTGCGAACTATGAGGCACGCGAAAAAGGCCCGTATCCCTTCCAGCTCTTCAATCCTCACTACCCCCGTACAGCGCACGCTCACTTCGATAACATCTTGGAGCTTCGCGAGGCATTCAAACGCCCGCTGTTCATAAGTCTGGAAGATGCCGAGTCGTTAGGCATTGAGACCGGCGACACGGTTCTCGTTGAGAACGATTACGGTCGGGTGGTGCGTCAGGCTTGTGTGACCAACCGCATCATGCCTGGCGTGGTTGGGCTACCCCATGGAGGATGGTTTGAGATGGACGAGCAAGGAAACGATCTAGGCGGATCCGGCGCCACGCTGTGCGGCTCGGTGACGGGCGGCACGGGCGTCTCGGGATACAACACCCAGATTTGCTCGGTGACCAAGGTGGATGGCAGCCCTGAAGATTGGGAGCGTCCTGTGGCGATGCCCGAATGCCAGAAAGACGAGGAGGAGTAACGATGGGACGTATGGGATTTTACTTCGACGCAGTCAATTGCATTGGTTGCCGAACCTGTCAGATTGCCTGCAAGGACAAGAATGCTCTTCCGGTGGGAATGTTGTTCCGCCGTGTGGTGACGGTAGAAGCGGGACGCTTCCCCGAGGGGTCATTCTTCCACATTTCCGAAGGCTGCAATCACTGCGAAGACCCTGCGTGTGTGAGCAACTGCCCTTCGGGAGCTTGCGCGAAGAACGAGCAGGGACTGGTAACTATCGATGAAGAGGTATGCATTGGTTGTCGGTCTTGCGTAATGTCGTGCCCCTATGGCCAACCCCAGTATGACGCGGAGGCAAGTGTGAGCCGTAAGTGCGACGGTTGTTCGGATTTAACTGCCGCTGGAGGGAACCCCGTCTGTGTCGATTCTTGCCTGATGCGCTGCTTGGAGTTCGGCGATTTGGACGATCTGCGCGCTCTTCATGGCGAAGGCTTGGTGTCGGAGATTCCGGTGCTGCCCTCCGCTAGCGAGACGAACCCTTCGCTGCTTATAAACCCGCGTGCCTGTGCTCTTGAAGAAGAATTCACTGTTCAGAGCGTCTATTAAGAGAATCGCCAGCGTTCGTCTATAGGGATGCTTGCTGGAAAGATGCGATTTGAAAAGCCGCGAAGGCGAGTGTTCGCGAAATGAGCGTGCGAGATGGAAGGCGATTGCAATTGTGCGCGGTCGCCTTCCATATGCTGAAGTTTTCAAATCTGAAAATGTTCGGAGAACTGTCTACCGAGCCGAAGGAAAGGAAAGGCCAATGAGCACAGACGTAAGCGTATTTGATCGGCAAAAGGCGGCTGCCTTCGGTTTGGTGCTGAAGGTGTTACAGAGCGTATTCGGCGCAGAGCCCAGTGTTGGACAGGTCAATGCGTTGCGCGAAGATACCTTCCAGGAAGCTCTTGCCCTTCTTGGGTTGGGAGGCAACGAGGCTATTGCCTGCGCTATGGACCAGTTTTTGACAGATGAGAATGACTTCCAGCGCATCGGGGAGGGATACTATCGCTTATTCGTAAGCCCTTCGCTCGAGGTTTCTCCCTGGGAATCCACGTATGTTGGCAACCCTCAGCTCCTCTTTCAGGAAAGTACCCTCGATGTTCGCAATTTCTATAAGTCACTTGGCTATGTAGCCGATAAGTTTCAACAGGTGGCCGATGACCATATCGCCATCGAGCTTGGCTTTCTTTCCGCCCTCTGTCTAAGAGCCGCCTTAGCCGACGAAGAGGAGGAGGGCCGTGCTCTCGTTGCAGATGCGGCCCGTTTTGCCGATGAGCACCTTGCCCGCTGGACTCCCATTTTTTCTAAGTCGCTGCAGGAGCGGGACAAAACGGGGTATTATGCTAATTGGGCGAAGGGGCTGGAGGCATGTCTCCTCGTCCTGAAGGAGTGTGCGTAGCCGGCGATACTTTGGAGGTGCTGGTAACTTGGCGAGAGGCGCGGCATCTACAAAGAGCATGGGCGGTTTGTTTGCGGCTTTGTCGGACGAGGGGAAGAAGTGGCCCGGCATTCATTGCTTCGCCCTGGCGTTTTATATGGCTTGGTACCATATGACGTTTTTCGGGGAGTCGTGGATTCTCTTCAATGCGGCGGGTCCCGTAGAGCGCATCTTTCTCTTCGTGGCTCCCTCTCTGACTCTTGTGGCAGCTTTCGTAGCAGCGGCGTTCCTTCCTCGTCGAACGTTGAGGGTTCTTTCGCTTCCGCTGGCTATTTCCGGCTTCGCTCTTGTTGCGACTGCGGGATCGCTGCTCATGCTGTTCTCCGTAGGGTTTTTGACCCCCTTTTTCTTCGGCCTCGGCTCATGCGTTTCGGCTGCGGGAATGGCTCCACTTGCCGTGAGGATTGGTCTTGATCTTGCTGAAGAGGGGCCCAAGCGTGCGTTTCTCTTTATCTCGGCATCGTCGGTTCTCTCAATGCTTATTTGGTTTGTGGTTTCGTGCGTCACTCTGATATCAGCAGGGCTCGTGTTGGCTTTGCTCCCGATGACGACGACGGCGCTGGTGCTCACTGGCCCTTATAGAAAGGGAGGGAAGCGAGCTGACGAGGCTGAGGAAGGCGAGAGGGGACTGCGCGTATCGCTTGTCGATTTCTGGCGGTTCTTCTCGGCGTTCTTCGTGTTTGCGGCTGTGGCTGGCATGGGGCGTGTGCTGTTCCTAGACGCCTCTCAGGAGGGTTATCTCCATTCGATGATGTTCCTCGCCCTGGTTTCCTGCTTGTCGCTTATGCTGCTGGCAGTTAAGGGTCTCTCGGTATCCATGCTACGTGGCGTTTACTATTTGGTTGTGGTCAGCTGCGTTTTTGCGTTACTTCTGGTGTTTGCGGTCGGGGTAGACGCTCATTGGATGTTCGAACTGACTAATGCGCTCTACCTGGTTCTCGATGTTTTGTCATGGTGCCTCATTGCCGCGGCTGCCTTCGTGGGTCGAAAGCGGGCACTTTGTATCGTTGCGTTTGGCCGCGCCGCATTTTTGGCGGGGTCGATAGCGGGGTATTTGCTCGGTGCAGGCTATCTAAAGTCGATTTACAGCTTCCAAGGGGGCGAATATCTTTGGGTTGCTCTTGTTCTAGTCGTGGTGTGTTGCGCGACGGTAGTTCTCTCGGGGGGAAACCTTGTGGAGCTGACCCAGGTATCGATTCAGGAAGCCCCTGAGGTAACTGATCGCTCTGCGTTTGATCTTCAGCAAGCCAGAGAAGAGTATCTCAACCACAAATGCGAGCGCATTGCGGCGCAGTATCACTTGCCTCCACGCACAGCTGAGGTATTGGGAATGCTGGCTGCGGGACGTGGGAACAAAGAAATCGCGGAAGAGCTTTGTATGGGGCTGAACACCGTGCGGACCCATGTACAGAACATCTACCAAAAACTTGATGTCCATAGCCGCAGTGACTTAGCTTCGTTCATTGAGCAATATTAAAAGGTCGTTCGTTCTACCCCTAGGATGGCGTCTTCGCGGCTTCCGAAAGAGCACCTGGCGATTTGCCTGTACTCTCCTTTGCGGGGTGCTCTTGCTTTATAGGCGGTTTAGCCCAGCCACTCCAGGAGGGAGGCGATGTCGCGCTGGGCTTGGGCGAGGCCGGTTTCGTAGGAGCGGACGAGGGCGTCGTAGTCGGTGGTCTTGTTGGTGACGTCCATGGTGTCGGGGTAGAAGACCCAAGCGGCGCCTGTCTTTTCCAATTGCTCTATCTCGTCGCAGAGCTCGTTGTAGGGCTGCCAGCGCGCGATGGTGCGCTCGGCCACGATGGGATGCTTGCGGAAGGCCGCGCGGAAGAGCGCCTGGGCGCCCCGGCTCATGGCGTGCTTACGGTAGCCGCGCGGCTGGGTGCGGATGATGCAGAAACGCTCGTAGCCGTCGGCGCGGGCGGCATTCAGCAGGATGCCCCAGCTATCTCCCATGCCGCCGTCCATGTAGGTGTGCCCGTCGATGGTGGTGGGCGGCATGAAAAGGGGCATGGTGGACGATGCACGCACTTTCAGCCCCAGGTCGTGGGCGTCCTTCACATCGGTGCGGGTCCAGGCGACGGTCTCGCCGGTGTCCCAATCCATGGCCTCGATGTGCATCTCGGCCGGGTTGGCGGCGAAGGTGTCCCAGTCGAAGGCCATGGGGTCGCCGGCGGGCGCGTTCTCGATCAGCTCCTCGTAAAGGTAGGGGCTGTTGAAGTAGCCGGTGCCCCGCAAGAAGCTGCCCCAGCCGCCGAAGCGCGGATACTTCACCAGCTCGACGAATGAGGCGCGAGCGCGGGTAGCGTCGCGCACCAGGTAGTTCACCGTGTGACTGGAGCCGGCCGAGATGCCGTAGACGCACCCGAAGTTCAGGTTGCGCGCGAGCAGTTCCACCACCATGGGCGCCGTGTAGCTGTTGCGCATGCCGCCGCCCTCGAAGATGAGCGCCACATCGGGCTGGTTGATGGCGAGGTCGGCGAGTTGGGCGGGGTCGGTCATGGAAGCTCCTTTAAGGGCATGAGAAAAGGGAGCCCGTAAGAGCTCCCTTTCAGTATAGCTATTTGTCACGCCGCCGTGGGCGTTACTCCGCGTAGCGGAAGAGGGCGGCTACCGACTTGTCGGTGGGCATCTGGTTCTGCTCGACGATGTAGATGTGGGCGTCTTGGGCCAGTGCCGCCTGGGCGAAGGCGTCGGTGATGTCGGGCGCGGCCGGGTCGATGTAGCCGTCATCGACCGGGTTCGGATCGCCGTCGAAGGTGACGGTACCGGTGTTGATGTCGAAGCCGCCGGGGAGGATCTTGCCCTTCACGAGGAACAGCGCTCCCACGCGGCGCTCGGCCAGCGCCATGCCGATGGCGTCGAAGTCGTCCGAGGCCTTGCCATGGGCCGCGTCGGCGCCGAACTTCTCGGCGGTTTCCTTGATATTCGCATCGCGGATGCCGTCCATCACGGCCAGCGACTCTTCCAGAAGCGCCTTGCCGTCAAGACCGGCGGGATCCTTCTTGATGCCGACGGGCAAGAGATGACGCAGCGTGGAGAGCTTGCGGAAGGCGGTCTCGTACTCCTCGTCGCAGCACAGGATGATGGGGGTGGTGTCATCGTGCACGAGGTAGTCGTTCACGGCCTTGTTCACATAGCGGAACCAGGGCAGGGCGTCGTCCTTCTTCACCTCGTTGCGGGACTGATGGTCGTGGTACTGGCCCATGTGGCCCTCCAGCGAGATGTAGTCCAGCGCGCCCTTCTCGCCCTTGCGAGCGTCGGCGGCGATGTCGTCGCTGTTGGCGAACAGCTCGCTGAAGAAGTCGTGCACTTCCTGCGGCAGCTGCTGGCGCTCCACATGGGTGCGGTCGCCCTTCACCCAGCTGAAGCGGTCGTTGCCCAGTTCCAGCACATAGTACTCGGTGCCGTACTGGAAGTTGCGCAAAAGCGGCTTGACGAAGTAGGTGTCGCCGGCGGCCACCATGGGATCGGGGGCGAAGAACAGGTTGTACACGTAGATGTCGTCGTTGTTCATGAGGAAGCCCAGACCCTCGCCGGCATGCAGCCAAAGCGGCATGTCCGGATGCTCGAGCAGGTAGTCGGCCTTCTCGACGATGCCCTTATAGGCATCTTTGTCGTAGGTTTCGGCGAGCGTGCGCTCGGCATCCTTCATCAGATCCTTGAACATGTCGCGATCCCAGATATCGCGGCGCTCCTCGCGCTCGGTGTGGTGCACGGGAATATAGAGCGACACGACGGGCGCGGTCACATCAGCGAGGATGGCCGGATCGAACTTTTCCATCACGTGAATGCTATCGGCGGTCTTCCGCAAGGTCTCCTTCTCGTCTTTCATGACGAACCTCCAAAGTGGTCGGGAACACAAAGTGCGCGCAGCAGTGTCGCGGCGCCGTTGCGTCTGGAAAGGCGACGGCGCGTGGTGCAACTGATGTGCTGAAAAGAGCATAGCCCCCGACGAGGAAAATCGGGGGCTATGAGCCAGCCTGTGAACGGGCGGTTGCCGAAATGCAGTTTAAAGTTGATTTGACCGCTCGCCTTTAGTCGAGGTAGCGCTTCACGTTCATGGCGCGCATGGCGTTCAAGATGGCGATGACGGCCACGCCCACGTCGGCGAAGACGGCCATCCACATGTTGGCGATGCCGAAGGCGGCCAGCACCAGCACGGCAAACTTGACGCCCAGGGCAAACACGATGTTCTGCCAGACGATGCCCATGGTGCGCCGCGCCAGGTGAATGGCGCGGGCGATGTCGTCGGGGTCGTCGTTCATGAGCACGATGTCGGCGGCCTCGATGGCGGCGTCCGAACCCATGGCGCCCATGGCGATGCCGATGTCGGCGCGGGTGAGCACGGGTGCGTCGTTGATGCCATCGCCCACGAAGGCGAGCTTGCCCTTGCCATTGGTGTCGCGCTCGGTTTGGGCGAGAAGCGCCTCCACCTCGGCCACCTTGTCTTGGGGAAGCAGCTCGGCGTGCACCTCGTCGATGCCGAGTTCGGCGGCGACGGCCCGGGCCACGGGTGTGCGGTCGCCCGTGAGCATGACGGTCTTCTTCACGCCGGCCGCGCGCAAATCGGCGATGGCGCGGGCGGCGTCGGGCTTCACGGTGTCGGCGATGACGATGGCGCCCAGGTAGGTGCCGTCGGCGGCCACGTAGAGCACGGTGCCCGGCACGTCGGTGGCCGTGAAGGCGATGTCATGGGCCGCCATGAGCTTGCCGTTGCCCACGAGCACGTTTCGTCCGTCCACGACCGCTTCCACGCCCTGGCCGCTGATCTCGCGGACGTCGCGCACCCGTTCGGCGGTTGTGGTGGAGCTGCTTCCGGGCCGCGCGCCAGTCGTGGTGGAGTCGCTGTCCGGTTGCGCCAGATTCGCGTCGTTGTCGCTGTCCGGTCGCGCGTCGGTCGTCAGGGAGTCGCGATAGGCCCGCACCGATTGCGCGATGGGATGGGTGGAAAAGGTCTCGGCCGCCGCGGCGATGCCAGCAAGCTCGGCCTTGCTTACGCCGGGGGCACAAACGAGCTCGGTCACGGAGAACGTGCCGTCGGTCAGCGTGCCGGTCTTGTCGAATACGACGGTCTCGGTGGAGCCGAGGGCCTCCAGGTAGTTCGACCCCTTCACCAGAATGCCGAGGCGCGAGGCGCCGCCGATGCCGCCGAAGAACGACAGCGGCACGGAGATGACCAGCGCGCAGGGGCACGACACCACGAGGAAGGTGAGTCCGCGCAGGATCCAGTCGGACCACTGACCGCCGAACAACAGCGGGGGCACGATGGCGAGTACAGCGGCCACGCCCACGACGATGGGGGTGTACACGCGGGCGAAGCGGGTGATGAAGTTCTCGGTGCGTGCCTTCTTCTCGGCGGCGTTTTCCACCAATTCCAAGATGCGGCTTACCGTGGAGTCCTCGAAGGGCTTGGTGGCGCGTACGACGAGTTTGGCCGTCAGGTTCACGCAGCCGGAGATGACCTCGTCGCCTGGGCGCGCCGTGCGGGGCACCGACTCGCCGGTGAGCGCCGCCGTGTCAATTTGGCTTTCGCCGGTCAGCACCGTGCCGTCAAGCGGGATGCGCTCGCCGGGCATGACGATGAACTCGTCATCGGGGGCGAGCTCGAAGGGATCCACCTGCTTCAGCTTGCCCTCCTCCATGACGTTCGCGTACTCGGGCGCGATATCCATCATGTCCGCGATGGACTGGCGCGACTTGTCCACGGCGTAGCTTTGGAATAGCTCGCCCACCTGGAAGAACAGCATCACGGCCGCGCCTTCGGCCATGTGCGGCTCGGTGTCGGGGAACAGCACCAGCGCAAACGCGCCGAAGGTGGCCACGGTCATGAGGAAGTCCTCGTCCAGCGCGTGTCCGTGAACGAGTCCGCGCAGGGCGCCGGCGATGACGTCGTAGCCGGCGATGAGGTAGGGGATGAGGAACAACGCGAACTCGGCGTACACGTCGCCGGGGGTGCCGAAGGCGGCGCGCAGGATGCCGGTCTGGGCCGCCACCTCGATGATGACGAACAGCACGAGCGCGACGATGATGCGGGTGAGGAGTTTCTTCTGCTTCGGGTTCATGGGGAATCCTAACGGACGATGCGGCAGTCTTTCTCGTAGCTGGTGCAGACGGCCTGGGCGGCGTCGACAATGGCGGCTAGGGCCTCCTCGTCGGCGGCGTCCGCGTCGATCATCAGCTTGCTCGTCATGAAGCTGATGGATGCTTTGTTCACGCCGGGCAGCTCATTGATGCCGGCCTCCATCTTCGCGGCGCAGTTGGCGCAATCGAGGTTCTCCAGTTTGAATGACTTGCGCATGATGGTTCCTTTCAATGTTGTTCCCACTCGATAGTGGCGGGCGGTTCGGTGAATCGCAAGGGGGACAGGGTTACTCGCACACGTGGGTCATGCCCTGGGCGAGCATGGTGTAGACGTGGTCGTCGGAGAGGGCGTAGATGACGTTCTTGCCGTCGCGGGTGGCTTTCACAAGGCGCGCCTGCTTCAACGTGCGCAGCTGGTGGCTCACGGCGCTTTGGGTGCAGCCGACGACGGCGGTGATGTCGCCGACGGATAGGCCGCCGCCCATGAGCGCGAACAGGATCTTGATGCGGGTGGTGTCGGAGAAGGCCTTGAACAGGTCGGCCACGTCGAACAGCAGCTCCTCGTCGGGCATTTCCGCGAACAAGCCTGCCGTGGCTTCGCGGTTGCAGCCGCAGGGGCAGGCCTCCAGCGATGCGCAGGCGCCTTCCACGATTTTGCCGGCTTCTTTCTCTATGGCTGTCGGTTCGCTCATCTCAGCTCCTTGCAAACTATTAAACATATGAGCAACTGTTCATAAGTATAGGCACCGCCACCGTTCTGTCAAGGGGTGGAATAAAAGATTTCGTTTGGAAGGGCAACGGAAGGGGAAGCGTAACGGCTCCGTCGCCATCGGAAGGCGCGCCAAAGCTACCATTGAAAGCAGAAAACGCGATAGGACGCAGTGCCGCATGCTTTTGCCTTGCACGATCCGGCCAATTCCCAATCATTGATATGAGCTGGGGAAGAAGGCGCGGTCGGTCGTCCCGTCGCGCCCGATGCGAATTTGAAAGGTGTTGCAATGAAGGCTTACCAAATCGTCGATGCCGACTTCGTGAAGCGCGAGATAGGGCGCATGCCCATCGTGGACGTGCGGCCGCCGCTGCGCTACGACCCGGCCCATATTCCCTCGGCCATCAACATTCGGCTCGATGTGGCCGCCGCCTCGGAGGATCCTGCCGAGGAGCTGGCCGAGATGTTCCAGGACAACGGCATTTTCCCCGAGGACGCGGTCGTCGTGTACTGCCAGATGGGCGTGCATGCCAAGATCGCCTGCGATTACCTGGCGTCGGCGGGTTACAGTAGACTGTATCTGTACGCCGGCAGCATGAACGACTGGATACGCGACCCGGCGCGTCCCGTGGAGGCCTCGTCGGTTGCCTTCGCGAAGGCGTCGTAGGAGGGCGCGAAGACAGCCGGATCGCGCGTCCGGCGCCGCCGATATTGGCGCCCCGTCGCGACGAAACGATGACAAGGGCCGTCTGTCCGTGGCAGGCGGCCCTTCGCTGTCCTACCATAGGCGGGAGACACCGACGCGGGGGGCCCGCGTTCGCGAAGACGGGAGGCCGCTATGACCACGGAAGAGAAGCGCATCGACGAGGAGAAGTCCTCGCAGCTCGATAGACCCGAGCCCATTCCCGGGTTCCCCGAATTCGGGCACATTCCCTTTGAGGGGCTGCGCAACACGCGCGACTTGGGCGGCATGCCGACGGCCGACGGGCGCACCATCGCGCCGGCGAAGCTCCTGCGCAGCGGCGCGCTGCACAAGGCGAGCGAGCAGGATTTGGCGCGGCTCGTGGGCGACTACGACCTCGCCGGCGTCATCGACTTCCGCACCCAGCTCGAGCGCGACAAGGAGCCCGACCCTCGCGAGCTTATGGAGGGCGTGGTCTTCTACGACTTCCCGGCGCTGTCCGGCGAGACCATCGGCATCACCCACGGTGCCGGCGTGGCCCAGGACCTGAAGACCTTCGCCAGCTACAACGCCGGCCCCCACGAGTTGGTGTGCGGCATGTACCCGCAGATCCTGCTGGACGAGGCGGGGCGGGTCGCCTACACGTCGTTCCTCGAGGTGCTTTTGGAAGGCGACGGCGGAGCATATCTGTGGCACTGCACCGAGGGCAAGGATCGTGCCGGTTTGGGCGCCGTCATCGTGGAACGGGCGCTCGGCGTGCCCGAGGCCTACGTGCGCGCCGATTATCTGGCCACGAACCTGTTCGTCCGCAACCGCGCCGAGGGGATCATCGACGCCATCAGCGAGAAGCTGCGGCTTGCGCGCGGGCTCGATGCGGACGTCGACTCGCTGTTCTACGCCTACAACGACTACTACGACCGCGCCATGGCGGCGGTGAGCGCCAACTACGGCTCCTTCGACAACTACCTCACCGAGGCCCTGGATTTCGGCCCCGAGAAGCGCCAGGCCCTGCGGGCGAAGTACCTGCGGTAGTTGCGGCGGCCGACCACCCATTCCGCACTTTCTCGACATTTCACCTCGCAGAAATACCTCTGCGCGCGGGGAGGTGTAAAATCGCCCTCGAACATTTCGCGATCCAAGGAGGCATTGTGGCCGAGTCCGCTACCCCGGAACAGAAGGTTATCGTCGTCGATTTCGGCGCCCAGTACGGGCAGCTCATCGCCCGTCGCGTGCGCGATTTGCACGTGTATTCCGAAATCGTGCCCTGCGACATCACGGCCGAGGAGGTGCGCGCCATTGCGCCCGCGGCCATCATCCTGTCCGGCGGCCCGGCGTCGGTGTACGCGGAGGACGCCCCCTCCATCGATCCGGAGATCCTTGCCCTGGGCATTCCCGTGCTCGGCTTCTGCTACGGGCAGCAGGCCATGGCTGTGGCGCTCGGCGGGGAAGTGGGACATACCGAGAAGGGCGAGTACGGCCCGGCGGTCATCACGCGGGCGGGCGAGTCGGCGCTGTTCGACGGCACCCCCGGCGAGCAGACCGTGTGGATGAGCCACCGCGATGCCGTGAGCCGCGTGCCCGAGGGCTTCTCTGTCACGTCGCGCACCGAGGTGTGCCCGGTGGCGTCCATGGAATACCCCGAGCGGCGCCTGTTCGCCACGCAGTTCCATCCGGAGGTGCGCCACACCGAGTTCGGCCAGACCATGCTGCGCAACTTCCTGTTCGGCGTGTGCGAACTTGAGCCGGATTGGACGATGGACTCCATCATCGACGACTCCGTGGAGGCCATTCGCGCCGAGGTGGGGGACGACCGCGTCATTTTAGGCCTTTCGGGCGGCGTGGACTCCTCCGTGGTGGCGGCGCTGTGCGCTCGCGCCATCGGCAAGCAGCTGACCTGCGTGTTCGTGAACCACGGCCTTCTGCGCAAAGGCGAGCCCGAGGAGGTGGAAGAGGTGTTCACGAAGCAGTTCGACGTGGACTTCATCCACGTGCACGCCGAGGAGCGCTACCTGGAGCTTCTGCGCGGTGTGACCGATCCGGAACAGAAGCGCCGCATCATCGGTACGCAGTTCTGGAAGGAGTTCTTCGCGGTGGCGGAGGATCTGGCTCAGGACGGGCGCCCGGTGAAGTACCTGGCCCAGGGCACCATCTACCCCGACATCATCGAGAGCGGCGCGCGCAAGACCGGTGGGAAGGCGAGCACCATTAAGAGCCACCACAACCTGATCCCGTTCCCCGAGGGCGTGCATTTCGACCTGATTGAGCCTCTGGACCACTTCTTCAAGGACGAGGTGCGCGCGCTGGGCACGGCGCTGGGCCTGCCCGACTACATCGTGCACCGCCAGCCCTTCCCGGGGCCGGGCCTGGCCATCCGCATCATCGGCGACGTGGACGCCGAGAAGCTGAGCATCCTGAAAAACGCCGACGCCATCGTGCGCGAAGAGCTGGATGCCTACAACGAGCGTCTGTTCGCCGAGACCGGCGAGCGCAACAGCGAGCACGCCGTGTGGCAGTATTTCGCCGTGCTGCCGGACATCAAGAGCGTGGGCGTCATGGGCGACGAGCGCACCTACGCCCGCCCGATGATCCTGCGCGCCGTAGAAAGCTCGGATGCCATGACCGCCGACTGGGCCCGCCTGCCCTATGACGTCCTAGCCCGCATCTCCGGCCGCATCGTAGCCGAAGTCCCCGGCGTGAACCGAGTGGTGTATGATATCACCAGCAAACCGCCCGCAACGATCGAGTGGGAGTAGGCCGATAGGGTTCTGACCTGCATTTTTGAGTGCCGCGCTGTGCCGCTGAGTTTCGTTTCGTACGACAGTCATGGCAAAGCCACCGGCGACGGCGGTGAGTAAATACGATAATCTAGCCTCCGCTCCCATGTTGGAACGGAGGCTTTTTCTTTGCCTATTTACTCCCTTTCACCTGCGATTTCGCCATTTACTCCCCGTATTTCAAGACGGCAAAGCACTGGGCGGTATTCGGAGGAATGGGAGTAAGGATTCATCCCAAATGAGTAGACGCGCGGTTTTTGTCCCCGAGGACGAAACGAGGCCGTTTCGGGGCCCGTGAAACTCAAATCGAACTCAATAGGCTTTTCGGCGGTCTCCGCACGGCGTTTCCCCAGGTCGTTAATGGGGAGTAAAGAATCTCACCGTCTCAAGGAAAACGGGAGTAATCAGGGGAAATGCCGCGGCGTGCTGTCGCGTGCCGTCATATAAGCCACCGCGTCATTTACTCCCCAGGAGCGCCGAAAATGCCTTGACATGCAATGGGGAGTAAAAACTCAGCAGACGCAGGAGCGGGCGGAGCTCACCGCCTAGCCTGGCGTCCTGATTCGGTTGCGCTGGTTGCGAAATGCGGGGAGCCGCTACAGCGAGGCTTTCCAGCCCTCGTATTCGTCGGCGTCGATCTCGCCGTTCTCGAGCTGCGCGCGCTTCTCGGCCCACAGCTCGATCGCCATCGCGGCTTTGGGAGCGTGCGGCGCCTTGGGGTTCAGGGAGAGGCCCGAGCCGTCGGCTGCGGGAACGATGCCGAAGGAGTCCTCGAGCCGCACGAGCAGCGACATGAGGTCGCCCGCGGTCTCGACGCCGTAATCCTTGAGGGCGTTGACGGAAACGCCGAGCGCGGCGGAGATGGACTCGAGCAGCTCGGGCTTGACGGCGCGGATGCCGCTCTCGTAATGGCGCACGGCCCCCTCGGTCAGACCGACCGCCTCGGCGAGCTGCGCCTGCGTCATGCCGCGCAACTTGCGGTACCGCCTTATGTTCTCGCCTACGGACATGCGCCCTCCTCCTGGAATTACGTACCCGCACATCTTATCAGCGTACGCAAATGTACGCAATTCTATTGACAGTACGGATGCGTACGTTTACTCTCAATCTGTAAACCGTACATATACGTACGCTGTTGATTGGAGGAGCCATGGACGAGAAGGTGGCGAAGACGCCGAGGCCTCACATGCTAGACGCCGACGAGGTCGCGGAGCTGCTGAGGATCAAGAAAGGCAGCGCCTACGAGGTGATCAGGAGGATAAACGCCGAGCAGGAGGCGCGCGGGCGCGTGGTTATCCGCGGGCGCGTCCGAAGCGACGTCTTCGACGCACTGTACTTCCCGGAGGTGGACTGACATGCCCGTGTACAAGGATGACAACAACGGCACGTTCTACGTGCAGTGCTACTACCGCGACGCCCGCGGCTCGAAGCGCCACAAGACGAAGCGCGGCTTCTCCTCCGAGGTGGAGGCCGCAGTGTGGGAGAGCCAGTTCAAGAGCCTTAACGGCGGGGCCATGGACATGACGTTCTCCGAGTTCGTCGAGGTGTACGCCTCCGAGGTGAAGCCGCGCATACGCGAGCACACGTGGATCACCAAGGAGTACATCATCAACGACAAGCTCGTGCCGTTCTTCGGGGACATGCGCATGTGCGACGTGAGGCCGATCGACGTCATCAGGTGGCAAAACGAGCTCACCGAGCACCGGGACGCCGACGGGAAGCCCTGGGCGCCGACGTACCTGCGCACGGTGAACAACCAGCTCAACGCCATCTTCAACCACGCCGAGCGCTACTACGGCCTCACCGACAACCCGGTGCGCAGGGTCGACAAGATAGGGTCGAAGAAGGGCGGCGAGATGCAGTTCTGGACCAAGGACGAGTACCTGAGGTTCAGCGAGGCCATCATGGACAAGCCTCTCTCGTTCCACGCCTTCGAGCTGCTCTACTGGACGGGCATCCGCTGCGGCGAGCTCCTGGCGCTCACGCCGTCCGACTTCATGCTGGAGAGCTCGCGGCTGCGCATCAACAAGTCGTACCAGAGCCTCCACGGCATGGACACCGTGACCGACCCCAAGACGCCCAAGTCGGTGCGCACGATCGTCATGCCCGCCTTCCTGCGCGACGAGATGGCGGACTTCATCGAGATGCGCGACGACGTCGCCCCCGACGAGCGCCTGTTCGCCGTGACCAAGCACTTCCTGGCCCATGAGATGGAGCGCGGGTGCAAGGCGTCTGGCGTGAAGCGCATCCGCATACACGACATACGCCACCCGTATGTCAAGCACACGACAAAAATTTTTAGCTTGCGCTTGATGGATTTTCAAGCGCAGGCTTATCCTGATGCTCGGCGAAAAACTCGCGGAGCTTGTCAGCTTCATCGGGGAGGACAAAGCCAAAGCCCTGTCCGTCCACTCTGCAATAGAAAGCGATTTTCATGACTGCCACCTCAATCGAAAATGTCTTGGATTTTATATGCGATCTCAATGCGCTTATCGGGGTACACCAGCACCCTGTCGATCAGCAGCTCGGCCAGCTCGGTGGTCAGCGTGTCCGCATCGAAAATCACCTTGGACGCTTCCTTGCGGCTGTCTTGCCGTGCCTGTTCGTCCTGCTTCTGTTTCGCCTGTGCCAATACTGCGGCATAGGCGTTTTTCGTTTTCAGCAGCAGCTCGTCACACGCGGCCTTTTCTGCCTTGTAGGTATTCAGGTCGATCTCGCCCATGAGATAGCGTTCATACAACGTGCGCTTGCCGTCTTGCAGCGTCTCAATCTGCTGCTCATATTCGGCGCGTTCCGGTACGGAAGCATCTACCCGGAGCGTACCGTCAGGGGCAAGCGGCGCGGTGGCTTCCATCTGCTTTTTCAGCGTCAGGAATACCGCCTGTTCCAGCTCCGCGGCGTTCAGGCGCATCTTGTGGCAGCGGCTTTCTTCGTCTGCCTCGGAATGGC
>OLOC01000655.1_pt1 | contig 24639 bp, 13 predicted proteins | sample 1643111 | NCBI WGS metagenome assembly OLOC01 (sample SAMEA3136633, study PRJEB25190) | human gut metagenome
ACCCCCGCTGGCGTTGCGCAGAAATGAGAGAAGCCGATGTTAATAGCCTTTTGCCGGGGTACCATATTGACCAGCTTAGAGAGGTATGGGGGAAGCCTGATAGCAGTGAAAACAGCACTGCATGTTGGAAACTTGGGAATGACACTACTCTCGTTGTAAGTTATAAAAATAATGGTATAGTTGCGATTTGTGGCCTTAAAGACGATAGCGGTGCCTCCATAGGAGAATAATAAATTCCAGTTTGATAGCCCGGCTGATTTTTCGAAATAGTTATTTGAAAAAGTCGGAGCCGGCCCATCAACCAGTTATGTATGAAAATAAAACGAATATATATTTTGATCCTGCACAGAATCGTGCAGGGTCATTTTTGTTGATATGTTCTGAAAAATGCTATCCGCGTGGCATGGCTACTTGATGTATGTCAAGTGCAATGAAATAAAAATAGTGATTGTGGAAAAAAATCAAGAGAACGTACTCTTATAGTATAGAGCAGCAACGCTCATACAAGGATGGCAAGTGTACCAGTGTTTTTGTACATTTCCCTTATGAATTTGCCCCTTGTACAATGAAAGAACAAGGAGGCGTTCGAAATGACAGACTATATTGGGAATTACAAGAATCGACCGCGCAGGGTGGTGTTTTATGGCCGCGTTTCAACAGAACATGAGGAACAGCTATCTGCGCTGGGAAATCAGATGGAATGGTATACAGACCTTGCATTACGCAATCCCAACTGGACCGTTGTAGCGCAGTATATAGACGAAGGCATAACTGGTACCCAAATGAAGAAACGTCCATCATTTATGCGGATGATAGAGCACGCAAAGGAACACCGCTTTGACTTGATTGTCACACGTGAATTGTCGAGGTTTGCGCGTAACACTGTGGATGCGTTGAATGCTACGCGAGAACTGAAGCAATACGGCGTGGAAGTCTATTTTGTAAATGATGGCATCTGGACAATGGACGGTGATGGAGAAGTTCGCTTGACCATTATGGCGAGCATTGCCCAAGATGAAAGCCGCAAGACCAGTGAGCGCGTAAAAGACGGACAGAAGATGAGCCGTGAGAAAGGTGTACTCTATGGCAGCGGTAATATTATCGGTTATGACCGTGTGGATGGAACTTATGTAATCAATGAGGAACAGGCGGCAACGGTGCGAAGAATCTTTAATCTGTACGCCGAGGGGCACGGAGAAACGACAGTTGCCAAAATGCTTATAGAAGAAAACCGCAAGGATGGCGGTGGTGGCCTGAGCTGGACGGCGAGCAAGGTATCACGGGTACTCCGCAAGCCCACTTACAAGGGCTATATGACCTATAATAAATCCCATATTGATGACTTCCTCAGCCATAACCGCATCAATCACAGCGAGGAGGACTTTGTTCTTGTAAAGGGAAACTTTGAGCCAATCGTCTCAGAGGAGCTATGGGAAACCTGCAATCAGATCCGTAGTAAGCGAGCTGCATTTGTCAAAGGAAAAGATGGTCGTGCCCATAAATTTGGTGTGTCCTTTCCGCAGAACAAATGGACGAAAATTCTGTTTTGCGATTGTGGGATGCGATTCCAAATCGAAGGCTACGATAAAACGGCCAACGGTGGGAAAAATATGCGGCTTATCTGTGCACGTTCGAAAATGTTCAAAAAGAAAGATGCCGCCAGAGCACTGAACGGCATTCCTTGTCCGGCACCATACGCATCTGAATGGAAGCTGGAATTGATGGCAAGGGAAGTGTTCCGTACAGTTTGGAAAGAAAATGCCGAGGATATACTGGGTCTTTTGCGGATGTTGGATGCAAATCTGAACACTACCGGCACACCGAATGATGGAAACCAGCTGGAGAACAAGCTCTCTGCGCTGAATGAGGAATTGGACGATCTTGTCAGCCAGCGGGCAAGCCGAAGCATAACTATGGATGATTTCTTAAGCAAAAGTACGGAAATCAACAATGAGATTATAAATGTCGAAGGCTTACTGCAAAGTTCCATACAGGAACAGCGTCCTAAAGCAAGGTTAGATATGCACAGCATCGAGGCTGCACTCAGCGATGATGCCTCTTTTCCGGATGGTAAAATAGAGCCGGGCTTTCTGGACAGGTATACCAACCGGATTGTAAAAAGCAATAACCGCTACATTTGGATGTTGCAGTTGATGAATGTGCAGCAGATCATGCCTATCCAATCGGAAAGGCAGCCGATAGCGATGGTTACCTATAAAAGTGGCGTTCCCTATGATATTGAGCAAGAGCAAATCGGCAAGCAGGATAAAGAAAGTGCTGGACCCGATTGCGCGACAATATGTCGTCCACAGGATTTCTTTTTGAACATGGGCCGAACCAAAAGAAAGCGTAAGTTGGTGGAATGGCTGGAAAGCTGTCAAGAAAATCAGGTAAGCGTGCTGGATGAAAAGATACCACTTTTGAGTTTTGCGGTTGACTTTGTGACTGCCTATGAGTATCAGAAAGCGCGTGGGATTAAGATCCACCCCGGTTTGTGGAAAGATATGCGTGTGGATATATTTCTGGTAAAAAAATAAAATTGAAAAAGTTGTGGAAAAAATCCGATTCGCTGTTCTCTTATGTATTAGGAGGTTCCAAACCTCCGAAAAAGTGAATAGCGTCCTCTGCTGTACCGCATTGGGGAAGCAGCGCCATGACTGGATTCCACGAGCGTGCCAAGATGCGAGAAAACATATCGCATGGCTGCAAAGCGATGCGAGGCAAAGCGCCGGGAAGGGTTGCCTGTCTGGAATTTGCAGAGGGAGAGAAACGCACAGCTATAACGACAGATCGTGCCGTGGAGGAAAAACTTCCACGGCATTATTGTGCCGTTATGGAATGACGCTAGATTTGCTATTTGAATCCGTAAATGGTAATATTATAATTCGGATGAGGAATAGACCGTGATGGCAACTATTCGGGAATTCCGAATGGTTCAAACAGATGACATCTGACAGGTTCATCGAAGGAAAATTATCGAAATTTGTGGCTTATTGCGCTTTTCGAGTTTTATCTGCATATATTTTTGAAGATTATATGCAGAAAGCAGGATTCCATGTGGCAAAATTTAATCATCGTCATAGCAGATGAGGTGTCTGCGATGATAGATCATGCTATGAAAGAGATCCCTGCTGCGGCGCTTTTGTACCTTTTGTACTATTATAGGGAAATTTCCAACTTGCTATTTGTATCGATAAATGGTACTATATGACTATACTAATGTCATTTGAATGTTTAGAAATAAATGACTTCTGAAGGAGGCTTTGGCGAAATGGGAAGATTCGTGAATCCGGATAATAGTGCGTTTCAAGTTGCACTGAATTCAAAAATTTATATGGATAAAACGGGTCTGCTGGAATATACCAACAGCGTTCTTGATACACCAGAAGCATATATCTGCAATAGCCGCCCCCGGAGATTTGGTAAGTCCTATACGGCTAATATGTTGGCAGCCTATTACAGCAAAGGCTGCGATTCAGAAAAGATGTTCGATGGGCTTACAATCGGCAAGAGTAGCGACTTCAAAAAGCATCTCAACAAGTATGATGTGATCCATATAGATGTACAATGGTTTTTGTCCAGCTGTGCAGACATCAAAAGTATTATATCCTACATTACGCAATCAGTTTTTGAGGAACTAAAAGAGTACTACCCTGAAGTTCTTCCTAACGAAGTGTTGACATTGGCGGACGCTTTGTCGCGCATCAGAAACTCGACCGGTCAGAAATTTATTGTGATTATTGATGAATGGGATATTCTGATCCGAGATGAAGCAACCAATAAGGCTGTTCAAGAAGAATATATCTATTTCCTGAGAGGCTTATTCAAAGGTACAGAGCCGACAAAATACATTCAGCTTGCATACCTCACCGGCATTCTGCCAATCAAAAAGGAAAAAACGCAGTCGGCCTTGAATAACTTCGATGAGTTTACCATGGTCAGTGCCAGCACGTTGGCACCTTTCATTGGCTTTACGGAAGAAGAAGTTAAGAATCTTTGCGAGGAGTACCACAAAGACTTTGACAAGGTAAAAAAGTGGTACGATGGTTACTTGCTGCGGGATTACCAAGTTTATAATCCCAGAGCTGTTGTCAGCGTTATGCTGAAGGGAGAGTTTAAGAGCTACTGGTCGGAAACGGCTTCCTATGAAGCAATCGTTCCTCTTATCAACATGAACTATGATGGGCTGAAAACGGCAATCATTGAAATGCTTTCCGGTGGGGAAGTTAAAGTAAACACGGCTACCTTCAAGAACGATACCGTTAATATCCAAAGCAAAGATGATGTTTTGACATATATGATCCATCTTGGCTACTTGGGATATGACCAGAACCGAAAAACAGCGTTCGTTCCGAATGAGGAAATCCGGCAGGAATTGACACTTGCGGTGGAAAGCAAGCATTGGAATGAGATGTTGCTGTTCCAGCAGGAGTCTGAGAAGTTGCTGGATGCGACATTGGATATGGATGGCGATGCAGTAGCCACTCAGGTTGAGAAAATCCATGATGACTATGTTTCTGCCATCCAGTACAACAATGAAAACTCCTTGAGCAGCGTCTTGGCGATTGCATACCTGAGCGCTATGCAATATTACTTTAAGCCGGTTCGAGAGCTGCCCACAGGCAGGGGCTTCGCAGACTTCGTTTTCATTCCAAAACCGGAGTACCGAAATGACTATCCGGCGCTTGTTGTGGAGTTAAAGTGGAACCAAACGGCGGAGACTGCGATGCAGCAGATTAAGAAAAAGAAATATCCGGATTCGCTGCGTGGCTATACAGGAAATCTTCTCTTGGTAGCTATCAACTATGACAAGAAAACGAAGAAACATCAGTGCCTTATTGAAAAAGTTGTATAAAGATCATGCCGTGGAAGGAACCTTCTTCCACGGCTTTTCTATACCATGATTGAGTCATTGACTTGTACATTTTGAAAATACTGAATGCAGTATTATACTGATGGGGAAGGAGGGAAAACCGATGCAATATGATAAAGCAGACCAGCAAAACTGCCCGCGCAGAGTCGTGTTCTATGGGCGCGTGTCCACGGAACTTGAGGCGCAAATATCAGCACTGAAAAATCAAATGAACTGGTATCTGGAGCTTGCAGAACATCATCCGAATTGGACGGTGGTTGGGCAATACGCCGATGAAGGAATCTCAGGTACTGGCATGAAAACCCGGCCTTCTTTTATGAAGATGCTGCGAGATGCCCGGAAAATGAAGTTTGACCTAATCGTGACCCGCGAGGTTTCCCGTTTTGCCCGAAACACGGTGGATACTTTGGTTACGACCCGTGAGCTGAAACAGTACGGCGTTGAAGTGTACTTCGTCAATGATGACATCTGGACGATGCGTGGCGATGGAGAAGTTCGCCTGACCATTATGGCAAGCCTTGCGCAAGATGAAAGCCGTAAAATGAGTGAACGCACCAAGGCGGGCATTCAGACGTCACAGAAAAAAGGCACCTATGTTGCGGGACCGACACCGTTTGGATATAAGCGTGATAAAAAGGCTCATACGCTTGTGATGCAGGAAAGTCAGGCAGAGACTGTCAGAAAAATTTTTGCTTGGTATGCTGATGGCATAAATGGCACCGAGATAGCCCAGACACTAACGCAAGAAGGCGCACCGAATAAATCCGGAATGCCACAATGGAGCGCGCGTCAGGTTCTCTCAATCACCAAGAATACGATTTATAAAGGGTATTTGACATACAACAAATCGCATATTGATGATTTCCTCAGCCATAAAAGCATCAAGAACAGCGAACAGGATTACATTCTGGTGAAAGGCAGTTTTGAGCCAATCATTTCAGAGGAACTATGGGATAAATGTCAGCGCCGCAGACATGCATGGCAGTCGTACAAAGACGGCAATATAACGCAGGCTTACTTGTATGGAAAGAGCGAACACGCCGACAAATGGGCTTGCCGCCTGTTTTGTCGCTGCGGAGCCAGAATGCGGGCGTTCCGCGCAGAGAAAGGCATTATCCGATATATCTGTTATCAGCGGTCGCTGAGGGGCGAACCGCCCAAATGCAACGCCCCCAATGTGCAAGCATGGAAACTCGAACTGATGGCGCGAGAAATCTACAAAACCGTTTGGCAGAATCACCGACAGGAGATTTTGGAAGAATACCGGCGGGAACCAGAAAACGCAGCGGCCAATAGCGAAAAGATAGAGGAAGCACTCAGCTGGCAAGAGCCGTTTCCAAACGGTGAAATCAGCCGGGAATTTCTGGACAGATTTGTGCCGAGAATCTTCTCCATCGATGGACAGAAATTCATCTGGGAACTTAATCTATTTCAAGAGTCATGCACTGTTCAATGCAATGTGCGCGGAACGTACAATTATCATTCGATTTCGGCGGAAAAAATCATGCCGGGAAAAACAAAAGCGGAGAAAGGAGATGGGGCTGTCCGTAGGATACTTGAAGGTGAAAGTAGTACATGCTTTTGGGTACATGCCTATGATGACGACCCAATAAGCAGGCTGCTATCAAGTCGCCTCGCGGCTGATTTACCAGCGAGTATAACCATTAAGTTGAATTACGAACAGGCTCGCGCCTATCGAAATTCGCGTGGTTACGTACTTTGGCCGGGGAATTGGAAAGACCTGACAGTTAAGGTTCTTCTATAAATCCTATCAAGTCCCGAATTGCTTGTATCTGCAATTCGGGACTTTTTGTTTTATTTTGCCATGTTTTGTACATTTTCCTGAAAATATACACGGTTTGATGGGTCAGACAAAAAAGCGCACACCCCTCGGTGTGCGCTTGGATTTTACGTCTGCGTCGATTCCCGCAGGCTTACCTGGTAACCTAACTCCATGCGGGTTTCAACAGGCTGCCCCTGCAAGGCACACAGCAGCTGCTGCGTTGCTTTTAAGCCAAGGATATCCGCATTAAACTGCACGGCGGTGATGGGCGGCACGGTATTGACCAGATTCTCATTATCATACAGCGACGCCAGCCGGATATCCTGCGGCACGCGCAGGTTCAGCTGCTTGAGCATATTCAGCGTCAGCTGTGCCAGCCGTTCGTCCATGCACAGGATGCAATCCGCCCCGCGCTCTACAGCCTGCTGCACAGCCTCCATGCGCAAATCGTCGCTTTCCAGCTCCAAAAACAGCAGGCTTTCGTCAATTTTTTGCCCCATCTTGACATAAGCCTGCCGGAAGCCCTCCAATCGGGATTGGTTGACGGTGTACAGCATACTGCCGCCCAGCAGCGCGATATGCTTCATGCCCTTCATCAGCAGCAGACTGGTCATCTCACGGCAGCCGCCCACCTGGTCATGGTCAACGGAAAGTACCTGATCGTCCTCCGGCTGACCGATGGCGACAAACGGCACCTTGCGCGCCTTCAGCAGCGGGATCAAGGGGTCACGCTCCAGTGTGCGGGTCAAGATCAGACCATCGATTTTGCGGTTATCCAGCAGTCGTTCCACAGGACGGGTTTCGTTTTCGCCCACCAGCGTCAGCAGGACATCGTAGTCGGAATCCCCGGCAACCTGATAGACAGAGCGCATCACCTTGCGCAAAAAGGGCAGCTCAAAGTCGGAAAATTGCGTGGAAATCACCAGCGAAATATTGTAGGAGCAGCGCTTCACCAGCCCGCGCGCCATCATACTGGGGGTATAGTTATGCTCTTTTACATAGTCCAGCACGCGTTGGCGGGTTGCTGCGCTGATGCGCCCGTTGCCGGATATGGCACGGGACACGGTTGTCTTGGATACGCCAAGCGCCTGCGCGATTTGCGTGATATCCATCGGCTTGTCGTTCTTCGGCAAAGGTGGCATGGTTTCTCATCTCCGATATGTATTTGCCATTATCATAATCGCTTTTTTGCCGAATCGTCAATTATTTCTTGCGTAAAGCTTCCCCTTACACAGCCCTCACACCGTTCGTCTGCACATTTTTTTGCGTAATTTACGGCACAGGGCGCGTACCTCATGCGCGGTTTCAGCGGTGCATGGCTCGGGCGCAAACTGTGCCGCCTGTACGGTATCCAGCAGATGCTGTACGGTTTCACGGTCCGTCTGCGGGCAATGCGTTTGCAGAAATTCCGCAAATGCCGCTTCGTCAGAGGACACCTCTGCCGCCAGCCCGCAGCGCCGCATCTTGCGATGGAGCGCACAAAATTCTGCCTGTACGGTCTGCAAAGGTGTGCGCCTTGCACGGCGCAGAAGTGCCAAGGCCAAGACGAGCAGCAGCAAAACCGTAGGCAGCACCCACAAAAGCGGGACGCTTTGCGGCGTTTCGGCAGGGGAGTCGGCCTCCTGCCGCGCGAGCAGGGGTGTATCACTGTCTGCGGCATTTTGCCCTGCCTGTGCGGCATCGGCGGCAAGCTCGCCCTCGGTCAGTTCGGCTGTCATACCGGGGGTGACCTCCAGCGGCGTCCAGCCCTGCCCGGAAAGGTAAATCTCTGCCCAGGCGTGGGCGTTATCGTCCTGCAAAACGGCACGGCAGCTGCCGTCGCCCGCAGCGGTAAACAGACTTTGCGGTGCGGCGTAGCCTACCACATATCGGGCGGGCAGCCCCACCATGCGGCACAGCAGCACCGCTGCCGAGGCAAACTGTGTGCTGCTGCCCGCGTGGCTCTCGCTCAGGAAATACAGCAGCGGGTCGGTGCCATCGGGTGTCTCGGCGTCCGCGCTGTAACGGCAGTGCTCGTTCAGCCAGCTGCGCACCAGTACGCGTCGGCCATCAATGTCATCATCCCTGAGTTTGCGCTCCTTCACCAGCGCAGCCAGTTCCTTGTCTATGGCATCGTACCCGGCACCGTCGGGCACATCCAGGCAGCGCGCACGAACATATGCGGCGTAGGCGCTTTCCAGACGGTCCAGCACCCCCGCGTCATCATCGTCACGGGCCGCCAGCAGCTCCTCTGCCTGTTTGCGCGGAAAATAGTAGAACATATCGTCCTGCACGGTCTGCCCCGCTATGGATCCGTCGCCGTCCGGCGTGTAGTAGTCGTTAAAATATGCGTTGTACGGCGCAAACGTGTAGGCATCGTTTGCATGCAGACGCTGTACGGTCATTTGCTGCGGCTGTGCGCCGCTGTATGCCGCGCGCAAAAACGGCAGGTTCGCAATGGCAAGCCGCCCGTCGCCGTCGGTTTTCCAGTTTGCTGCGGCACTGTCGAAGTCAGCGGCATTCCCTGCCTGCCAGCTTGTGCCGTCATAGTCCACGCCGATAAACCCGCGCAGGTAGACGGTCTCCTCCGGCTTGGCGTCGGTCGTGACCATTATATCCTCCAGCCCCGTCAGCGCCAGGCCGTCGCCCCGTGTCAGGCTGCCGTCCTCCACGCCGCCCGCAGCAGCGCTGACATGGAAATTCAGTGCCCCGCCGCTGATTTTCGGCAGCCACTCGATTGCCGCGCTCAGCGCGGCCGCACAGACTTTGTCGGTCACAGGCTGCAACGCGTTCAAGGGCAGCATCAGCACGGGGCGCAGTGCCAGGGCAGGCAAAAACAGCACCGCGCAAATGGCAGCCATGCCGACACCGGCCAGCCTTTGGTTTATGCGGTGGGTCTGCAGGTTGGCGGCATAGACAGCGGAATCCTTGCCGCGCCACAGCCGTTTGCGCACCAGCGACCGCGCCGCCGCACAGCTTCCCAACCAGCCCGGCAAAAGCAGCAGCCAGCCCAAAACAGCACGGTCCGTTCCCGCCAACAGCGTGAACACCACGATCGGCAGAAGCACCGCCCCCAGCAACAGCGCGTCGGTGTGGCGGGCTGTCAGCGTGGCCAAAAACATTGTAAACGGCACTGCCGTCAGCAGCGCAAACAGGCCCATCTGCGCCGAAACCGGCGAGGCGGACACCACAAAATTTGCGTTGAAGCGTGTATTCAAGCACTGCCTGACGGCATCCGCGCACTGTGCCGCACCGGCCAAAAACGGCTGCTGCACGGCAAACAGCAGCACCAGATACCCCACGGCCAGCGCCAGCGCCACGCCGTAACGGCCCGCCTTGGAAAGCGGGACGCGGTGCAGTGCCGGCCACGCCGCACACAGTGCCGCCACGCCAAGCCACACCCAAATCGGCAATGCCAGTGCAAACGCACCGTTCAGTGCCGTCAGTAAGCCCAAGGCCAGCAGCTCCGAAATCAGCAGATCCGCCGCCGTTTCCGCCATGGGGTGGGCAGCGGCCTTGGTGCGGGGCAGCAGCACACGGTCCACAAATACCAGCCCCGTAGCGGGGTCGGTGTCCTTGCGGCGGGTCAATCTGCGCAGCCGCTTTACGGCGGCCTGCCCAAAGTGCAACAACTGCTGCGGCGCGTCGGCCCCCTCTGCCAAAACGCTGCCCGCAGAGTCAGCGCGATAGGTTGCGCCCAACGGCTCGCGCACGGTCAACTCGCCCACGCGGGCGGTCAGTTTCCAGTGGATCAGCTTCGGTGAATCGCCTGCACGGTAGGGGCGCAGATCATAAACGCCGTCGGTCAAATCGCAGCCCGCCGCAGTCACTTTTTCGGCGCAGTTCTGCGGCTTTGTGCCTGCGCCGTCGTCCTCGCCCTCGGCGGGGGGCAGCACACACAGTTCTCTGCTTTGGGGCGGCACGGCGCAGTGCGCGGCAAACAGCCCCAACGGGTCGCGCACGGTGGCTTCCCGCACACGGAACCGCCACAGACCGCTTTTTGCTGCGCGCAGGGTCACGTGCAAATCGGCACACTGATGCGGGGCCAGCATCGCGCCGCAGGGCAGTTCAATGGCCGTTCCGCTTTCGGCGTCCACAGCCTGCAAAACGACACGCAGCTCCGGCACGGGCCGCCGCCCGTTGTTGTGCAGTTTCACCAGTACGGCAAAATCCTCGTCGGGGTGCACGGGGCGGGCAGGCAGCTGCAGCGTTACCGTCACATCCCTGCGCAGTGTGCGGACATACCACGCCAAAAAGCCGACCAGCAGCACCGCCAGTGACGCCAAAAAGACCGCAAACGACGTGCGGCTGACCGCTGCCGCGGCAAACAGCACGGCCAGCAGCAGCGCGCAGCCCACCTTACCTGCCATGGAACGGTTTCTCCGGGCGGGGGCGCGGCACGGTGTGCAGAACATCGTCAAGGATATTCTGCACTGTATCGCCGCCGGTGCGGGCCTGTTCGGTCAGACACAGACGGTGGCGGGCCGCATCGGCAAAAATCGCGGTAATATCCTGCGGGGCCACATAATTGCGCCCGCCCAGAAAAGCCGCCGCGCGCGCCATACCGGCCACTGCCAGCGACGCACGGGGCGAAAGCCCCAGCATCAGGCGGCTGTCCCGCCGCGTCGCGCGGGAGAGCTCCACGATATACCGTCTGATTTCATCGCTCATATATACTTCGTCTACCTGCTGCTGCATAGCCAGCAGGTCGTTTTTGTCCATCACCGGCTGCACACGGTCAAGCAGGGCGCGGCGCGGCTGGCGGGACAAAATCTCCATTTCCGCCTCCGCATCGGGGTAGCCCATGACCACGCAGACCATAAAGCGGTCCAGCTGGGATTCCGGCAGCATCTGCGTACCCACCGAGCCGACGGGGTTTTCCGTTGCAAAAACGGTAAACGGCTGCGGCAGAACGCGCGTCACGCCGTCCACCGTGACGGCGCTTTCCTCCATGACTTCCAGCAAGGCGGACTGGGTGCGGGCGCTGGTACGGTTGATTTCATCGGCCAAAAACAGGTTGCACATCACCGCGCCGGGGTGGTACACAAATTTGCCGGTTTCCTTTTGGTACAGCGAGAACCCCACAATGTCGGACGGCAAAACGTCGGGGGTAAACTGCACGCGGTTTTGGGTCAGGTCCATAGCGCGGGCAAACGCCTGTGCCAGCGTAGTTTTGCCCACGCCGGGGATATCCTCAATCAGCACATGGCCGCGGGCCAGTATCGCCATCATGATTTTCAGCACGACTTCCGGCTTGCCCAGCACCGCCTTGCTTACCTCGGCTGTAACGGCCAGCGCCTTTTCGTTGATATTCTGCATGGGTCAATCCTTTCTATGCCTGCGCCAAATCAGCATACAGCCGACCACGGCGGCAATCAGCAGGCATCCCGCCCACAGGGCGTTGTTTTCCAGCCAAATCACCCAGTTGGAGTACGCGCCGCCCGCGTTTTCACCGCCGCCCTCGTGGGGCAGGGGAGTGATACTTTCGGGGGTGACTTCCTCCAGCGCGGAGGTGCCGTCGGTTTCCACCGTCACTTGGCGCGGTGCGGCGTCCCAGGTTTCGTCACACTCGGCCAGGTCTGCCGCATGGGTGGCGGCCTCTGCGTCGGGGTCGCGCTCGGCTATCACCAGGTAGCGCTGGGTGTTTTGGGTGTAGGGGTGGCAGGTCGTCAGGGTAAGCAGGTCGCGGCCGGGCTGTATCAGCACGGCGTTTATGTCGTCCGGCTGTATAATTTTCAGCTCGCACACGCGGTAAACCAGCGTGTCCCACGGCGTTGTCAGGGTTATTTTGTCGTCAATTTGTATCTGCTGCACGTTGCGCAGCATTTCCGCGCCGTAATAGCCGCGGTGGGCGGCAATGACGGTGTTGGTGTTTTCGCCGCCCAGCGGCATGGAGGTCTGCCCCAGCAGCGCGCCGCCGCGGGCCATGTTGGCCGCGTTGGCCCCCAGATAAACAGGCAGTTCCAAGTCCAGACGCGGTATCCACAGCGCGGCGATAACGTCGTCGGGCAAGCCGTAGCCCGTCAGGTCAAAGGCGGGGGTCTCGTAGGCAAAGGGGTCTTTCAGGCCGCTTTGGCCTTGGGCAAAAAGCTGTTGGTTGTAGGCCAGAAACGCGTCGTACAGTTCGGGGTAAGCGCGCGCGGGTTCGGCGGCGGAGGTTTCGGGCGCGGCGGGGGTGGCAGCTTCGGCGGCCTGCACAAATTTTTGCACGGTTTTTGTGCTTTTCTGCTCCGTCAGATATCGGCTGACCGTGGGCTGCAGCATCAGCCCAATGCCCAGCAAAATTGCCAGCCATGCAAAAATTTGCAGAAACAGGCGTTTCATCAGTCTTCCTCCTCGCGCTTTTTGCAGCGGTGCAACAGCAGCAGTAACAGCAGCGCCTCGCCGCCGATAACCACACTGCCCGTCACGCTGATCCACGGCCAGGCGTCCACAATGCGCTTTACCACGTTGCCGGTATTCAGCTGTTGGTACTGCACGGTCTGCGGCGTGTCGGGCTGCTCGTCCTCCCCGGTATACGGCACACGGGCGCCGCGCACAAGCATACGGTGGGTGTTGATGGCATAGGGTGTGCAGGTGACCAGCGTGCAGTAGTCCCCGCCGGGGATAATTTCCAAATCCTCGGTGTTTTCCGGCTCCACGACCTTGACCTGGTCTACCTGATACGCCAGCACCTCGTCCATGATGTGGAGGTAAAAACGGTCGCCCTCGCCCAGCTTGTCCAGGTCGGTAAACAGTACCGCCTCGGCCAGACCGCGGTGCCCCGTCAGCACACTGTGGGTGCCCGCGCCGCCCAGCGGATAGCTGGAGCCTTCCAGATGTCCGACGCCCTTTACCAGCACATCGTCGCTTGTGCCCTCATAAATGGGCAGGTTTACGTCAATTTTGGGTATGGTAATGTAGCCAAGGCTCTCGCCCACGTCCAGCATGTCCACATAGCTTGTGCCGATGTCGTCCGCTTCGCCCGCCGCGTCGCGGTCGATGGCATTGTTCAGCTGTTGGTTGTAGCGGCGCGCAGCCTCCTTGGCGGCGTCGATTTTCTCGGCGTCCATCGACTGCACGGTGTCGTTGTAGCTTTCAATGACCGAGCTTGCGTGGCGCTGTGCCACCGCGTTGCTGACAACGGGGTACATGGCCACGCCGATGCCGGAGACGATCATCAGCGCAGCAAAGCCAAGTTTTAATTTGACGGTGGTTTCCATTGCAAAGAGCCTTTCTGTAAAGGGTTGACGCACTGCCACAACCGCCCATAGGGGAAGAACCGTTTCCGGCCCTTCCCCTATGGATTACCCGTTTATTTTGCTGTGGGTGTTTGGATGATGTGCATTACGCACGGTTGGATTTCTTTTTCAGGCTGAACAGAACGCCGACGCCCGCCAGAACCAGCAGCACACCGATACCGCTGAACAGCAGCGTACCGAAACCGCCGGTGACAGGCAGCGTAAAGCCCTTGCGGTTGATGACTTCGATGTCAGCATAGGTATATGTAGCATTTCCGACTTTGTAGGTGGTAGAGGTGACGCTGTGCGTTTTCGTGCCAGTTGTAGCATCATAGGTGGAGTCGGTGCCCCGAACCGTTTTGTATTCAACGTTCAGGTTGGCATCCACAGGCTTGGTCAGCAGGTTGTAGTCCTTTTTTGTTTGGGTTTCTACGAATTTGTACTCGCCTTTGGGCAGACCCTTGACAACGACTATGCCGTCACCACCAGTTGTCAGGTCTGTGGCAACCCGATACCACTTGTTGCTGCTGCCAGTACTATTTAAGCCAAGGCGGGTTGCTTCATCATCAGCAAGGAATGTGACTTTTGCGCCTTTATACATGACACCACCGGCGCCGTCCTCTTTATCCGTAGCGGAATCGTACTTTTTGTACAGGTCAAACTTTACGCCGTCAAGATCGGTGCCTGCTCCGTCCGTTTTATGGATGCCAGCCTTAAAGGTGTAAACCGCGGCTTCCTCGTGGATGGTGTACGGGTTTTCGGGTTCCGTATCTCCGGTGACCGTGGTTTTGTTGGAGTACTTCAATTCGGCGCTGTTTTTATTGACCGTGTTGGTGGTGCCGTCAACGACAGCAGCATCCGGTTGCAGGGTCGCCGTGTAGGTAATCGTGATGGTCTTGCCTGCGTAATCATTGATTGCGGTCAAACTAGTGCTAGTACCCTTAAAATCAATCGTAAAGCCGTCTTTACCAGCATTGTAGGTGATAGTATAGTCGGTTGCTGCTGACAGCTTGGTTTCTGTTGTTTCACCATTTTTGGTACCCATAACAACCGCATCCTCGCTATATGCCAGCTGCGTGGGGGTGACAGAATCCGTGACCTTGAAGGTCTTTAACTTTGCAATGTTTTCGGGAACCTGAATCGTCAAAACAAAGGGAATCTTATCGCCAATGGCATAGTCGGCATTATGTGTAGCAGAAGTATTGCCTTTACGGTCTTTTACCGTCTTGGTAAAGTCAGGCTTGTAGTTGATGACTTCCAAGTTGTTGGTGGTGCTGCCCGCTGTTGTCGGCTTTACACAATCATAATTCAGTGTCTTTACTGCGCTGCCAAAGGTATTTGCAGTCGATGCAACATCAGAGGTAGTGGCGGTCTGCATAGCGCCCTCATCGTTAAGCTTGAACACATAGGCAGTTCCGGCATCCAGAATGTACCCCTGCGTGCTGTTTACCCCGGTTTCCACAAAGGCATATACGCCCTGCGTCAAACCGTCAACCGAAATCGTGCCACTGTCATTTGTCGTCAGCGTGCCGAGGGCGTCACCCATATTGTCCTGACCATTCAGGGGCTTTTTGGTAATCTCATTCCAATCGGTACCATTCAACTTGTACAGCTTAAAGGTATAGCCACTCATCGCTGTAGAATCCGGCGCGCTGCCCGTATAGCCGACCTTTTTCAGTGTGGCAGCGCCGTACGTCGTGACGTTTTTGGGGTTCACCGTAACATCATACAGCCAGCTGGTCTTATCAACAGAAGTCATAGGAATCGAAACCAAGAACGGCACGGCAGCTTGCTTAACCGCGTCCGGCTTGTTGGTTTCAACAACCAGATATAAGCCCAAGTCAAGCCCGCTTGCAACGGCAGTGCCGTCACCAGCAGTACCCGTTCCCGTTGTTACCTCAATTTTGGTGGACGATGTTGTGACACTCGATTTTAGAGAGCCATCGTCTTCAAAATATTCGTCCACCGTAGGCATTGCCGGAGAAGTGCCGGTACCCTGATAGTACGATTTCAGCCATTTATCATCTTGCACCTTATAAAGCGTAAAGGTAACGCCGTTCAAGGGCGTGCCGCTTGTGGTGCTTTCACCGTTATCATGCACACCAGTTGGAGCGGTATCCGTTTCATATTTATGAATCGTCAGCGAGCCTTTCTTTGTCCAGTCAATGGCAGTTGCTGTTTTACTTAGCGTCCCCGCCGCCGTTGTGCTGCCATCCTCCGCCATTGCGGGCATGGCGCAAAGGCTCAGGGTCAGGGCGGCGCTGAGGACTGCGGTAAATAAACGTTTCAGTTTCATCTTGTTGCATACCTCTTTCTTTCTATGTTGTTTTGTGTAGAGGGCTTTTTTAGGGGGTTCAGGAATGTCTGCCCCCTTTCTTATTGTATCGGAACACCAGCACCAGCAGCACAGCCACCAGTGCGGGCAAACCTATCAGCAGCCACAGGCTGGGTGCGTCCGCGCCCGTATGCGGCAAGGTAAAGCCCTTGCGGTTGTAAATGGTCAGGGCAATGTTGTACACGCGGCTGGCGGGATCTTGGGTTACCTCGTCATAATCCATGCCGTTGAGTTTGCATTGCCCGTCCGCTGTCAGCGTAAATTCGATGGGCTCGGCCAGCAGGGTGTAGCCCTCGGCGGTCTTGGTCTCGGTCAGGCGGTAGTTGCCGGGGGTCAGGGGCGTAAAGCTGCATTTGCCTTGGTTCGTGCTATCGCTGCCCGTCACGCCGTTATAGGTTGTTTCAGCCTCGCCGCTATCGTTCAGCTTTTCCAGCTTGAACTCCACGTCGCCCAGCTTGCTTTTATCCTGTGCATCCAGCTTTGTGATGACCAAGTTATATTTGGCATCCTGCAGTCGGTTGGTCAGGGTCAGCGTTTTGTCGTCCGAATCGCCTGTGACGCGGGTGGTATTGAGAACCTCATACTTCTTGTCGCCGATCTCAATCACATCGCCAGCCGCGCCGCCGTGCCAATCTTCATTTTCTCCCGTCGCGCTTTCCAGCACACGGTAGGTGTAAGGTGTTTGTTTGTCCCCTGGCTTGCTCGCATCGTACTTGTCCAACCCGGTAAACTGTGTGACCCAGCCGTCGTAACCTGTGGGTTTCTTCAGCTCTACGCTTTCAACCGTCCGCCAGCTGTCTGCAACGTCCGGTGTTTCGGTGCGCTGCAGTTGCAGGTGAATGGCGTTGGGCAGCTCGTCTTGCGGAATTTCCGTCTTACCGTCCTGCGTTTTCCACTCTTTTTTGACCGTTATGTCAATCAGTTTGCGGGTGGTGTTGACAAACGTTGCCTTTGCAGTTTTCCCATATTCAATGGTGCCGTACGCCATGCCGTCGGAAACAGCGCCGTCTGCGATGCCACCGATGGTCACCGATTTCAGGCTTGTGTGCTCCGTTGGTTTTTCCGACACAACAAACCGTGTGCCGACAGGGATTTTGTCGATCTCGATCTCGCCGTAGCACCCGTCCTTGTGTTGTTGCACCTTGCAGATGTACTCTTTCTCCGGGATTGTGCCGCCGAGGCTTTGGCCGCCGACATCGCCGAATCGGACGGTAAAGGTAAATTCTTGGTTTTCAAGTGTCTCGCCCTTGCCGCCGACGAGTTCCTTGCGTATGACCAGCTTGCCGGTCTTGACCTTGTTGTTGAAAACCACTTTCAGCTTGGTCAGCTCGTTCGGGTCAGCCTTGTCGCTGTAAGAGCGAAAAACCAGTGTGTCAGCTTCCGGCTTTTTGGCGTCTGTGTACTTGTTCTGGATGGGATGTCCGTCAAGGCTTTCCCCAACCACATTTTCCGTTCGGCCATCGTTCGGGGTGGTGCCCTTGACACCTTGCAAAGTGGGAACATTGCCCGTTGTAACAATGCTTGTGTTGCCGTTTACCTTTGTAACAGGTACGTTGTTTTCATATACCGTCCAGCTTGGCTCGTACAGGTTGGTGTCAATCTCCTCTTTCAGGGCTATGTAGCTGCCGCGGCGGAACTGGTCATTAAAGGTAACGATCTCATCGGCCTGCAGCAGGAACTGTCCGTTTTCATCCACAACGTCGCCGTTGCCAAAGTTGGAGGAAAACACCGCAAAGGCCGCGTTTTCCAGCTTACCGCTTTCGGCAGAGCCATAGTCGGGGACGTCGTACTGCGCGGTGGTAAAGCCTGTTTGTTCCGGCAGGGTCGGCGCACTGCTGAATGTAAAGTTGCGCAGGTAAATGCTGCGCTTATAGTTATCGCCCACCGTAATTTTTGTAAGCTGATTGTTGAAATGCTCATCTTTTTGCAGGGAGTTCAACATCATCCGTACGGTGTACCACTGCCCAGGGTACAGCGCGGTTGCCGCGCCGTAGACATCGCTGCTTTGCAGCCCCTTTTGGTGAAGGCAGCCCATTTGCTTGTTGTCTGTGTCCCAAAGTTCCACATACAGGTTGCTCAGGGCGCAGGTTTCGGACTGCTCGCCCTTCACATAGACATCAAAGGTCAGGTAGCTGTACTTACTTATATTTATGGGGTTGGCGGGGTCGGCACATGTCAATGTGCCGCGGCGCTTGTCGCGGTTTTTGCTGGTTGGGTCATCTTTATCCGATTCCCACAGCACGGCGCTGCCTTTGTCTTTGTCTACTTTCTCCGGCAGGGACGGCACATAGCTTAATAGTCCCGTGGCCGAACTGCCCGTGGCCGACTCGTATACGGTTTCCGGAAGTGGCATTTTTTCAATCGTCGGATCGGTTGTTTTTGTCGGTCCGTAGTGGGTGGCCAGATTTTGGATGTTGAAGGTGAAAATTTTCTGGTTTTTGAAACTTGCTTGGAACAGCGGGTTCACGTCCGAAACATCGACCTTCTTTTCGACCTGCAATTCGTTATGGTCGGGGAAGTTGAACGCCAGCGCCATGTTAGACTCCCACATGCCGCGCTCCATATAGAACATGGTCAGGGTGTGGGTGGATTGGTCCTTCAGGGTTTTCGGGTTTTCGGTCTTATACCGGAAGGTGCAATCATTGGAGGTGCCGTTTAGGTTTGTGAATTTTACCGTTTTCGAGTTCTGAGCTGCTGTATAAACCCGGCCGCTTTCCTTGGTGTCGCTGACCCAGGATGTGACTGTGTTTTTGCCATCCTTGTTTTCGCCAAATTCCAGCAGACCGGCCGCCCGGCCGTGCGCACCGCCGACATCCAGCACCAACTCGCCGTCAATGTAGACCCACACGTCATCGTCGCCGGAGAAGAAGAACTGAATGGGGACTGTCTCCCCATTCTGCCCCACAGTCACTTGGCCGTTCTTTGTAAGCGTAAAGTCAAATTGCAGCTTGGCGCCAAAGCCGTAGTTGTATTGGGGGGCACTGCCGGTAACTGTTTGGTTAAACGGGAAGAAACCAAACCCCTTACCGTCTGTTTTGTCGTCGTAACTACGGTTATGTGAGGCTTCGTTCGTGCCTGTCCCCGCCAGATAGAAGCCTTGGCTGGCGCTGTCCTGTTTGAGGTACAGCGAGGTTTCGTTGCTGTCAAAGTACCAATAATCGGCATCGTTCTCCGCGTTATTGCCCGAATTATTCGGAGTATTTGCAAAAACTTTTGCTTTCTTAAGCGGGAAGGAAACATTCTCGTACACCTTGCCCAGCACGGTGTTAAAGGCGTTTTGGCCTTGCAGGAAGTCTTTGTTAAAGTACGGGGCGGGCAGCGCAGCGCGGTCATCTTTGCGTTTTAACAGCGGCAGTCCGTCTTTCGTGCCGTCAGAGGTCGTGTCTTCCACAAGACCTTGGAAGGTTCTGGCGTAGTTATTACCGGCTACATCAGGATTGGTATCCAGTACCGAGTTGTTCACGGCCATAAAAGTAGTGTATTTTGGACGGTCATCCTCTTTTGTACTCCAGCCATACAAGTCCATACCCTCGGCAACGACTGAAAAGGCGTTATTCCATAATGACGGTTGGAAATGCCCGGTATAAAGCGGGTATTGGACATTGTCGTTTGCCTCGTAAGCACTGCTTAGTGCGCGGTTGAACTGCTCAAAAGTGACGTACCCGCGCTGGGAAGTCGTGGTACTGTCCGGGTACGTGTCGCGGTTAAAGCCGTTCAGCTCGTAGTCGGTGTAGTAATCGTACAGGGTGCTTGTGATGTACTTTGTGCCCGACTCTTGCGTAAACGTTTCGTTGCTTGCAATATCCACAACGGGGTTGTTTTTGCCGGTTTTGTTTTTGCCGCTTTCGGCATCGCGGATAGAGTCTTTCTCGCCCCAGTAGCCGTCACGGCTGTCGTTCGGGTTGTAGGCCGTCGGGTCGCCGTCGTCGGCAAAGAAGCAGGGGTCTTGCAGGGTTGGGGGGATTTCTGCCGTGCTGTACTTTTTGGTCTTGTTGTATGCGGGGGCGTTTTGGTCATTCGTTGTGGAGAATTGCACCGCGGTGTAAGTGCCCTCAGGAATCTCGCAAGACCACAGCTTGCGGTTGGCGGGGGCGTCGGGGGCGGGGTCGGTGGGGGTGGTTTCTGGCGCCATCGGCTGCGATTTGACCACGCCGTCTGAACCCGTCAGCAAGCAGTACATGATTCCGTTGTCGCCCGGCATGGCGGACTTCTCTATACCTTCGCCCTTATAACTGTACGCGGACAGCGTGGCGTCAAAGTAAATCTTTTTGCCCGCGGTAAGCAAATCGCCGCCCGCAATCGCCCAAGAGCTTGCCGAACTATCGTAGACAAAGCAATTTGCGGTTGTTAAGTCCAGTTTCTGTACGCCTGCGTCGGAGTTTTCGGTGTAGTCCGTGGTGAAATCATACAGGGCGCTTCTTTGGCCATCGTTCCAACTAAACTGCACAAACCGCGAATCATTGTCGGGAACCCGGATCTGCTGCGCGGCAAGTTTGCCCGCATCCACCGGGCCGATCGTTTGGCTGTCAGTTGGTGTCGGGGTGCCGTTTTCCAGCTTGTAAAATGTTGCGGTTACGTTGGTAAGCGCGGTGCCGCTTGCATTTTTGAAGTAAAGCGGTGTGTCTTTGTAATAGTACTCCACGCGCGTCCATTGGTCGGGGTTAAATGCTTTGCCTTGGTTGCCATTTTTTCCGGTGTCAAACGAATATCCGCCGTCAAACCTTTGCCCGGCAATTTTGTCAATGGCTGTTTCTTTTTTAAAACCATTGCCGTTGTCATCGTCTTTTTCTCCGCCAAAGGCAAAGAATTGACCTTTAAAATCAGTGCCATCAAAATACTGGAAAATCAGTCGATAAAACCCACCCGCTGAATAATCAGCCTGATTCAGTGTAACGCTGTATATCTTGCGACCATCGGTTGTTGTCTTTCCAGTGTCAACCATATCCTTGTCCAAGCCGCTGTCGTCCAGCTTATGGGCATACAAATGAACCCGATAGGAATCTTGGAATATATTTTTATCAACCGCAAAATAAATGGTTGTCGTTGCCGGGATAAAGCCCGTCGATACACTGGTGTCCGCTATCGTATCAGGTATGTTCGCGTCATCGTTGTCAGGCAAATCATCCGCAAGCATAGTATCTTCTTCGTTGGGGTTGTCCCCGTCAGCAAAAAGAACATCTTGCTCTGTGTTGGTTTTTGCCGCCGTGGTTTCCTCTGTGTTGATGGCATGGTTTGGCGCGGCAGCCGTATCGGAAGTGTCCGCAGGGGTTTTGTTCGTCAAGGCTGGGTCGGCAGGGGCGGTGTCCGTATCGGCGGCGGGAGTCTGATTTTCTGCCGCTTCCTGGGCTTTGCCGTCATTGTTCGGAACCGTTTCCGTTTCTGTTTCCGGCTCGTTTGCGGCGGGCAGGGTGTTTTCTTTGCCCGGAACCGTTTCCGAATCCGTCACAACAGGATTTTGCTCAGGCTCGGTGCTCTCCTCTGCCGTGGTTTCGGCAGGAATGGTCGGAATCGTTTCCGAACCTGCGTCAAAAAATAAAGCCTCATCCTCAGCTGCATAAACCGGCAGAGCCATACCGACCAGCAGGCACAGGGCGACAAGCAGTGCCGCCGCACGGTGCAGGATAGAAAATGCTTTCGTCATTTGCTTCGACTCCTTTTCTATGTGTGTTCTCACGATATATCGGGGGAACGCGCGCCATTCGGCGCGATTTTATGCGCTGCACACATCTGGCACGGAAACGGACTTTTTCCACAAGCTGAGCTGTATTTACAGTCTTTTTTGAGAATATAATCCGATGTGCAAACATTGCGCTTACGTCGGGAAAAGTAAGACACGGTATGTTTGTTGTGTGCCTTTTTATTTATAAGGAACAGTATAATACTTTGGGATGAAAATTTCAATACGGCTACATTCAAGCAAGTGATTTTTTGGCAGATTGCAAAATTTTGACTTGTCGAATTCGTCACAATGACAAGCGCTTTCGGCAACTATTATACACACCGCCAAGAACTTGTTAAAATTTTGCTGATGCTTTTGCGCAACTATTGCGCAAAAATCGCCACAAAAAAGCGTAAACACAACACAAATTCAACGGGAATGTCCGTGAATTTGGTCGTGTGTGTGCTTGCGGTTTTATCCTTATCCGGAGCCGAAAAGGGCAGGGGTCAGCTTTGTTGGCTTGTCCAAAAGCGGACGGCTTCATCCAGCCAGCCCTCACAGGCAAGACCCTTGCCCAGCTCCACGCCGTGGTAGACTGTCAGCTTATGCGGCACACCAATGTTCAAGTTAAAGATGGAATCTTATATCTTCCCTGAGTATGCAGACTGTCAAAAAACTCTTGTAGGGGCGAGCATTGCTCGCCCGTGCCCGCTTGCCCGTGAAAAAAACTTACCCGGAAAAGGCGTTGCTGCGCCAAGTTCGCGGGCGACCAATGGTCGCCCCTACACATTCAATAGGCCACGAATGTGATTTTTTGACACGCCGGAGTATGAGCAGGAGCTGACAAGCAAGTTACGGTGGCCGCATAAAAAGGCGCACGGCAAACACACCCGGGCAAGGACTGCGCTTGCCGGGAACAGTATGTGAGAGGTGTCCCTTGCGCTATAGGACACCCGGCAAAAGGGCGTACCTCGCCCCTGGTCGGAGCCTTTGGGGGCGGAAGGCTTTACCCGCTGATGGCATCCTCGACCACGTCCAGCAGGTGGCAGGGGTCGAGCTGGGCGGCGGTGCAGCGGCGTGCGAGGGCCTCGACGAAGGCGCGATCCAACGATACGTCGGAGATAAACTGTACGACCTGCTGGCAGCCGCGGAGGTCCCGCGCGGCCAGAATGCCGTAGGTAGTGTAGGGCCCGAGCTCGGGCGCGGATAGCTTTTGACAGACAACGCGATAGGTATACACGATTTTCACCCACTCCTGCTATGCTACATAACAAAATATATTGACAAAAAATGGTAACTAGAGTAAAATTGTGATAGTGTTAGTGTACTTATAGATGCCGCCCTTCACAATATAGCATATCCCGGTGTGCAAAGTACACAACCAGTGCCGGAAATTTTGGCGGCGCATTTTGCACCGCCGATTTGCTGTTTTTCCGGCGGTGAATCGCGTTTTGAGGGGAGAGAAGATGTTATGTCCGCATATCGATGTCGTGTGGCAGAAGCAATGACCGCTGCGAGGGAGGCAGCGGGTGTTTCACAGCGGGAACTGGCAGACCGCCTGGGCCGGGATAAGCGCACGATCCAGAAATGGGAAAAGGGCGAGATGAAGATCGCGCTTGAGGATTTTCTGGCCGTCTTTGATGCGCTAAAAGTGCAGGTGGAGCCGTACTCCAAATGGATTCGGCACCCAGAGCTTTTCCCCAATGGACTGTCGGACATCCTGCAATACTCCACCGATAAAAAGCGCGCGGCACTGGGGGATTTCTACCGCTGCCAGGCGTCGCCCATGGAGGTCGAGCAGGAATATTACTTTCTGTATGCTGACCACGGCAGCGACTACCACGGCATGTACCAGCAGTGGATGGCCAACCTGCTGACACCGCTGCGGGATCGCCGCCGCATCTGTGCCCAGGTTATTGAGAATTATAACGAGGCCCTTGCCACCGGGACCATCACCGACCCGGACGCGCCCCAGCCCAACATGGAGGTCCTGCAGGCCTGCTATGAGGCCAGCGCCCAGAGCATCCAGAACGGCGCTAACGGCTACACGATGCTGAGCCTTGATTTGAACCGCTGACAAAAGCATAAACCCGCCGCCCCCTGCGTACACTCTGCGCAGGGGGCTTTGTTATGGCTGCACTTGTACAAAGGATTCGGGCGCGGGCGGCATCGCTGCCGACGTTCGACATACCGTTTCTGCTGATCTTGCTGCTGTTGTTGAGCTACGGGCTCATCATGCTGTTCTCCGCGGGGTACGCGGTGGCGCTCTACCGCCGCGGCGACGCCTACACCTACATCCGCCCGCAGTTGCTGTTTGCAGCGCTGGGCGTGCTGGCTATGTACGCGGCCAGCCTGGTGGACTACCACGTCTGGCACAGGCTGGCCTGGCCGATGCTGGGGATCTCGCTGCTTTTGCTTGCCATCGTGCTTTTCATGCCGGAGTACAACGGCTGCAAGCGGTGGATCGTGCTGCCGGGGCTGGGCACGCTGCAGCCCAGTGAAATCGCAAAATTCTCGATTGTGCTGGTGTTCTCGCATATCATCTCACTGAATCACGACAGGATGAAGTCGTTTTCCACAGGCGTTGTGCCGTTCGCGTTGATTCTGGGGGTCGTCACGGTGCTCATGCTGCTGGAGCCGCACCTGTCCGGCACGCTGCTGATCCTGTCCATCGGTGCGGTGCTGATGTTTGTGGGCGGCACGGGGCTGCACTGGTTCGGGCTGGCCGGGGGGCTGGGCGCGGCGGCCATTGCGGCGGCGGTCATTGCGCTGCCGGAGCTGGTGCCCTAC
>OLOC01000668.1_pt1 | contig 24182 bp, 22 predicted proteins | sample 1643111 | NCBI WGS metagenome assembly OLOC01 (sample SAMEA3136633, study PRJEB25190) | human gut metagenome
CATTGCATATCAATAATTGATCCAGTGGATCAATTTTGATTATCGCGACAGTCGCCAGCGTCTCATGTAAGCATGTACTTTGACTCGTTGTTTGTATAAATAATACAGGCAGTCCGAAACTCTGCGACTGCCTGTACTATTTCTATTTATTTTCTTTTATTTTGTCGTATTGGCGTTAATATAATTTACCAGACCCTCGGCTTTGATAATCTTCTGCATGAACTCCGGAAACGCCTGTCCCTTGAACTCAGTTCCTTTTGTTTTATTGTAGATCATACCACTGTCAAAGTCCACTTCCACATCATCACCTGCATCGATTCCTTTTGCCGCTTCCGGGCACTCGATAATCGGAAGACCAATATTGATAGAATTTCTGTAAAAGATACGTGCGAACGTTTCTGCGATCACACAACTCACGCCCGCTGCCTTGATTGCAATCGGTGCATGTTCTCTGGAAGAACCACATCCAAAGTTCTTATTGGCAACGATGATGTCACCTTTCTGTACTTTATTTACAAACTCTTTGTCAATATCTTCCATACAGTGAGTAGCCAGCTCTGCCGGATCTGAAGAGTTCAGATAACGTGCAGGGATGATTACGTCTGTATCTACATTGTCACCATATTTAAATACTTTTCCTTCTGCTTTCATCCTTCTCTTCCTCCTATAAACCTAATTCTTCCGGTGAAGAAATCTTACCGGTAACAGCACTTGCTGCAGCAACAGCCGGGCTTGCCAGATAGATTTCAGAATCCACATGTCCCATACGACCTACAAAGTTACGGTTGGTTGTGGACACACAGCGCTCATTTTCTGCCAGAATGCCCATATAACCACCCAGACACGGTCCACAGGTCGGTGTGCTTACTACAGCTCCTGCCTCGATAAAGATCTTTAACAGACCTTCTTCCATTGCCTGCAGATATATCTTCTGTGTTGCCGGGATCACGATACAGCGGATACCCTTTTTCACTTTGTTGTCTGCCAGGATCTCTGCCGCAATACGCAGGTCATCGATACGTCCGTTGGTACAGGAACCGATAACTACCTGATCGATCTTCACATTTTCTGTAATCTCATCGATGGTTTTTGTGTTTTCCGGCAGATGTGGGAACGCGATGGTCGGACGCAGTGTGCTAAGATCAATGGTGTATTCCTCATCGTAAACTGCATCCTTGTCAGCTTCAAATACTTTCCATTCCCGCTTGGAATGTTCTTTCATGTATGTCATAGCTACATCATCAACCGGGAAGATACCGTTCTTTCCACCGGCTTCAATTGCCATGTTGGCAATGGTAAAACGATCATCCATGGACAGATTTTTAATGCCTTCGCCTGTGAATTCCATAGATTTATACAGAGCACCATCCACACCGATCATGCCGATGATGTGCAGGATCACATCTTTACCGCTCACCCATTTGGCAGGTTTTCCGACAATATTAAATTTGATAGCAGATGGAACTTTAAACCATGCTTTACCGGTTGCCATACCGGCTGCCATATCCGTACTTCCCACACCGGTAGAGAATGCACCCAGGGCACCATATGTACAGGTATGAGAATCTGCTCCGATAATCACATCGCCTGCTACTGTCAGACCTTTTTCCGGGAGAAGTGCATGCTCGATACCCATTTCTCCGACATCAAAATAATTAGTGATATCATGTTTACAGGCAAATTCTCTTACACACTTGCAGTGCTGTGCAGACTTGATATCTTTGTTCGGGATAAAGTGATCCATGACCAGTGCCACTTTATCTTTATCAAATACCGTATCTACTGTCATCTTATCCATCTCATGAATTGCTACCGGTGAGGTGATATCATTTCCCAGTACCAGATCCAGTTCTGCTTCGATCAGCTGTCCTGCTTCTACCTTCTCAAGACCCGCTGCCGCTGCCAGAATTTTCTGTGTCATCGTCATTCCCATGTTTCTGTTCCTCCTGTGTATATAATGTTGAGGGCAAACCTGTTTTACCCCTGGTATCATGAAATTGAGATTTTTTTTCATTTACTGTTTGCTATTGTAACATATCTTGCGATATAATAACAATACATATAAAATATATTCTCTATAACTACAGGTTATATTATTTCATTTGTCACTGATATTCTATACACGGAGGTTTTACATGGAACAGAATCTTTCTCTTTATTATGTATTTCACACGGTCGCAAAAAAGGGCAGTATTTCTCACGCGGCCAAAGAACTATATATCAGCCAGCCCGCTATTAGCAAATCCATTCAAAAACTGGAAGACAATCTGAACACAACCTTGTTCAAACGAAGTTCCCGGGGTGTTACGCTTACCGCAGATGGGGAGATCCTTTTCCAGCATACCAGAGATGCTTTTGAGACTCTTGAAGAAGGAGAAGAGATTCTGGCACGCCATCATGCTCTTGGAGTAGACCAGCTTCGTATAGGTGTCAGCACTACTCTTTGCAAATATATCCTTCTGCCTCATCTGCAACGCTTTATAAAGGCGTACCCACATGTAAAAATATCCATCAGCTGTCAGTCCACTTACCAGACTCTGACATTACTGGAAGAAAATAAAATAGATATTGGTCTTGTCGGCGAACCGGCGATACAGAAAGGTTTTTATTTTCAGCCACTGCAAAAGATTCAGGATATTTTTGTAACAACAACCGCCTACCTGGAACATCTGGAACTGCGATCAGGTAACGGCGATCTTTTTCAGACCGCTACATTTATGATGCTCGATGAAAAAAATATTACCAGGCAATATATCAATCGTGTGTTTCTGGAACACGGTGTGGAGTTTTCCAATATTCTGGAAGTTTCAACAATGGATCTTCTGATCGAATTTGCAAAGATTGGAATGGGTGCCGCCTGTGTGATTCAGGAATTTGTTCAGGAAGAGCTGGATCGAGGGGATCTGATCACTCTTCCACTGGGACTTACATTTTCTCCAAGACAAATAGGATTCGCCTGCCGTAAACACGAACAGGCGAATCCCGTTATTCAACACTTTCTGGATTTACGAGGAAACATTCTCCCGTAAATTTCAAAGTACTATTTTATTTTTCTTCCTGCAGGATCAGTACATCCCATTTTTTCAGTACTGTTCCTGCCGGAATGACTGCTCCACTAATCAAATCTGTTTTTCCACCAAGGCTATCCGGAAGAACCTGATCCTCATCTTTGAAGTTCATGACATAATAATATCTGGTGTCGTCAGAAGTTCTGCAGGTAACTTCCAGCCCGGTTACTTCCGGAATCACAGCTCTTACATTCACTTCATTTACCGCCTGATCCAGAATCTTTGCGAGTCCTGCATCATCCATCTGCGTTCCTACATAATACGTTGCACCTTTGCCAAAGGTATTTCTTGTGACTGCAGGCATATCTGCATAAAAATCTTTCTGGTACGTTGCCAGTGCTTCTGCACCTTCCAGATGCAGCAGATCACATAACAGGTTGCAGGATGCTGTAGTTCCATCCGTAAATTTCACTTCATTGACCTGTTCCGGTGCCAGCGCATCAATTTCTTCCACCCATACACCCGCCATATCACGTAGCGGTCCCGGATAGCCTCCAAGATGCACATTGTCAGACTGGTCTACGATACCGCTCATATATGTGGTAATCAGAATACCGCCATTCTTTACAAAAGATTCCAAAGCCTCTTTCATTCCTTCTTTTACCATGTAAAGAACCGGTGCAACCACCATCTTGTACTGTGAGAAATCTGCATCTACCGGAATCATATCAACACTGATATTTCTTTCATAGAAATAATTATAATACTTATGAATCTGCTCTACATATTTCAGATCTTCGGAAGGTCCGCTGGTGTATTCCAGTGCCCAGTAATTTTCCCAGTCAAAAATCAGGCCGACATCTGAAAGATTTTCGCTTCCCAGTGTCTTTGTTCCAAAACTTTCCAGTTCTTTACCAAGCTGAGCCACCTCACGGAACACTCTGGTGTTTTCCGTTCCTGCATGAGCAATAACAGCTCCATGAAATTTTTCGCAGGCTCCCACACTTCTTCTCAGCTGGAAGAACTGAATCGTATCTGCACCATGAGCCATCGTCTGATAGCTCTGCGCACGCATCTGTCCCGGACGTTTCAGAGAGTTGTATTTCTGCCAGTTCTGCTGGCTCGGTGTCTGTTCCATCAACATAAACGGCTCGTTTTTCAATCCCCGCATCAGATCATGTTTCATGGCGATCATGCTCCACGGAGTATCATAAGCCGGATAGTTATCCCAGGATACCACATCCATTTCTTTCGCCCATTTGAAATAATCCAGATCTTTGAAAGTTCCCATCAGATTTGTAGTGATCACTACATCCGCATTATGGCTGCGGATCGCATCTCTTTCCATTTTATAGCACTCCAGCACGCTGTCGGAGTTAAATCTACGATAATCGATAGAAATTCCTGCAAATGCGGTCTTTTCTGTTCCAATTCCCTCACTTAATGCATTTGGAACCACCACATCATCCCAGTCGTATACGGTGTGTCCCCAGAATTCCATATTCCAGGCTTTGTTCAGTGCATCAATGGTTTTATATTTATCTTTTAACCAGACGCGGAACGCATTCTGACAGTTATCGCAAAAACAGGTGATCCCATACTCGTTGTTCACATGCCAGCAGGTGACATGCGGATTCGACGCATAACGTTCTGCCAGTTTGTCTGCCAGTGCTCTTGCATATTTCCGGTAAACCAGAGAATTCGGGCAGGCATTGTGGCGCTGTCCAAAACGGTGTTGTCTTCCTTCATAATCGGTGTACATCACCTCCGGATATTTTTTCACCATCCATCCCGGAAGTGCTGCGGTAGAGGTGGCAAATACGATATCATAATTTTCTTCGGACAGCATCTCTACGACTTTGTCCAGTTCCGAAAAATTGTATTCGTTCTCTGATGGCTGGATCTTTGCCCATGAAAATACATTGATGGTCGCGCTGTTGATTCTGGCATCTTTAAAGATTCTCATATCTTCTTTCCAGATCTCCTCCGGCCACTGATTTGGGTTGTAATCGCCTCCGTAGAGGATTCTTTTGAATTTTGGCTGCATAATTTGCTCCTTTCTGTCTGTGTCAGGACTTCGTAACTGTTCTGCCTTTTCGTGCAGTGTGTTTGCCTGCACCTGTTAAGCTTATATAATTATCCGAATCTTTTCTGTTAGTTTCTGATAACTTCTACTTATCTGCATTATACTGCTTTTCTTTCTTGATTTGTATAACAGGGTACACCTCTTTCTATAATATTTTGAAACTGATTGTAAATATCTTTTTCCTATGGTACCATATGCCCATACAATATACTTTTTTAATCACTTTAGAATGTACGTTATCATTTGCTACAACTTTTTTCGAATATATTTTAAGCTTGCACGGAGGAAAACCATATGCCTATTTATTTTAATTCTTCCCCGGTGAATTTTCCCTTTCAATTTGATTCCATCGGAAATAACTGGGATCAGGAGCCTACCTTGCGGCCGGATGGTTTCCCGCTCTATCACTATCTGCAAACCCAAGAAGGATGCGGTATTCTGACCATCGACGGACGGGATTATACTATAGAAGAAAACCAGGGCGTTCTGCTGGCTCCCGGAGTTTCTCATGCCTATCGTTCCGCATCCGGGAAATGGATCACTTTATTTGCTACGTTCAGTGGTTCTATGAGCCCTTATTTTTCCACGCTATTCGGCTCCTCCCATCTGCTGTTTTTTGAAGCTGAAAAAGCTGCCATCCTCCGGAAACTGATCGACCAGGCTGTGCTTCACCACCAGGAAACCCCAGTCAATCCACAGCTGCTGTCCCTGGAGTGCTACCAGGTACTTTTGCAGTTCACCGGTGGTCTTCAAACCAACCCTTCCCGGCAGCCGGCCTGGGAAAAATATATCCGGCCGGTTCTTGCTATTATACATACCAGGTATATGGAGGATCTCACTGCCGAAGCGCTCAGCCAGGAAGTTTTTATCACACCGCAGTACCTGTCACGACTTTTTTCCAGATATTTGGGATGTTCTGTCTATGAATATCTGACCAAGTTCCGACTCAGCAAAGCCAAGGAGCTCCTGGTCAGCAACCGTGGAAGGCGGATACAGGATATCGCCCAGGATGTAGGATACACAGATGCCAGTCATTTTGTAGTGATGTTCCGTAAAATTACCGGCATGGCGCCATCGGAATTTCGGAGGATTAATTAGCAGATCAATTAAAAACGTTTCGAGAACACTTGTTCTTTTTCGCTTTCTGTGTTATTCTTGAACAAAACATGTCCGCGTGCGTTTGAAAAATCATTCAGGCAAAATAAAATCTCTTACCAACTATAACGTGTGCAGATTGTAGAAATGATTTTTCACGCACGCTCTAAGATTAAAAAATATAATTCTTTACTATATATAACGGGAGAACATAACACATGGATGGCTATCAGTTCGAATATCAATGTGCTGAGATTTTAAAAAGAAATGGATTTTCCAGAGTTCAGGTTACCCAAAGTTCCGGCGACCAGGGGGTAGATATTATTGCCCATAAACATCGAAAAAAATACGGTATCCAATGCAAATACTATTCCTATCCGGTCGGAAATAAAGCGGTTCAGGAAGCCTACGCAGGTGCCAACTTTTATGACTGTGACAAAGCTATGGTAATGACCAATCTTACCTTTACCCGATCCGCAACGGAACTTGCCCAAAAACTTGAGGTGGAACTATGGGATCACTGTCCTACCACACGGTATTATAGTCTGCTCTTTAAATTGATGAGTCTGATGAATATTGTTTTTTTCTTATATGGAATCCTGCTTTTATTTCTTCTGCAAAACAAAAGTACCGTTCCTTTTTCCCTTCCCGGTGATTTTCTCACTGGCACACTTCTGGTAGCCGCGTCTGTCTTTGGATTTTTGGGATGGCGCTTCGTTCTTTGTAATCTGGCTGCCGGCGGAATCTATCTGTATCTTTCATTACATACAGTTTTACTCCCGGCGATCAACAATGCCGCTTACTCAGATCTTCAGCTTCTGGTTCTGCTTCCAACTGTTGTCTATCTGCTACATGCCTGTTGGCTTGCAGGTCACAAACGCCACTGAATCTGATCATATCCAGAGCATGTTTGGCGCATTTAACGGCAACCAACAAGGTTTCACGCAAGCGTGGACTTTGTCTCGTTGTTTGCGTGAATCAAAATATGCAATATAGTAAAAACAGTTGTTATCTGAAAATCCTTTTTCTATCAGAATAATCTTCCAGATAACAACTGTTATTTCTTATTTATCTACCTGTCTTTTAAACATCAAACATTTTTTATTCCTTAACCTCTCTTTCAGACAAAGCTCTGCATGCTCATAATCCACATCAATCACAATCCACTGAGATATCTCCGGAATTCGTTTCAATGGTTAAGCTTCCTGTGGCCTTTTCGACTTTTTGTTCAAACGTCTGCAAATTATCTGTTTCATTTTCCATTACTTTTCCGTTCAGGCGCTCAGATACATCAATATCTCCCATATCGGTAGTTACCTGTATAGCAAGTTTGGTAAGCACTTCAGGCGTCCCTTCAATATCTACCGCTCCCATATCACTGATGATTTCCGTATTTTCTTTCCATGTAATACCGGTAAAATCAAAATCTCCGGAGCCGGAAGAAAAACTGCAGGTATCCAGATTACTTCTCTCAATTTCAACATCTCCCATATCTGTTTTCAGACCGAAATGCCGGATATCGCAATCATCTATAACCACATCTCCGCTATAAGTTTGCAGCGAACCGGATGTCACAGTCATAGAAGAAAGCCGGATATCACTCATATCACCGTCAATCTTCACATGATTGATCTTTGTACGCTCCGGAACGTAAAGGGTAATGAGATTTTTTTGCTGCCGTTCTTCTTTCCGATTTAATAAATCCGCAAGAAAATCAACATCAATATTTACATAATGGCCCTTGGTTTCTCTTTCGTTTACTGTCAGTGTATCATTTTCCACAGAGTATGTAACCGCAGGTTTTCCATTTTTGCTCTGCGCCTCATAACTGATATAAAAATGATCATCCTCTGAACGAACTACGTTCAGATCTAACATATCCAAATGAATATCCAGATTTCGATAATCATCTACCTGCGTTTTGGGTAATATAGAGGAAGCTGTTTGTTCAGACGCTCCGGAAGTACCAAAATGATTCAAATCAGCAGTTCGCACATAAGTTTTTCCACCGAAAACATAACCGGCTCCATAAAGAACCGCTCCGACGATCATACAGCTGAGACCGGTAACCATACACGCTTTCATCCATTTTTTCATACTCGTTTCTCCCTCTTTCTGTTAGAAATCCAATGTGCCAGTCTTACGAACCCAAAGCCACACCATTTGCAAAGATAAATCGTAAATATCACAAGTAAAATACCCACTCCGAACACAAATAAGCCACATCCACTGACCATTGCAAATCCGGATACAGATGTCGTGATCGCAAACAGTCCACGAATCCAAAGCTTACCGCCTACAAGCAGCAGACAGATTGCAAAAATGAGTACACATACAAGAGCAATTGCCACACAGACCAAAACGCAGGCCAACACTGCAAGTATGGCAAGCAACAGCGGTGCGCCAACAGGTAACGCCAGAATCGCCAGACAGGCAACCCAGAAAGTTCCTCCTTTTGAAGATTTTTTTCCGGAAGTTTCCATCCTGTCATTATTTTCATCACATATATAAGCTTCATCCATCTTCTTATCCAGAAGATTCGCGATCAATTCACGGGCAGCTTCTTTCGGAGTTCCCATCTCCTCAATCAATTTTTGCGCTCCGGCCTCATCCGTTTCCTGAAAATACTCTTCAAAATAATCCATGGCGTCGTCATAATCTTGTTTCGGAAGCTTTCGCAAATATTTGTGTAATTGATTCAAATATTCTTCTTTACTCAACTTCGGATCCTCCCCTCTATAATCCCATCAATAGTATCTCTGTAAGACAACCATTCTTTATTGAGATATTGCATCTGTTCTTTTCCACTTTCCGTAATGGAATAATATTTCCGCTTACGTCCCTGATACTCCTGCGTATATGTTGTGACGAAACCTGCTTTCTCCAGTTTCTTCAAAATCGGATACAGCGTGGATTCTTTAATATCAGCCACCATTTTGATCGTCTGGCTGATTTCATATCCATAGGAATCCTGGGTATCAACAATGGTTAATATCAGGTATTCGATAAGCAACGCTGATATGGGAAAATACATGGCCTTCACTCCTTTCTGATATATAAAATATTTATATATTGGATTTTTATATATGTACTATAACATTGAGAAGTTCGGGTGTCAATAGATATATAAAAATTTTATATATCTATTGTTTTTATCATTGTCCCAAATGATGATTATCTTGGATACAATGAATAAATGCACTGTATTATGGACTTTATTAATCTCGAAATATTAATTGAACATTCTTATGAATTTTCGAGATTTTCCCGGATTTCTCTTCTATTTTTTATAATACTGTGTTTATTTTTCGAGATTTCAATGTTATGATCGAACCAGAAAAACGAGGTAGATTAAACATAGGAATGAACTAGAAGCGAATGTAAAAACTCTCATCATAGATAGATATGGAAGCATGAAGAAGTTCTCCGAAAAAATCGAAATGCCTTGGACTACATTGGACAGCATTCTAAAAAGAGGAATTGCGAATTCCAATATTACAAATGTATTAAAAATCACACGTGAATAGGTCTTAATTCCGAAGAACTTGTTGATGGAAAAATTGTATTTGCATCCAATAAACCATCCACTTTCGCCGCCCATTTCGATTGTGATAATTATACCGATGATGAACTGGATGAGATAAAACAGTTCGCAGAATTCGTAAAAGGAAAACGTGCGAAATAAACGGCAGATTTGCCAGATGTGGTCTTTGAAAATATAATATATTTACTCAGGGAACCGTTGGGGTGTTATGTCAGCCGCCGGACATGCTTATGGAAGGAGGCTGGTGCTGATGGTTACATATAGTGATTTATTTGCTTTTGTGATTATGCTTTGCGCAGTAATAACTCTTGTTATTAATATTACGCACCAAAAATAGCGCCCCTGCTCTGGTAAAGTAAGGCGCTATTCCTAGAAAATTACTTTATCCGGCGGTCAGGTGTGCACTGACCAACGGTTCTCTTGTTAAGTATACTATATGCCACGCTGAAATATTTGTCAATTTCTTTTGACTGGGGTGAGTCCTTGAATACTTACGAAAAACTACAGGATGAGGCATCCAGCGACGGCGTTGAGGTGATCTCATATCCTTTCCGGACCGATTAGATTTACACTCATGTCGCTGTTTCGGAGCTGCTGTTGGAAATTAATAAAATTCCATGACTACATTTGCAGTTTGTTACCAACGCGTTACCAATTGACTGTTTTTAAGCATGTTTTCGTCATATTGCACAAACGTAAAAAAGCCCCGGAAAATAAGGCTTTCCGGGGCTTTTCGTATATATCTCGCGCTTACATACACAACTAATTCTTAGTTGTTGATCAGTTTGTCATCTTCGTTGTTCCAGCTGTACAGCTTACGGATCTCTTTACCAACTTTCTCTGACGGATGTTCAGCAGCCAGCTTACGCATAGCTTTGAAGTGAACCTGGCGTCCTGCCGGAGACATATCTAACAAGAATTCTTTTGCGAAAGAACCATCCTGGATATCTGTAAGGATCTGTTTCATAGCTTTCTTTGTTTCTGCTGTAACAATCTTTGGTCCTGTGATGTAATCACCGTATTCTGCTGTATTGGAGATAGAATATCTCATTCCTTCGAAACCTGACTGGTAGATCAGATCTACGATCAGTTTCATCTCATGGATACATTCGAAGTATGCATTTCTTGGATCGTAACCTGCTTCACACAGAGTTTCGAAGCCTGCCTGCATCAGGGCACAAACGCCACCACACAGAACTGCCTGCTCACCGAACAGGTCTGTTTCTGTTTCTGTTCTGAAAGTTGTCTCCAGAAGACCAGCTCTTGCTCCACCGATTGCCAGACCATAAGCCAGTGCTCTTTCCAGAGCTTTTCCTGTAGCATCCTGTTCTACAGCTACCAGACAAGGAGTACCTTTACCAGCCTGATATTCACTTCTTACAGTATGTCCAGGTGCTTTTGGTGCGATCATGGTTACATCAACGTTCTTCGGAGGTTTGATGCATCCGAAATGAATGTTGAAACCATGTGCGAACATCAGCATGTTACCTTCTTCCAGGTTTGGCTCAATATCTTTTTTGTACATATCAGCCTGCAGTTCATCGTTGATCAGGATCATGATAATGTCAGCTCTTTTAGCTGCTTCTGCAGCTGTATATACTTCGAATCCCTGAGCTTCTGCTTTTGCCCAGGATTTGCTTCCTTCATACAGACCAATAATAACATTACATCCAGACTCTTTTGCGTTCAGAGCATGTGCATGTCCCTGGCTACCGTAACCGATAACGGCAATTGTCTGTCCTTCCAGCATAGATAAGTTACAATCTTCCTGGTAATAAATTTTGTTTGCCATTTTTTTGTTCCTCCTAAAATGGATATTTTTCTATTGTTAGGGGGTTGCCCCTCTAGCACACTATGTAATTGACAGCTTTTCGCTGTATCTTCTGACCGGGCTTTTCATCCGGTTTCACGTTTTTATAAAACTAATACGTAATCAGATCCACGTGACAGTCCGGATACTCCGGTTCTTGCCAATTCCAGAATCTCATTACCATCTGCCAGAAGCTGGAGAAATGCCTCCAGTTTTGATTTTGAACCAGTCAGTTCCAATACCATGGAATCGACGGACACATCTACAACCTTCGCACGGAAAATCTCTGCGATAGATGTGACATTCTGTCTGTTTGCCTGAGATACTCTCACTTTTACAAGAATCAACTCTCTGATAACACTGGCATCCGGTTCAAGAATCTTGATATCTCTAACATCCACCAGCTTGTTCAGCTGCTTTGTAATCTGCTCGAGGACATCATCATCTCCGCTGCAGACAACCGTCATACGGGAATATCTCGGGTCTGCGGTTACACCTACTGTAAGGCTGTCTATATTGTAGCCTCTCCGGCTGAACATACCGGCGATTCTTCCTAAAACACCGGCTGTGTTATCTACTAAAATAGATAAAATTCTCTGTTTCATATTCTTTCCCACTTTCTCTTGGTAATGTGTAAAACAGCTTTGTTTTTCATTCTACCAACTCTGCCTTTCTTTGTCAATGCATAATTAACTAAAAAACAACACCCTTTTTGTATTTTTTTATGCTATAATTATGGAATAGTGTCGTAGTCAGAAAATATTGATCCGCACTTCATACTTTCCCAATCCCGGTACCATTGAGACGTCCGAAGTATGTATGCATTTGCGCTTTTAATGAAAGGAGGCGTACTGTTATGTTTTGCTCAAATTGTGGTGCTGAGCTAAAAGAAAGTGATGTCACCTGCCCCTACTGCGGTATGCTTCAGCCTGCCGCTGCTGAATCTGAATACATGCAAAAACTCGAACATCTGAAACAGGATGTACAAAATCTCAAAGCTGTTCCCACAAAGGAATACACCAGAGAACTGCGCCACCAGGGGATTTTTACTGCTAAGATTGTTCTTATTATTTTCTGTATCTTTCTTCTGCTCTTCGTAATAGGGGTATCTGTCTTTTACGGAAGCAGCTATCTGGAAAAGAAAGAACTCCGAAAAGAAAATGCATTTGCAAAAGAGTATTTTCCAAAATTAAATGAGTTATATGCTTCCGGGAATGATGAAGAAGTGTATACATATATTAACAGTTTGTATAACCTGGATGGAAGCACTGCTTTATATCGTTGGAAACATATGGATTACTACAATTATTACACTTTATATATGGATGTAAAGTTTTTAAACGATGCCATCGCTGACAACAGTTACAATGAATACGATATCAGTACAGGATTCTATTCTGCCATGGTTCTTACCAGAGAAGAATTTTCTTCGTATCACAAAAACAAACTGACGGATGCAGAACTTGTCAAATTGGACACATTTATTCAGGAGTCAGACTCTCTGTTGCTGGAACATTTTCATCTGACTTCTGATGAGGCTGATCAGGTGTATCAGAACTGTCTGGATGACGGGTATCTGAGTTATAAAAAATGTATGGATTATACAGCCAGCCATAAAAATCAATTTTCATAAGGAGGAATAACAGATGAAATGCCCTCATTGCGGCGCACAGATCGGTCTGGAGGAGAAATATTGTCCTTTCTGTGGCCTTCCAAACGAATTTGCCAGAAAACATCAGGAAGATATGGATCGATACGAGCAGGAATTTCAGCAGACTCAGTCTGAAGTTTATCAGAAGACCAGACATTTTACCAGTCTGACTGTGCCTTTGACTGTCATTTTCGTTCTGATTTTATTAAATATTGTTTCTTTTGTTTTTGTAGCCAAAAGCTGGGATATCGGCTCCGGTCTTCAAAAGCAACAGATTCACAGCCATCTCAGCAAGCACCAGGAAAATATAGATACTTATATCCAAAATGGTGATTTCTGTGGACTTTCTTATTATTACAGCCAGAATTCTCTGTATTATGAAGATGCATTTGACAAATACAACGCCCTGATCAGTGCATCTGATTCCTATCGTAATATTTATCGAATTCTTGTGGATACCAGCAGTTCCTGTAATAATTACTATTTCGATTCAGATGAGATTTCTCATACCATCACAACACTTGCGCGTGATGTCCATGATATTTATAATCTCGAAGATAATTACTCTTATAACGCAGAAGAATATTTTACAGACGAAACCAATGCTGCTCTGACAGATCTGCGTACCCAGACAAAGGCTATTCTGGTGGCTTATGCCGGTCTTACTCCTGAAGAAGCGGAAGCACTTCCGGATCTCTCATCCAGAAAGCAAAAAGAATACCTGGAAAGGGGGCTTGAAAAACGATGAAACGATTTTCACCTGGAAAACTGATCTGTGGTATTATCACTATTATCCTGACCCTCTCCTGTCTTCTGATGATTACCATCGGAATCTCAGAGATCAGAGATTCCGCTTCTGTTCCTTCTTATTATCTTGATGAAGAAGATTATATTTCCACCCTGCAACAGGAAGATTACATGAATCTATATGATATGACCTGCAGGGACTGCATCCCTGATAAGAAATTGAGTTCCAATATCAAAGCCTGTCAGGCAGTAGCCAGATATTACCAGGCAGCTACTCTGTATAAAGCTTACGTACTGATAGGTGACAATCTTGCTATCACCCGTCAGGTACAGCAGATGGAACAATATGCGGCACAAACCGGTAATTACAGTGACTACGTCGAGAAGATCAATCAGTTACTGGAACTGGATTCTCTTCACCCGGAAGAAACTCCCACCAATTAATCGGATGTAAGAAATCATGATAAAAATATTATTTGTGTGTCACGGAAATATCTGCCGAAGCCCGATTTCCGAATTTGTTCTTAAAGACAAAGTAGCCCGTCTCGGTCTTTCTGATCAGTTCTATATCGCTTCTGCCGCCACACGCACAGAAGAAATCTGAAACGGCATTGGCAATCCGGTCTATCCGCCTGCAAGGAAAGAACTGGAAAAACACGGAATCTCCTGCGAGAGGAAACGGGCGGTACAGTTAAAGAAATCGGATTATAATGATTATGATTTCCTGATTGGCATGGATGAGCAAAATATCCGAAATATGGAACGTATCACCGGGCATAGCCGGAGGGAAGGGAAAATTTTTCTTCTGCTGGAATTCGCCGGAAGTTCCGCGTCTATTCGGGATCCCTGGTATACGGGAAGGTTTGATGAGACGTATGCGGATGTTGAGCGGGGATGTGACGGGCTGCTGAACTATCTGCTGCATGAGGATGCGTAGGTTTGGCTTGTTCTTGCAGGAACAGACGTTCATGTGTCAGATTGGTCTTTCTATATGCCTATAGCAAAAAACATCGATTACGCCTTCTTTCGTAAAAGCGTAATCGATGTTTTTTTTGCTATTGCACCACATGAATGAAATTTTATTTCACAAGCAGTTTTCCCTGTCAGGCAGCCGCATTTGCATTGATCTATCTATTACTTTTCGGATTCCCATCCATATTCATCTGGGAATGGATAAATATCCTGGCAATTCATTTAATACTACTACTATTTTTTCTTCCATGCTGGTACTCCTGTCTTTCGTACCAGCATCCTACAACCATTTTACTTAAAGCATTTTATTTTCTCTGTATGATTCGAACAGATATGAGGGATTCTCATAGTATACGCTACTGTTATAATCGTCGATTTTAGCGGCAAGAAACGAATTATAAACTTTCATTAAGGCATCAACAATGCTTATATTTTCGTACTCTGCTACCTGTTTTATCAGACGTTTATATACTTTTCCGATATCCCAATGGGAAGGAATGGCATATTTACATTCTGCTACATTATCAAAAGTCCCGTTTTTAATCTGCGCTTCTTCTATGAAGTCATCGCTTACCTGATCAATATTTTCGCAATGGTACACATCTGCCAGATCATAGATCTTCTCTATCCGTTTTTTACCAAGCTGATTGACAACATCCGCCCGCACATTTTTTGTCTTTCTGGCAATGTAATCGATCAAACCACAGGTAAAGAAAAGGTCATTATCTTTCCTTGATTCTCTTCCACTTCCTACCATCATAACACCTCACAATTTCTGTATTCCAGGCATTTCAGAGCTGCATCCGTGCAGAATACGATCTGGTGTATCGGATATTTGAATCTTGCAAGCACCCAGAACTGTTCTCTTGTAAGCACACCATCGATGTAATCCGATATATAGTTATAAATCTGATCATCTGCCATCGCCCCAATCACAATATCGTAATCATGGTTCTGTCCACTCCGACATGCAACGATGAAATCGAGCCATTCTTCGGTCATTTCTTTGAATTCTTTTATATTCAGATCCGAATTCAGGCGCACATCATAGATGGAAACTACTTTTGTGTCATAACGTTTCGCCCATCTCTGTGCCTGTTCTTTGATAACAGTACAGTAAAAACCCGTTCCAAAATCTTTTGTGTTACGACCTTTTCTTATCTCCGGCTTTTCTACCACCTGATAACCTCCATGATATACTGTCATCATCGCCATTTCTATAACACCTCACCCAAAATACTGCTTCATCAGACTGTTAAATAGTTTCTGTGTTTCATCAAGAGTTTTCTGCATTTTAACTTTTGATTTGTCTACTTGATTGGATTAATTGCTGGACTTCCAATAATCTTTTCCATTTTTCCGGATATCCAAATTGTCTCATATATTATCTCTATACATTAACAGTATAATCGAATTATATTCTGTATCTTTATCATTTGTCAATTTAACTATATCATTTTTCCCGAAATGATATAGTTAAATGTGTACAGTCTGATATTATAGAGAAAGAAAAAACATCGATTACACCTCATTTAATATAAGCAACCGATGCTTTTTCTTTCTTATCCTACCACACTGGCCCCAAACGGCATCAGAGACAGGCGTGCCATTTCCCATCCAAAGAAAAAATTTCATATCAGATTAATCAAAAATGAAAACTTACCATCTCTAAAAGTCGTACCGAACCACTGCACAGTTTTTCACACCCCATGCAGCATATTCTTCATTTGTCATATCAGTAAAATAGGACTGCACTACTCTGGCGATTCCGTTATGGGCAACCAGAATATACGTTTTTTCCTCCGACTCTTTCTTTACATCATCCAGAAGGTTATAGATTCTTTGTGCCAGACGAAGCGTCGATTCTCCTCCTTCATGGCTGCAGGCAAAGAACTCTTTCGCTTTCTTAAAGTCCTCTCCATCCCGGGGCGTGGATTCCCATTTGCCGAAGTTTTGCTCGATCAGTCTCGGCTCTACCCGGCATGGGATTCCTGTCATTTCGGAAATCAGCTGTGCCGTGTCTTTTGCACGACTGAGCGGAGAACAAAGAATTTCATCTGCCTGGATCCCTTCCGCTAGAATCTTTCTTCCGGTTTCTCTCGCCTGTTCCCGTCCGTATTCGGTAAGTGGGCTGTCGGTACAGCCACAGATCTTATTCTCCACATTCCACACGGTCTGTCCGTGACGGACGAAGTAAAAGTGTCCCATTTATTTTTCCTCCATATGTTTTTATTCCATTATACAAAATATCAGCCAGATATTCAGTAATCAGCGTAAGTATTTTATGTTATTTTCCTTTGGTCTCTTGCTACTTAGCCCACATCATTTATGTTTATTTTATCTTCTGTTTTTATAATCCCGATAATGTTCTCATTACCAAATCCACATCTTTATTTTCCAGTTCCTGAATAATATGCAAATATGTTTTCTGTGTAGTTGTCATACTGGCATGTCCTAATCTTCGCGCTACACTTGCAATAGATACCCCTGCAAACAGCAATAATGATGCATGCGTATGTCTGAGTCCATGAATCGATATCGTCGATATTCCACATTCTTTGCAGTGTCTGGTCAACACATCATTTACTGTTGAGTTATAAATTTTCGACTCGCCAACAAAAATCGGCTGATCTTCCGGCAAACCTTTCGTTAATTCTGAAAATTTAACTACGATTTGCCAGTCGATCTGTATTTTCCTTACTGAAGATTTGTTTTTTGTCGGTAAGAATCCACCATTTCCTTTATAATCCCACGTTTTACTTATAGATAATGTCTGTCTTGCAAAATCAAAATCTCCAGGTGTAATCGCAAGTGCTTCCGAGAAACGCATTCCTGTTTTTGCAACCAGCAAAATAAACCAGTCCCAGTTTACCTTTTCTTTTATATCCAGATGTGCAATCAGTGTATGCAGTTCAAACTGATTCAGATATTTTATTTTCTTTACTCTCGGTGACTTTCCTTTAATAATAGCTTTTCTGGTTGGATCACGCTCAATAAGTCCTTCATCCACAGCATCAAGAATGGATCCTTTTAACTGATGATGAAAATCCAATGTTGTCTGTCGTTCATGCTCTTTCGCATAATCATTCAGTAATTTCTGATAAGCTGTACGTGTAAGCTCTGATACTCTTAATTCCGGTGCTAGCTTTTTTACCCATTTCTGCGTCATCAGATATTTCGCCATTGTAGCTTCTCTGATGGCTCCCCGTTTATATACCTCTATCCACTGCTGATAATATTCATGAAAAAGTTCCATTTTGTTTACATCATTTTGCATAAGTTTTCTCCTTTTTATACCTACGCTGATATAAACATTAATGCTCTACTTTACTGATTATGCAACATCTAATAAAGGTTTAATTTCTTCCTCCAGAGTCTTTTTTAATTCTGCTATACAACGCGCATAATACTTAAATTTCGGCAGTGCTTTTTCCTGTGTGTTCTTATAAGTCGAATAATCGATCGTCGCTTTTATTACACTTTCATTTGGTATTTCTCCATTTCTGTAATGTAATGCCGCATACATTACATCTTCTTTCGATGCATACCAGTTCTCACAGAATTCAGAAATCACTTTATCAATACAGTCGTGTTTCATATTTTCAACAATATGGAATATAGATTGTCCTTTATACTTATTTTCATCCAGTTCGATTTCACAGATCAGATTGGACATAATCTCTGCTACTTTCGGATTGTCTTTTTTCATTTCTTCAACATACTGTTTGACTTCATCTATCTGCTTTTTCCGTTCTTCCGGTGTAACAGCTTCCGAATCTTCCTGAGGAGTGACAATATTCTGAATCAGATTAATAATGTATTCATAATCTATTTTTGTCGTACTGTATGCCATCAGTTCATAATCCGGATCTACACCTGTATCGTCCTCTTCTGGCGACGGATCATCCCCATTTCCCTCCTCTATTTTAATTTCCTCCATTGCATTCTGATAATGTCCGGCATAATCTTCATACTCGCTTTCACTGATTCCATATTCTTCCAGCATACCGTCCTCATATCTGGTAAATGATTTCAGTTGTGCAAATAAGCGGTCAAATGTCTGGAACATTTTGACAAATACTTTCTTTTCTTTTAAAGACATATTTGTCACTTCAGACGGTGTCTCCGCTGACGCACGCAAAGCTGCCAGTGCTTTTTTAAATGCCGGTTCTACTTCTTCCCACTCAGCCAGGAATGCTACTTCTGTGCTTCCTGCCGAGTACAAACGTACAGCATTATCCACACTTTCTTTAAATAATTTCGGTGCCTGGAAAGTTACAATCTGCCCGTATGTCTTATTTTTATCATAAATACGATTCGTTCTGGAAAATGCCTGAATCAGATCATGTGGTCCCATTGGCTGTCTGTCAATAAAAATTGTAGACATACATGGCGCATCGAATCCTGTCAGCAACCGATCTACAACGATCACCAGATCCAATTGCTCACTTCGGCTCTTAAATTTCGGATCTTTTCTTGCCAGACGTTTATTCAAATTTCCATTATAAGCCTGAATCTGAGAAAGGTCATATTTCGTGCCAAACATACTATTATAATCATTCAAGGACTGCTGCATTTTCTGCTGATTGACATGAGAGCCTTCTTCATTTTCCGTCACAGAATATGTAATTGCAAATTTCGGAAAATCCGGAAGTACCCGTTTTATCTTCTCATCAATTTTCAGAGATGTTTCTCTGTTTTTCACTTTTGTAAGCAGCTCATAATATGTTTGTGCCAGCGTAATCGAACTGGTAGTAAGTAACCCCTCATATGTTTGTCCTTTACCATTCTGAAATCCAAGTTTATGGTAAGATTTATTCAGGATAATGTCCAAGACCTTTAACATATGTGTTTCGTTATTATACGCATTAGCTACCGTTTCATCCTCAATGTTTTTCGGTCCATTATGTTCCACCTGAAAGCCTAATACTGCATTATCATGAATCGCATTCTGTATCGTATATTTGTGAAGTCGCTCTCCATACAATTCTTCTGTTGTACGTGGAAGATCTCCCATCTGCGGATATGGATTTTCTGCAAACCGTGGTGTTCCGGTAAAACCATACCATAAAGATCTTCCGAAAAACCGTTCCAGTTCTCTCTTGGTCTTTGGTGTTACTGCTCTGTGGCACTCATCTACCACAAAGGCAATTTTAAGATTTTTGATTTTCGTGTATTCCGTTGTACCTTCCTGTAATCTTTTACTGATCAGAATCTGTAATTTCTGAATTGTTGTAACGATAACCTGGCGATCATCGGATTTCAACTTTTTCTTCAGATCATTTACATTATCCGTTTCATCCACATCCACCAGATCATTGTTTGCATATGCCTGAAATGCCATCGTTGTCTGCGTATCCAGATCTTTTCGATCAATCAGAAAAATAGCCTTATCAATCGCCGGAATGTCCATCAGAAGATTTCTTGTAGCTTTATAGGACGTTAATGTCTTTCCGGAACCTGTTGTATGCCATACATAACCGGATCTTCCTGTTCGGGATGCTTCACGGATCGATTCAATAGCATGGATTTGATATGGTCTCAACAGAATCAGACGCTTTGCATCTTCATCCAAAACGGTATACCTTGCAATCATTTCATGAGCTTCCGGAATGCGAAGTACACTTTTGGCAAAATCAATATAATCACTTACCGGATTATTCTCTTTATCTACCCATCCGCTCATAAACTTCGGATTTAACTCGGTATCACTCGCAGCTGCAAAATATCTGGTATCCACACCGTTACTCACAACAAACATCTGAACCGCTGAAAAGATTCCTGTAAATTTTCCTTCACTGATGTATTTTTTTATCTGCCAAAAACCATCCATATAGGAATATTGTTTGTTTTTCAATTCTATATGAATCATTGGCAAGCCGTTGATCATCAGAGTCACATCAAATCTTCTGTCACGTGCAGAAGCCGTGTTATCTTCCTCTGTTTTCAAAGCACTGTATTGATTGATCACCTCATAAACACTGCTGCCACCTGCAATATGCTCATGATTCATAACTACCAGATGCAAGCGTTCCGTTCCACGCTGCACATGTACCTGTACCTTCCCATTTTCACCAACTAACCATTCACCGGCTTTATAGAAAGAAGAAAACTGTAACTGGTTTTTTACCTGCTCGAATTCTGTATCCGATAAATTTTCTCCATTTAAACGATCTTTATTGTTCTGCTCCAGAATATACTTAAAATTCTTCCAGAGATCTTCTTCTGTCTTCAGATCTTTCCGATAAGTCCATTGCGACTCACCATAGACCAGTTGGTTGATCAGTTTTTCTTCTATTATTTTCTCTAATTCCGGCATTTTTTGTTCCTCCTTTGTAGTTAGTAGTGTAAAACCTGTGTGTTTTATGGCATTTTTGATATAGATGTACTTATGCTGGTGAAGAGTGATGAGATGGTCGAGGGCTTCAAAAAACTCTGCTATTTTTGCTTGTTCAATCTGCGAAACCGGCATAACAATCTCACTTCGCAATATATTATTATTATATAAATGCTTGACTGTAGACCCTTCTATCAGCCACTTTATTACTTGATAAGATATCTTGAGAAACTTTTTATTAATGCTTCCATCCGTCTTAAGCCATACAACATTTGAATCCTGAAAATACTCATCTTTCCCTGCATATTCAGCAGTTCTTCCAATGCTTCCAACTACTGAAATCAGGGTATCTCCTACTTCTGGATACGGATATAATCTACGAAATTCTTCATACACTTCTCTTGAAATATATGAATCAGGTTCTAAGCCAATAGTTCCATTCTTAAAAAAAGGAATGTCCCCCTGTTCAGATGTTTGTTCTTTAAAAATTCGTTTGCACGTCTGGACTGTTCCAAGTTCCCCCAACTTACGCTGTTCCCAAGCGAATAAATCTATTCTTTGATCTCCATTATACTTACACTGGTGAAGAGTGATGAGGCAATTAAGCTTATCAAAATACTGTGAAATTGTCTTTTGCTCTTCTATACTAGGAAAAATTACAGGTCCTTTCAAAGCATTCTCATCTGATACCTTCATATCGTTTTTAGCACCTTTATTTACTAATGGATGCATATATGAATTCATACGAGAATCCAATTCAAAATATATCTGAACAAACTCAGAATCAACGTTATTTTTAGGTTTATACACTGCATACAATGTTGATACAATTCCCGATTTTCCTTTGTTTGTCTTAATAATACCGTACGGATTCGATTTCAATGGTGACTTTGTATAAACAACATCTTCAACCTCTACTACACCATAATTTGCTACTGATACTCCAGCAAATGATCTACCTTGAAATTCTATCTGATTTACTATTCCAAACTCACCCGAAACAGATAAAACATCCTCTTTTCCAAATAACGCATCTCTGTTCTTTTCTTTTGATACCTCAAGGTAGTCCCCCAGCTTACGCTGTTCCCAATCGTTTGCCTCTAATTTTTCTATCTTTTTTCACTTACGCTTTAAAAAAGTAATCGCTATTTATTTTCTTCTTAATCTAATAATTTCCCCGCTTCGAATGAACAACGGATATAATCCGGATTACTATAATATACACTCGAATTAAAATCAGATATCTCATCACTGATAAAAGAACTATATATGGTCTTTATCGCTTCCACAATATTTTGATACAATGATACAACTTCTGATATTAATGTTTGATATACCCGTCCGATTGCTGTTACTGGTGGTACTTCATATCTGCATGTGGTAACATTATCGTATGTCCCTTCTGATATTCCATATTCCTCAATCCATTCGTCACATACCTGTTCAAAAGAAAGACAATGATTGATACTTGCTGCTTTCAGCTGATGTGCAAGTGCTTTATCAGATAATTTTGCTACCACATCTTTACTTTTATTATGCGTTTTTCTTGAAACATATTCAATCATCGTACACACATAAAACAAATCATCTTTATTCCACTGTACTGTCATTAACTGCTTCACTCCTCTTATATTCCAGGCATTCTAATGCCCGGATACTATGAAAACTAATCTGGTGCGTTGGATGTTTAAATTTTGCATACTCCCAGAAAACGGATCTGCTGATGTTATGATTCAGAAAATCATTTACAAAATTCCAGATCGTATCATCTGCCATTGGACCTTCTACAATATCATACGCATGCACCTTTCCATTTCTGCATTCTGCAATAAAATCCAGCCACTCATCACACATTTTGTCAAATTTTTTTATGTTCAATTTCTCATTTTCAATATATGAGTAAATATTGACAATTCCCTGTTCATGTTTACGTTCCGCCCATCGATATGCCTGTTCATAACTTTTCGTACAGTAAAATCCCCAGGAAAAATCTTTTGTATATCTGGTTTTTCTAATTTCCGGGAATTCTACAACCTGTCCACTTCCATGATATAATTCTATCCCGTTATGGCTCATATTATAATTCCTCCATATTATACTATCCGGCATTTCCGTACACATCACTCGTCTACATCGTAAGCCTTGCTTTTTAAAGCAAAAAATTCACTATTTGCATCATTTTTTAATCCATGTCAATTTTCAAGAAATTCCATCTATTTTTCCTGCACAAACATATTCTGTAACATAAATTTCTTAATATTTTTCAATTCTTCACACTTATGCTGGTGAAGAGTGATGAGGTAGTCTAGACTGCAGAAATAGCCTGCAATTTCTTTCTGTTCTTCATATTTGGGAACATCAACTATAAATTCCTGCATATCTGACGCAAGAATATGTTTTATGGTATTACCAGTCGTGATGTTCTCTATTTTCCTCTTGGTTTTATCAGTCTGATATTCATAATTTAAAAAGTAAGGCTCAATTTCTTCTTTGGGATTTCTGAACATGATCAAGGCATGAGCCGCTGTATTGTCCAATTCTTCAGGGATTACAGCAGCATGTCCAACATGTCCAGACTGAACCATAACCATATCTCCGGTATGTAACCATTTGTCTTTTTGCTTTTCATAGAATTCGTCATTTATGAAAATCTCCGAGTTATGATTTATCTGTCCATCTTTTACATTATTAGATTCAAGATAAAAATGTCCTTGTTCTGCATAGTATGGAGTAGCTGTTCCTACGAATGCATTTCCAATCGAACCATATATATCACTTAACTTACGCTGTTCCCAATCTTCCGTAAATCCTTCAAATCTTATCTGTGGAACTTTTTCACCATCTTGTGGAAACATTTTTTGAAGCATATATTTTTTTAATGTTTTTGTCTGCTCACACTTACGTTGGTGAAGGGTGATTAGGTGGTCGAGGT
>OLOC01000706.1_pt1 | contig 23253 bp, 20 predicted proteins | sample 1643111 | NCBI WGS metagenome assembly OLOC01 (sample SAMEA3136633, study PRJEB25190) | human gut metagenome
AAGTAAAGTACTAGCATTCTATTATTCTAGCAACACCCTAAGATAAAGCGCTTACACATTACGGATGAATCAGCATATATAAGTTTAACAGATATTGCAAGATATAAAAATTCTGAGGATGCAGCGGGGGTAATTTCTAATTGGCTAAGAAACAGGAATACCTTAGAGTATTTGGGGTTGTAGGAACAATTGCATAATCCTAATTTTAAACTCCTCGAATTCGAGGGGTTTAGAAATTCATCAGGCGACAATGCTTTTACCATTTCGCCTAAGAAATGGATCAAATCAACAAATGCAATTGGTATCATCTCTAAATCTGGTAGATATGGTGGAACTTATGCACATTCTGATGTTGCATTTAAATTTGCATCATGGATTTCTCCTGAATTCAAATTATATATTATAAAAGACTATCAACGCCTAAAAAAAGATGAAGCTGAACGAAAAGCTATTGGCTGGGATGAAAAGCGTGCATTATCTAAGATTAATTATCATATACATACAGATGCAGTGCAGAAATATCTTATTACTGATGAATTGACATCTGCTGAAAAGGGTTATACGTTTGCTGATGAGGCAGATATGTTAAATGTAGCTCTTTTTGGTAAAATGGCACGAGAATGGAGAGATGAACATCATATTGAAGCACAGAGGGGTGAGAATATTAGGGACTATACTTCGGCTGAAGAATTGATTATTTTAGTAAATATGGAGAGTCAAAATGCTGAACTAATAAAAGAAGGCTTGCCTCAAAGTGAGCGCTTTGTTAAATTATATGAAATGGCAAAAGCACAAATGCAAATATTATTGAAAAATCGCACAAAAGAAAAATTGAAAAACGTCAATTCAAATTTGTTAAAAGGAACATCAGATTAAGCATTAAAAAAAATGGAATTTTACACAGGGACAGGATGAAAGTGTCAACTTACGAACCAACAACTTTAAAAATAACAGCGGTATTTATAAAGACTGGCATATTTAGGAAAGCAGAGCGGGAATCCTCGGCCATTCAATGACCGAGATGAAAGCGACCGATAAAAAGCATGACTGTGTGTATATGATATAAACTGCATAAACATTGCTTTTTCTCTGTTTTTACGAACAATTCTCATATGGATAACCGAGAGGCTAGAGTCCTAATTATCTAGAATCATTTTCTTATATATGATTTTTATTTTTTCTAAAATATCTCATATTTATAGTGAAAGAAAACCTACAGAAAGGAGAAAGTTCTATATGCCAAAGGCAAGACGCAGAAAAGACAGTGAATTTCAGACATCCGTTACCAAAAGTGTTTTCTTGTATGGAACACCGAATGTACAGAAACGCTCTGCTCTAAAAGAAATGCAGAGACTGTTCATCAAGCTCGTGAATCATAACATACGGCTTCTGGATCAGGAAACTTCTATATTCTTTCAGATCGTAAAGAATGACAAGAAAGATTCGCAGATACGAAGACTGGAAAAGACGAACCGTCCGAAAGGGATCAACTCTGCTTTTTGTCAGAATGCGTTCGATGTTGCAGTTACTCACTTATCCAACCGGTTAGATAACATCCGTCTGGATATGATCGCTGACGGATTCGGGATCTTTGCAAAGTCAAAGGTATTGTTCGCTATGTATATCATGGGCAGATCCCGCACTGATATGATCCAGACGATGAACAAGATCGGACAAAAATTCCATAAGGAATGTGCGAAGAAATTATCTGCGATGACAGATGCAGAGTTTTATGACATCCGTGTGCGATTTCTGGATGCTTATGCTGCCAGATCTATCGAGTATAAAGTTCCGGAACTACGTAATGTATCAATCCCTCTGGATTCCAGACTCATGAGACTGGAAAAGTCAACAGATACCGTCATGCCCTATGTGATCACGATCTCTGATCCTACTGGCGGAAAGAGGATCGCAGTCCCGATCGATACGAGCAGACATTCTCTGCATAAGATCGAAGCGAATCGGCTGGGCGGGACTGTCATGTTACAGATGCGTGGTCCTGTTCTCCGGATCGGATGGTCTTATACCGTAAAACGTGAAAAGCCTGCCGTAGATACTTATATCGGTGTTGATACCGGGATCACGGATGCTCTCTATGCTTCTGACGGACGACATGTTGGATCTATGAAGCGGGTGATCGATTTCTATCATGAGGAAGTGGAGACTGCCTTTGCAGAACTATCTGATCTGAGAAATAAAAAGCGTAAGATCTGCCATTACCTGCACAGTCATGATCTTTCCGAGGATGTGAGACGTTCTCTCATCCAGAAGGTGGATCAGCTGGAACATATGATGCAGACTATGGAAGTCCCATATCGAAAGAAACGGCATTATTATCAGATGCTCGATCAGGAGATCAAAAAAGCTGTCAGTTCTTATCTTAACGATCTGGCAAAGAATACGATGACGGTTCTGGAAAAACTGGATATCCGTGAATTCAACAAAAGTAAGAAAGCCAATGGAAAGCTTTCCATGTTTGCGAGAGGAAAACTTCAACAGAAGCTGATGATCACATTAAACTGGAAAGGCTATGACTTTATGGAAGTTGTTCCGGACTTCACCAGTCAGGTATGTCCGGTATGTGGAAATCTGGATGCAGATAATCGTAAAGATAAGGCGTTCAAATGTACCTGCTGTGGACATGAGGATGATGCAGATCATAATGCTTCCGTAAATATCAAGGAACGTGCGAATGATAAAGAGATCCTTGCGGTCAGTAAAAAATATGAGTATCAGCATAAAAAACTACAGGAAGCATTGCGTCAGATCTACGCGGACAGATGCAGTGCTTATAAAAAAGCAGCATCCATATAAAAAGCGGTCCCAAGATCAGGTGTGTAACCTGAAACATGAGCCTGCCCAGTCATATGGAACATAGGAACTACCACTGTCTTGGTACGGCATGACCGTATCCGGACTGTCTGAAAAGAGATGTTTCTAGATGGTACGATACATGCAGTCTGGTCTCATTTCTCTAAGTTCGGAAATTGTTTGTAAAGAGTATCTCCGGATGCTCGGCCATTCAATGACCGAGTAGTTCACAAAATACATTCATCCAGAAGGATTCAAAACGAATCATAGTACAATGCAAAATGAATTGTATGATTATACTGGAGGCATAGCACGTCAATAGACCTAAAAAAACGAAAAGGGCAGATTCTTAATTGAGTCTGTTCTTTTTTTTGTAAAAGATCTTATATATGGAAAAAATAATTGGCTTAAAATCTCATATTTATAATGAAGAAAATATTGTGTTATTTTAAGAAGTAGAATATAATAAAATAAAAGAGGCTTGCCTTCTCAAATTATATAGAGAAAGGAGTTTATATTATGAATAGTAAAGTATATAAAGCATTAGATATCGCAAAATATATTATCAATAAATGTACCTGTGAAAAAAAAGCAATTAGTAATCTGCAATTACAAAAGATATTGTACTATTTACAAAAAGAGTATCTTGTAAAATATGGATGCCCACTTTTTTCAGAGGATATGTATGCATGGCAGTTCGGTCCAGTAGTTCCAGATATTTATTTTTTATTTTGTGGCTTTGGATCTACTACAATCACTTTAAAATATGATATTGTTATAGATGTAGATGACACTAAAAAAATGGATCCAATTATAGAAGATAAACGTGAAAAATATCCATGGGATTTAGTTTATGAAACACATGCAAAAGGAAAACCTTGGTATATCACATATAGGAACGGGTTAGGCGATAAAAGGATTATTCCTAAAGAATTGATCAAAGAAAAAGGATAAAAAAGTGAATATAGAAAAATATGATGAGAAACGTGAAAATTTTAGAACTTTATTATTAAAACTGGCGTCATCTCAAACTGAGTTGCATTCAATAAAAGAAAAGAAAAAAATATATTTAGAATTAGAAGATATTTATATTGGAAATAACGAAAGTTTTAGACATTTTTATTCGGACATATTTTCAGTAATATCAGCTATTGATAGACAAGTAACGTTTGGTAATGTAGAAGTTTTGTCTCAAAATATGGATATTATCCGCAAGGGGTATCATCCTATGAATAAAGACAATACTGGTAAAACAATTAATATTGAAAAACAAATTAATAAGTTGTATGATCATATTAATTTGGAGATTTCGCGATTAAATTATTCAAAACAAATAGAAGTGGGAACACAAATGCAATTAGATAATGTTTCAGATGCATTGGCAGAAATTGAACGAAATGTAGAACACATGGAAGACGCAGTAGAAAAAGCGGATGATATACAAAAGCAATATATTACCATTCTTGGTATTTTTGCATCAATCGTGTTGGCTTTTACTGGTGGAATTGCCTTTTCTACATCGGTGTTGCAGAATATCGCAAAAGCAAGCATATATAGAATCAGTTTAATTTCCATTATACTTGCTTTTGCATTAACAAATCTTATTTATATATTAACGCGTTTTATCATGGAGATAACAAAAAAGCAAGATGAACGGATTTTATATCCTAAATACATGATTGTACTTAATATTATTTATGGAATTTTTGTTTTAGTGATAATTTTTTGTTGGATTTTCAATATTCCATATGCTATTCAATTGTTCCAAAGTTTTATTTATTAAATAATTTATTTTTCATCTAAAATCTGTTAAAATACTCCATAAGGGAGTAAAATTAATCTCATATAATAACAATCACGGGCTTCCTTTTTTTGGAAGTCCATTTTTTTATATGTGAAAAATAAAAAAATAAAAATCTCTCATATTTATTATGTAAAGATTAAAAAAAAGACTCAATAACCTGATGCAAAAAACAGGTTTTATATACGGAGGGAGAAAGAGTATGCGTAAATTAAGAAAAGTTGTACCATTTGGACTGGCAGTTATGATGTCATTACAGGGGATCTATCCTGCAGTTCCAGTGATGGCAGATACCGTAAAAGTAGCAACTGCAAAGAAAACTACATCATCAGCTACTGTATTAAATAAGAAAGAACGTGCAAAGATCATGCAGCAGATCAATGCGATGAGTCCGGAAGAAGGATTAAAGCTTGCAAAGAAAAAAGGGATCATCAAAGAGGATACGAATACAAAAGAAAGTAATCTGAAAAAAGCAACGGTCAATAAAGACGCCAAAGAGGGAGAAGTTGGATATCAGTTTACTCAGGATCAGTATGTGGATGAAACACATCGTATCCGATATGAATACATTATCACGGCTGAAGGAGAAGTATCCGCAGATTATGTGAATGGGGTTATTTATGAAAATGGAAGTCCGAAAGTCAATTATCTGGATGAAGTACAGACTTATGAGATCAATGATGAACTGACATATCCATCTGAGGTCACATTAAACGGAACAACCTATCAGGTAAAATCAGCGTTATTTCATAATACAACAGCAAAACATGTCATTGTTCCAGAGGGCGTAGAAAGCTGTATGGGAGCTTCATCTTCCACGGATATGGTCAAATTAACGATCCCATCCACTTTAAAAGAGATCGGCTCAGGATTCAGAGCTTGCCCATCTTCTCACAACTATTATGACAGTGGTTTTCTAGATACAAGAGATAACGCCACATTTCAAGGATATGAGATGTCAAATCCTGAAAAAGCAAAATATCTGACGGTCAAAGATGGTATTGTTTACAATAAAGAAGAAACAGAAATGCTGACAAAAGTACCATGCGCTTTAGAGAAAGATACTTTAGTCCTTCCAGATACGATCAAAGAAATCCCAAAAGGTGCTTTTATGAGCAACAAAACGGTTAAAAAGGTAGTCTTCGGTAAAAATATCACATCCATTGGAAACGGAGCTTTTGCTTATTCCAACATTGAAAACGTACAGATGAATGATAACGTGACTGTTTTAGATGAATATGCGTTTTATTACTGTACAAAATTAGCAAATGTAGACTTATCCAAGAGTCTGACAAAGATTGATGGATATGAGACATTTAAGTACACAGATGCTTTAAAACATATCGATCTGAAGAATGTAACGGAATTAACTGGATGGTACACGTTTCAGCAGTCTGGATTAGAGGATGTGGATTTAAGTAATGTTAGTAATATGAGCGGTATTCAGGTGTTTGGATCATGTCATAACCTAAAGACAGTCTATATTGGAAAAAACACAGATTTTTCAGGTAAAGTTAGTATTGGATCTAATAATTTTGCAGGGTGTGAAAGATTAGAAAAATATGTTCAAAGAGAAAACAATATCCATAATTTATATGTCGAAGATGGTAAATTATATTCTTCTAAGATTAAAGGATATGTTGGGGCTCAAAATGGAGAAAGAGAAGAAAAAACATTGACAGGCAAAATTTTATTGGGATATCCAGTACAAATGCAGAAAGTCGATGCACAAAAAAATAATGGAGTTCTGAAAATTTCTAATGATGTAACGGCTATTGGATATGCTGGATTAACAGCTTATGCACAATACATTGATTCAGAAGGACATTCCACAGCAATTGAAGAATTATATCATAAACTTATTTTACCAGCTAGTATTGAATCCTTTAATCTTGTATATTCAATGCCAAAACAAGATTTTGAAGTTGATATTTATGGAAACAAACTTCCTGCATTTTTATATCAGTGCTTTTATTCAGTTGGTGATAGTGATGCGGGAAAGGAAGATGCAGTATTAGGAACCAAAACAATTAAATTCAAGACTGCTGCCTTAAAGGATGAGTTTGAGCAGTATTGGAAAGAGTACGTGATGTATATTTATAAAGGAGAAAAACAGGTTTATACTGTTCTCCCAGAAAAGAAAACAACATCCCTTACTCTCAATAAAACATCCGATAAGATCTTATGTGATGGAGCTTCTCATGAAATTCATCTGATCGCAAAATTATCCGAAGATGATTGTACCGATGTGGTAACTTTTAAGAGTTCAAATGAAGATCTTGCAACTGTGGATGGCAATGGTGTGGTCACTACAAAAGCAAATGCACATGGATCTGCAACTATTACTGCAACCGCAGGAGATCATACAGCAACTTATAAATTAACACAGGCAGGATCAGGAATCAATGTAACAGCAGATCAGAAAACAATCGTTTATAAAGAATGGTGGGAAACAGAGAATCTTTTAGACAACATTAAAAAAAGCATTAATGTAACCTGTGCAGATTGTCATAACAATTTAGGGAGAGATAAAGATTATGAAGTCATTGTTTCTGATTACAAAAAAACTGGAAAAGTAGATGTGACAATTAAGGGGATTGGTGCTTTTGAGGGAATGACAGCTAAGACTTCTGTAAATGTGGAATATCATAAGCATGGAGAAGAGGGATACGATATCCGTAATTTATATTCTGGTTATAACTGGACTGGAAAAGAAGTAAAACCGGATGTTCTGATCCGTTGTGCTGATTGCAACAAGGAATTAAAAGAAGGAACAGATTATAAACTGGAATATAAAAACAATGTAAATGTCGGTACTGCAACAGTCAAAGTTGTTGGTATGGGTGCTTATAAAGGTGTTGACCAGACCGCTAATTTTGAGATCGAAGAAGATTGTGGATGGAATGGTATCAAGTATTATAATGACACGTATCAGAATGGTGATCATATCGGAAGTCTTGAATGGAGTGAATGGAGATATAATAAAAAAACTCCATATATCTCTATTGCATGTAATCATTGCGGAAAAGAATTGGAAAATGGAAAAGATTATACGATCACATTCTCTAATACAGATCATCCAGGAGAAGGTACAGCAAAAGTTGTGGGATTAAATGAATATGCAGGACATGAGCTTAGTTTTACCTATACATTAAAACCAAAAGATCTAAAGGCAGAATCTTATTATAATGGAGATGATCTTGGAACTTACAAATGGACAGGAAAAGAAGTAAAACCAGATATTGGAAAGATCTATGTTCAGGATATTTATGGATCTGTAGTTGATACAGAAGCTGTCGAAGGAAAAGATTATCAGTTAGAATATTCCAATAACATTGAAGAGGGTACTGCAACGGTCAAGGTTGTTGGAATCGGAGATGCAAAAGGAACTGTTTTAACTTATACATACCACATTGAAAAACAGCATGGTTGGAATGGATTCAGCGTGACAGGACACAAGGATGGAGATGATCTTGGAGCATATGAGTGGACAGGAAGTGAAGTAAGATATCCGATCAGCAATGTAACAGACAAGACAGGAAAAGTATTATCTGAAGGAACGGATTACAAACTGGTTTATTCAGACAATACAAAACCAGGCACAGCAAAAGTAGAGATCATTGGATCAGGGATTTATACAGGATGTGATCTAACCTTTACTTACACGATCGTGGATCATGATGGAGAAAGCGGATTCCACAACAACCTTTACACAGATGGAGCTGATATGGGATCCTATGCTTACACTGGAGAAGAAGTGAAACCATCGATTGGACTGATGTACAGTAACTACAACCAGACATTCTTAATTGAGGGTGTGGATTACAAAGTAGAATACAGCAACAATATCAATCCGGGTGTTGCAACAGCAAAAGTCATCGGAATCGGACGTTATACAGGACATGAGATGAGCTTTACTTATACGATCAAGAACAAGAGCTTTGCTGCAAAAGATCACAAAGACGGAGAGAATCTTGGAACTCTGAAATGGACAGGAAAAGCACAGACCATAAAACTTGGAGATATGATCGATCCGATCGATGGACATGTCTTAAAAGAGGAAACAGATTACAAGATCGTTTATTCTGATAACGTTGATGCAGGAACTGCAAAAGCTGAAGTGATCGGATTAGGATATTATGAGGGAAGCAGTTTAACATTCTACTACACGATCGAAAAGCAGCATGGATGGAATGGATTTTACTCTAAAGGACACAAGGATGGAGAAAGTCTTGGAACATTTAAATGGACTGGAAATACGGTCCTGATCGATCCTGATATGAGATGCAGCCACTGTGACAAAGAATTACAGGAAAATGTAGATTACAAGGTAGAATACAGCAATAACATCGATCCGGGTGTTGCAAGTATGAAGATCATCGGTATGGGAGATTACAAAGGGTATGAATTAAACTTTACGTTTGTGATCGAAAAGAAAGCTCCTACGACAACCGAAGATCAGAAACCTACAACAACGACTACGGAGACAAAACCAACCACTGGCACAACAGAAAGCAGTTCTGCAACTTCTGAGACAAAGCCAACGACTGGAACAACTGCAGCTACTACAACAACAACAGAAAGCAAACCTACAACGGAAGATAAGACAACTGCTACAACAGAGTCAACACCAACCACATCTTCCACAACAACAGAAACAAAACCTGCTACGACAGAAACAAGACCAAGCACAGAAGATTCTTCTACAGCAGGAACGACTGCAGCAAAAAAAGAAACTGCAACAACTGCAGCTCCTGTGATCAGGATCTCTGTAAAGAAAGCTGCGATCCAGAAGATCAAAGTATTAAAGAAAGCGTTTACGATCAATATCTTAAAGAATAAGGATCAGGTCACAGGATACCAGATCAGCTATTCTTACAAGAAAAACTTTAAAGGGCAGAAAGTAAAAGATCTGAAAAAGTTCAAATACAAAAAGATCAAAGTAAAACGCAAAAAATACACGATCACTTCTTACAAAGTAAAAGGACTCAAGAAAAAGAAAACAGTTTATGTCAGAGTCAGAGCTTACAAACAGGTTGGAAAAACAAAGGCTTATGGTAAGTGGAGTAGTGTGAAGAAAGTAAAAATTAAATAACGAAACGAAAGGAGTGGCTTTCTTTGAAAGGCTGCTTCTTTTTTTTATATGTGAAAAATATTTTTTGTGAAAAAACTCATATTTGTAATAGATTGTGAGGTGGAGATGTTGAAGGAAATTAAAAAAATTGATAAAATGAGTCATAACAAGAAGATCAAAATTGATATGAAAAAAGAAGAAAGGGCTAAATTAATGTCATTTTTTACAAGTAATTTATCAGGTCGAGTTAGAAATTTTGAATTACCGGCAACAAAAGCGTTGATGCCTCTATACGAATCAATTGTTAATTCTATCTATGCCATTGATGAACGACAACAAAAAGAAAATACTCTAAATGGTCGTATTATGGTTCATATTGTACGTGAACCACAACAGTACATTCAGACAGATGGGATTGATGGCAGCATTAATGATATTACGGGGTTTATTATAATTGATAATGGAATCGGTTTTAATGATGCTAATATGAAATCTTTTTTACAATTAGATTCTACATATAGAATTGAAAAAGGTGGAAAGGGCGTTGGTAGGTTTACATGGCTAAAGGCTTTCCGAAAAGCTAAAATTGAAAGCTGCTTTGAAAATGGTAATCAATGGGTAAAAAGAAGTTTTGATTTTATGTTGGGTCAAGATGAAATTAATGATTCATTAATAAAAATTGATGAATTAAAAGATAATAAAACAGTTGTAATATTAGAAGACTGTTTATCACCATATAAAGATAAACTTCCAAAAGGAGGCGATAATGTTGCCACGAAAATCATGCAGCATTGTTTTATCTATTTAATGTCACCAACATGTCCAGAAATTATAGTAGTAGATGATATCAACCAGCAGACTTATAATATAAATCAAATGTTTAGAAATTCTATACAAGAAGAATCAAACCTAATAGAATTTGAAATTAAAAATGAAAAATTTTTCTTACGACATGCAAAAATTATGGATTCATCATTTGATGCAAGTAAATTATACCTTTATGCGAATGATCGGATGGTCCAGGAAATAAATATAGAAAAATATATTGTTGATCTTGATAAAAACCTTTTTCTTGAGAATGGGTATTATTATGCTGGGGTTTTGTCAGGAGAGTTTTTAGATAAAAACGTTGGAACAAACCGAACTTCTTTCATGATTCCTAATATAGCAGAAAATGATTTGGAAATAGGGATGAATGATATTATCTTAAAAACATCCGAAGAAATCAAAGTATATTTATCAGAATATTTGAAAGAAGTAAAGAAAAAGAAAAAAGAAAGAATTGCTAAGTATATAAAAACAACAGCTCCTCAGTATAGACATTTATTAAATTACATGGAAGAAGATATTGAATCTATAAAACCGTCTCTTTCTGAGATAAAATTAGATGATGAACTACATAAGATTAAACGAAAATTTGAAAAACAATTAAAAGAAGAAAATGAAAAAATATTAAAAACATTAGAAGTCGGTGCTGTTAATTTGGATTCATATCAAGAAAAATTTGCCAATCAATTTGCTAAGATCAGTGAAGCAAACAAATCATCTTTAGCTGAATATGTAGCACACAGAAAAGTTGTTTTGGAATTGTTAAAAAAAGGAATTCGGTCCAATGATTTTGGAAAATATAGCAAAGAAGCATTTATTCATAATCTTATTTATCCAATGCGGAGAACTTCTGAAGAAATTGAATATCAGGCTCATAATTTGTGGTTAATTGATGAAAAATTAGCATATTGTGATTATATATCTTCAGACGTTCCATTTAATAATGATTCAAAGGAGGGGAGACCAGATGTACTACTTCTAGATAGTCCAGTTGCAGTATCAGACGAAGAAAATACTGGAAGAGAATATGGAACCATCATAATATTTGAATTAAAGCGACCGATGCGAGATGATTATACATCAAGTGATAATCCTATTGATCAGATGATGGATTATGCAGAAAAACTTAAAGAAAATACTGTTAAAGACAAATATGGAAGGACAATAAAAACAAGTGATAATACACAATTATATTTATATGCTGTATGTGACATAACAAATACTTTAATAAGGATAGCAAGAAAATATAATTTTTGTGAAACACCGGATAAATTAGGGATGTATTATTATAACAATGTTATAAATGCATACATTGAAATTTTGTCATATGATAAGATCATTGATGACACAACGAAAAGAAATGAAATTTTGTTCGATAAATTAGGAATATGAATTAAAAATTCAAAACGAAAAGGACAGATTCTTAATTGAGTCTGTTCTTTTTTTTTGTGTTTTTTTTATATGTGAGAAATATTTCAAACTAAAAAATCTCATATTTAGAATAAAAAAGAAGATAAAAACAGAAAATCCGTTGATAAACTTAAAATAATGGCATATAATAAGAATAAGCAATGGATAGAATGAAAAATCAAGGAGATAATGCTATGAAACTATTAAAAGTTGAAGTTCAGGGACTTCCATTATTTAAAGAAAAAATGAGCTTAGATTTTTATGCAGCACAAAGAATTTCTAAGACACATAAGATGAATTTACATCGTATATCATCAAACATGTACGTAAATCCAACAACAGCAATTGCAGGAATTAATGCTTCCGGAAAAACTTCTGTTTTGAAAATATTAATGTTTGTCTTCGAAATGCTGAATAATGAACCAATAAATCATATTAAAACAAGAAATATACTAGGGAATACGAATAAATGTACAATTACATCTTATTTTTATTCTAAAAGACAGATGGTGTATAAATTACAAACAACAATTCAATGTATCGGGCAGGATATTGAAAGTGGATGGAAATATCAGATTACGGATGAAAAAATGTGGGAAAAACAATCACTAAAAAATATGACAAAAAAAGAAATGTTTCGATTTTCTGATCATCAGATTATAGAAGAAAGAAATGAAAATGAAGCGTTTTTGCCAGATGATGTAAGTATTATGATTGCATATCATAAAAAGTATGCCGAAAAAATTGAAATAAAGAACATGATGTCATTCACAAATATGAATGTATTACGTGTAACAGAAAACATTCCAGCTTCCGTTATTTCTTTTTTGGATCCTACAGTTGAAAAACTATATTTTGAAAATCTAGAAAAAAAACAGATCATTCATCTAAAATTTAAAGGAAAGAAAGAGCTTGTGCTAAACAATCAAAAAGATCTTGAAAATTATCTTTCTTCTGGAACAATTAAAGGAATTATTATGTTTATGATGTTGATTAACGTAATGAAAAAAGGTGGATATTTAATTGTAGATGAAATAGAAAATCATTATAACAAAGAAATTGTTTCTTCAATCATAAAATTCTTCATGGATATTAGACTAAATAAGAATGGAGCAACTTTAATATTTACAACCCATTATCCAGAACTTTTGGACTTATATGAAAGAAATGATAGTATTTATATTACAAGGAATGAAAATGGAATTTACTTAGAAAAGCTTTCTGATGTATTAAAACGAAATGATATTAAGAAAAGTGATGTATATCAGAGCGGGATGCTGGAAGGAACTACTCCAACATACAGTTCTTATATTGCATTAAAAAAACATATTGCTGCGGCATTAGAAGATTAATGGGGGGAGTAATATGGAAGGATTAAAATTATCAAAATACAACGCTTGTATATGCGAAGGATCCGCAGAAATGGCAATTATAGATATTTTGTTGGATCATGAACTACTTATATTTCAAAGAGAAGATCTGATCGAAGAAACGCCTCTTTTATGCCGAAATGGTAAGAAATTTGAAGAACAATATCTAAGAAGACAATTTGATGATCAGATTACAGTTTTTCGAATTTTGGATTCAAGAAGAGAAAAGTTTAAATTAAGTAAAGCGTATCAATCAAAGGTTCATGTCATTAATGTTATTACGGCTCCTGAAATTGAAATGCTAATTATCCATAATGAAGGAAAATACAGGCAATTTAAGAAATCTAATAAAAAACCAAGTGACTTTTGCAAAATAGATTTGAAAATGGCAAATGTAAAAGATTACGATTTTGTAAAAGAATATTTCCGGGATCCGGCGGTTTTAATTAGGGCTATTACCAAATATAAAGAAAATGTTAAGACTCGGAATGATGAAAAAATGCTATGGAATTTATTAAGACATTGAATATGCAGTTGTGCAGAATAAAAAAACGAAAGAGCAGATTCTTAATTGAGTCTGTTCTTTTTTTATGTGTAGAAATATGTTCTTTTTTATATGTGAGAAACATTTTTCATTAAATCTTTCATATTTAAAATAAAGAGGTTCACCGTGAAGAAAGATAACAAATCAATTTTTGCTTTTTGGGATAAAGAAGAATAGAAGGATCCTCAAAATCGTATTTTGAGATGTTTCAAAAACAAAAAGAACAAAAACATAAAAAGGAGAAGAGTAAGATGGAAAAATGTTTTGATGAAAATAAAGTAGCAAAACTTACGGGAACAGCAATACAGGATGATGAAACATTTAAAACAGAAGGTGGATTTATCCCAGAAAGAGATCAGTTTTATTTTGAAATGAAGCAGGGAGATCATGTTTTTATGGTTGGATTTAAAGACCTGCTGATATGCTTGAGACTGCTTGAAGAAATGGGGGAGATTCCAAAGATCAATGGGAAATGGTGGACACAGATAGAAACGCTTTACGGTGGTGAGCTTTGCATGGTAAAATATAAAGAAACCAAGTAAAACCATGCATAGGAGAGATGTGATGAAAGAAATCAAGTTTACTACAAGATATGATGATCCAACTTTGCCTTTTTCAGATAAAGATTTTAAAGGGAAATATGAAGGTCGTATAGGAGATAAATCTGATTATATACAGATGATTAATGGAGAAAAAAAACATTTAGCGTTATGTCCGAGATGTAATAACCCTGTTGTCATTCTTGGGATATATAAGAGAATTAATGTTGCTCCTCATGCGAGACATGCAAAAGGAGTAGATATTCCTAAAGTAGTTAAATTTAACGAATATAAGTATAAGAATTGTCCTTATCATAAGAAAAACGCAAATTATGTGAAAGAATATGTTCCTGAAACAGAGGAACCAGAAAGACAGAAATTATATCAGATCACAAAAGAGCATTTTGATAAGGCAATTTATCTATTACAAAAGGGAACAGGGATTTATATAACGCTATCTATGGCTGAAGAACTTGCAGAAAATTATGTGGCTGAACGTGCATATAATTATATTGATGCAACAGTTTATAATATTCCGTGGTATTTGCTTTATAGCTTGATGGGTGGGTTTCCTTTGTATCATATGCTCATAAAAAAGAATACGATAATTTATAGACATCTTCGTAAATTGAAGTTCGATTTAAGAAATAGTATGGTTGAAGGATATGTCTATGTAGAAGAAAATGAGGGATATTTATTAACTGCTACAAATTACAGATACATAGTAGATAAAAATGATCATTTAAATGAGAAGCTAGATTTTTCAATTCTTCGCCCTGATAAGAAAGTGTCTACTGGCTTATATGAACGGGTAGGTAAATTTTCTATCGGTGTAGATTCATATTATTTTTCAAATCTGATCAATTATAAAAACTGGAAACCACGACAAAAGGTATTAGATATTGCAGCAAAATATATGAAACCAGATCAGACAGTTGAAGTTCAAGATAATAGTGACTGGATGGATTGATTTTTCTGATAGAATATTGTATTATATATAGAGAAATAATATTGAAATAAATTTACCAGTTTGTTCTCCAGTGTCCTTCGGGCCTGGGGACTTTTTTATATGTGAAAAAGAATTATTGTAAGAAATCTCATATTTAAAATAAAAAGGAGATTTTGCTATGGAAAAAGTAGAAAGATGCTTTTGTAAAAACTGCAAAAAAGAAACAGGAATTGTATGGGGGGCGACATCGAGAACTACTTATATAAAAGAAATTCCCTTTGATTTTTCAGAAACAATTGCCATATGTAAAGAATGTGGACACGAAGTGGTTCCAAAGGGGTTGATCGCCTTCAATATGAAAGAATTTGGAGATCAATATTATACACTTCTTGAAAATGAAGCTAAATTGTGTAATGATGAAATCGAGGATCATACAGATTGCCAGGAGTGCGGAGAAGACTACCTGTTTAAAATGAAGGATAATTTTCATGAGTTTTCAATTGGGTTAAAAACAATTCTTTCTTGTTTAGCAATGGCTGAAAAAGAGGGCGCTGTTCCTAAAATTCCGTATGAATGGTGGTGGCTAATTAATAGGAGGTACTGATGGACACATTCAAAACAAAACCTGGAATACCAGAAGAAATTCTGATCACAGAAGAAAATTTTGCTAATGAAACTGGGAGACAATTCCCTTATGCTATGAAAAAAAATGAGAAGATAACTTATAAGGCGGTTTGTCCTGCCTGTGATAATCCGATACAGATCATTGGGCTGTTTAAAAGAGAAGAAGAAGTAAAAAGAAAACCATATGGAAGACATACGACAATCGATCTACCTGGATTAACCGTATACAGTGAAGAGGATTATCTGAATTGTCCATATCATAATCCCAACCCACATAATAGTGATGCAAAAAGAAAACCTGGGAATAAAAAATCTCAATATTTTTATAATCTTATGAAAGAACATTTCGACTTAATTGTATTAATTTTGGAAAAGAAATTGCAGATCTATGTCAGTTATCATTTTGCAGAGACGCTATTACGCAGTTGGAGAGATAATGAAGGATGGAGATATTATGATACAAATTATAATAATCTTCCATACATGTTACTATTTGCAGAAATGGCACGTCCTATGTTTGGAAAACTAATTCAAAAAGACAGTAATGTAGAAAAAGCGATTCTAGAAAAGGGAATCAATTTTCAATTAGAAGATGTGGGGATGGATTATTATCGCAAAATTAAGCAGAGAGATGGATTTTTGGATGCAACTTTCTATCTTACTCATCATCATTTTGAAAGAAAGGGAGAACATACAGAAGAAACATATCTATACCGTGTTGTAGAAGGCAAAAATAAGATATATGAAGAAAAGATCGTTGTAGAAAAAGGAAGATTGTATGAGATAACCCAAAAACAAGGAAAAAGAAGTGCAAGAGAAGAACGGCTGATAGAAATAGCAAATAAGATATTGTAACGAAAAGTGAGGAGCAGGTATATTCGTATCTGTTCTTTTTTTTGCTTTAAAAGCTATCTTAATTGCTTCAGTTTCATATTTTTTCTCTCAAAATTCATATTTGAATTGAGAAAAGATAAATCCGGATGCTCCAACAGAAAGAGAATTCGTGATAAATATGAAGAAAATAGTAATGGCGCTGCAGATTATGTGGTATGGAATACAGTTAGCAAAAGAAATTAAGAAATTTCATCAATGGTATAAGAAAAGAACCGATGGTAATTCATCGGCTCCTAATGGCATTACTGAGAAAGAAACTCCACCTTCTAACTCAGATATAAAAATTGGAAATATTACAGTCGAGAATAGTCCCGGCTGCAATATCAATGTTGGGTATCAGTTTCATGCTAATGGCAAAACTGACTCACCCATGTGAACATAAAGAAAATTAGAAAATAAAAATCAAGCATCCGGATATTCTCTCACAAAACAATATGAGAATGTTCGGTTTTGCTTTTATTTTTTTTCTTTCAATTTAAATATGAGAGATATGAATTTTTTTATTTTTCACATATAAGATTTTGTAACTCAGGAAAAGAAAAAAAATAAGCAGACACACCAGATATCTTTTTCCAAATATCTCATATTTATATTGTAATACTATTTTTCAGAAAGGAGGCCGCAGAAAATGCGATTACGAAAAATTGGAGGAAAGGTGATTGCTTGTGCCTGTTTAAGCCTAAGTGTTTTGATGTGTGTCCCTATGAGTGCTGCACATGCCGCAATTCCAGTAGATACAAATTATGCACAGTGGGATTATAAACCTTTTATATATCCATCAAGCGAAAAGAATAAACCTGATTTTGATAGCATATTGTCAGATCCAAATAAATCAGAAGATGATAAACATGGTTTTTTTGAGTTTCAGTATTCTGATAAAGTGTCCGATGCACCTTTAAAAACTTATATTGAAAACGATAAAGTAACGATTTCTGATCTTTTAGGATTGGTAAAAGCCGAAGATAGAGAAGAAGGAACTTTAACAAGCAGCATCAGAGTCGCAAAGATCGAATATCCTGCAAGCAAAAAGGATAACTATAAACCAGCAACCGTCTTAAATCCATCCAAAACATCAAAACTGGATACTTATTTCAATCATTTGAATAAAGATGAATATGTTGATATTAAGATCACATATGAAGTGTCAGATACTGGCGGAAATACAGTGCAACAAACAGGATATGTGCGTGTTAAATACAATAATCCACCTGTCTTAAAATCTGATTATCTCGCTTATACAGTGGAAGAATTAGCTGAAAGAGGAGATGAGATCTTAAATGAGATCAAAACAAATGCTTTTGCAAGTGATATTGAAGATGATGCAAATAAGATCAAATTAACACCAAAACTGGTGAATCCGAATCCATTGACTTTAAATGATATTAAAGATCAAGGAAGTCACATTATCACATTTACAGTTACAGATAGTGGCGGAAAAACAGCAACTTCTAAACCAGAAGTTTATATCACAACAGGAGATCCTTATAACTTAGCAAATAAGAAAACAACAAGATTTATTAGTTACAAATACATGTATACTTTAAAAAAAGACAGTATTTGGAGAAAAGCTGATCGCTGGAGTTATCTTGAAAAGGTTTTAAAGAATAACGAAAGTGATCATCCTACGGTTAAATACACCTATGAATTTACTGTTGGAGATTATAAGGATTGAGATTCTTGGCAAAATGTGCTAAGATAAAATTGCAAGTTTTGGTTTTGTCTTTCAAAGACTAAACATAAGAGGAGAACAGATACAGTGTCTGTTCTTCTTTTTTTTTGTACAAATTTATCAAAAATCCTTTCAGTGCCAGATTAATTTTCTCAAATCGCATATTTGAATTGAGAAGAAAAAGTTCGGGTGCTTCACAGAAAGGAATATCCGATATGAGTATAAAGATAATATTAGAAATGTTACAGATTGCATGGTATGGAACTCAGTTAATAAAAGAAATGAAAGAGTTATATAAATGGTGTAAGAAAAGAGCCGATGATAAATCACCGACTCCTAATACCACTACTGAGCAAGATATCCCACCTTCTAGCTCAGATACAACGATTACAGTTGAAAAGAATAAAGACTGTAATATCAACATAAACGTTTATCCAAAACTGGATAAATAAAACTTAATAATCAGCATCCGGACGTTTTCTCTTAAGTATTATGCTTAAGAATTCGTTCGGATTATTTTTCTTTTCATATTAAATATGAGATTTTTGAGAAAAAATATTTTTCATATATAAGAATTTTTAAAACTCATATTTAAAATGAGTATTAATTTTCCAAGTAGAAATTTATCGTTCTCCTCATCCGTCATATTTACAATGTAGTTATAAATGACGATCAGGAGAAAGGAGAACAGGAGTAGTAAGATTCCATACTTTTTCCTGATTGTGCTTTATCCTGAAATGGGATATAATCAAGGAAAGGAAGAAAGATGGAAAAAGATTTTGAAGAGCGAAATCGCAGGTTTCAGTCCAAAATTCAAAGGTTCTGTCTTATGGACGATACTTTCATGAGTAAGGTATTTGAAGATAAGAAATGTACAGAACTTTTGCTCAGGATCATTCTGAATCGAGATGACCTGATTGTGGATCATGTGAATTGTCAGCAGGATATCAAAAATCTGCAGGGACGCTCCATTCGCATGGATATTCTTGCACATGACAGGAAAGGTGTCATATATAATATAGAAGTGCAGAATGATGATGCCGGTGCAGATCCTAAAAGAGCGAGATACAACAGCAGTCTTTTGGATACGAATATTACAGAAGCAGGAGATAAGTATGATCAGCTGCGAGAAACATATGTGATCTTCATCACAAGGAATGATGTTCTTGGCAGTGGCTTGCCAATCTATCATATTGATCGAACAATTGAAGAAACAGGAGAAAAATTTAAAGACGATGCGCATATTATCTATGTAAATTCGTCCATTCAAAATGAAACGAAGCTTGGAAAGTTAATGCAAGACTTTTGGTGTAAACGAGGCGAAGAAATGAATTATGAAGTCTTAGCCGAACGAGTTAGTTTCTTTAAGGAGAAAAAGGAAGGAGTTAATCAAATGTGCGAAATCTTAGACGAAGTTAAGAGAGAAAGTAAATTAGAAACGCTTGTTGATTTAGTAAAAGATGGAGCAATTCCATTGGATATTGCAGCAAAAAAAGCAAATATGTCAGAGGAAGAGTTCAAAAAATATCTCTAATCTCAACATAACAATTCAATACTCCAAAGATCAAAGCAGGGAAGATTTTTCTTCTCTGTTTTTTTATATGTGAAAAATATTTTGGATAAAAAAACTCATATTTGAAATAAAAGGAGTTTTGTGATGAAAAAATATTTGATCGTTCAAAATAAAGAAACTGATTGTTTAGAAATTATGAAATGTTCTACATATCATGAGGATCCAAATGCGGTTTTCTCATATGAACCAATATCTGATGCAGATAGTATGGAAAAAGCAGAACAAATGATGCAGCATATTAAAGACATTGGCGGGATTCAAAAGTATTTTGATGAGATTGTGGGAAGTGTAAAAAATAAAAAAAAGGATACTTCTAAGAAAAGTATTGCAGAAAATGTAGAAATCGAAAAGCCTGCAATTCCAAGGAATTACTTGAATCAGACAACTCTGAAGAAATTCCAAATTCAATTGAATGAAATGGAAGAGTATTTTGAAGAGGTTCGACATTCCTTAATAGAAGATGATGAATTGAATAGAATAAGATTGGATGATGACTCTAGAGAAGAAGAGTATGTATACTTTAAAGATGCAGAGAGTTATTTCAGGGGATTTAGTGCATCGTTATCAAAACTTTATGATTTTTGTTTTTACCATGAAGAGTTTGAAGATCCTGAAATAAAAAAAGAAGAAAAAGACTTGAAATTAGAACATTTAATCCTATCATATCCATTATATTATATCAAACAAGCATTGTATAAAGAAGAGGCTGCATTAGAATTAGCAGCAAAATATGACGAAGAACAGCTGAAAAAAGCTATCAAAAATTATGACAAACCAGAATATCAGATGATAAGAAAAGAATTACGAGAAGAATGTTGTAACCCCATAACTTACAAAGTATCATTTGAAATGAAAGTTGTTGGTCATGAGTATAATCAAAATATCCTGAAAGAATCCGTAAGAAGAGGAATGCGCTATAATGACATGGATATTATTGGAGATATTAAAATGGGAGAGGAAGATTAATTTTTCTCCCTCTCAGCAAAAATATGAATGAGTTCTAGATCTTTCTTTTCTTTCGATTTATCAGTTGTAAAGCAAAAACTAATTGTTGAATCTTTTTTGAAATGATTAAACAAAGTTGGGCGTAGAAGTCTTGCTTTATCAGCATTGTAACAAGAACGATGTTTTTGTCGTTGTTTTGAATCTTTTCCATTACGAAAAACATTGAAACAATATTGTCCATCGGTTTCGCCCTTTTTCTGGTTCAACTGTTTTACACATGAGCTCGTTTGTGTCTTATTTAGATTTTTTGGCACCTGTTCAGGAATAGACTTAGAGAAATATGAATAAAATTGTTGGAATATGTCTCCTAAATTATTCCCGTATTCAATGCCAAAAAATGCTCGAAATTGCGCTGTACTAACTCCATCAAAATATTTTGTATTAGCTAATACGGTTAATGTGCGAGACTCATCATTATAATCAATGAAAGTTAATTTTGCTATATAATACTTATATTTCTTCGGCTTTTCCTCATCTGGTTGCTTAGAAATGTCTTCGCACACAACAACATAATTTTTCCCTTTATATGAAAAATCAAATGCAGTGATAACCCGAAGATTTGCTTTCATGTCGTCAATTAAATGACGCAAATTCAACATAGACATAAATAATCCTCCTCTTTAATTGATATTTATACATCCCGAATATATTATAACGTCATTTATGCCGCTACGCAAGAAGAAAGAAGGTGTTTGTAATGAATACAAGAAAAATAAAAGATCTTATGAAAGAAAAAAATATGAGTATTTATCGGCTCTCCAAAGAGACTGGGATCTCAGATTCTCTTCTTGGAAAGATCTTAAATGGAAAAGTAGAAAATCCAAGGATTCAAACAGTAAAACAGATTGCGAAAGCATTAAATGTAACAATAGATGAAATTGTAAACATGGATTAGTGAAGGAGCTCCATCATGATTATAAAATTAAAATCATTTGCAAACAATGCAGTATCAAAAACAAATGGAACCAAGCTTAAAATAAAATTAGATTCCACATTATATAAGAAAGAAAAAATATCTGTTGATTTTGAAGGAATTGATCAATACTCTTTTCCGTTTTTTAATCGTAGTTTTGTTCTTTTGGTAACTCAATATGGATTTCAAGCAATAAAACAAATTGAATTATTAAATATTTCATCTGAAGGAAAACTCATATACAAAGAATCAATGGAAAATGCAAAATTCATATCAGAATTGAATGAGAAACAAAAACAAGAGATTGAAAGAATCGTAAAAAATGCTTTTGATCAAATCACCACCGCACACTCGTGACTTTAGTCGTGAGTTAGGTGGTGCTTCTATTTAAATAGAAAGAAATTTTTTATATATGAAAAATATAAATTATGAAAAATCTCATATTTATAATAAGAGAATCATAACCAGAAAGGAGACTACGACATGAAGATACTTTCCACATATAAAGTAAAGATCAAGACATACAACCATATCTTCCGCGGAACCGTGGAAGTCTATCGCCATGCCGTGGACTTTCTGATCGATGTCTGTCTGAAAGAATGGGTAGAGATCAAAAAGATCGATCTGTCACTATCTCGTCAGCAGTATGTGGAACGGCTATGTCATTTTACGAAGAAGCATCCGGAAACGGTTTATGACTTTGACAAAAAGTTTTATAAGTTTCCGAGTTTCCTTCGACGTGCAGCGATCAATGAAGCGATCGGAAAAGTCTCTTCTTATAAAAGTAATCTGAAAAACTGGGAAGAGGAAGATCCAAACACTCGTGGACGAAGACCGTCCTTTCCAAGAGCCGGTTATATCTATCCATGCATGTATCGAAAGAACATGTACCAGCGGACCGGAGCCTATGAAGCAAAGATCAAGGTGTATATCCGAAATACCTGGGACTGGCTGACGGTAAAACTTCGGAAATCTGACATGGATTATATCGAACGGAGATGCTCCGGCCGGAGAAAGTGTGTCCCTGTGCTGCAGAAACGCGGAAAAGAGTGGCATCTGGACTTTCCATTTGAAGAATTTTTAGAACTATGTGACGTGGATGTTGCGGACCGGATCATCTGTGCGGTCGATCTTGGGATCAACTCTGCTGCAACGATCAGTGTGATGCGTAGTGACGGCACTATCCTTGGAAGGCATTTCTTGAAACTTCCAAAGGAACAAGACTGTCTGACGCACAGCATCAACCGGA
>OLOC01000707.1_pt1 | contig 23252 bp, 50 predicted proteins | sample 1643111 | NCBI WGS metagenome assembly OLOC01 (sample SAMEA3136633, study PRJEB25190) | human gut metagenome
AGCGTAAAAAACTTGACGATGAAATCCGTCAGCGCCGCGCCGCTCACCGGGCAGAACGTCTGGCCAGAGAAGCAGCAGAAAGGCGAAAGTAAAAAAAAGAAGCAGAAGTGAGAAGTCCCTATATTGGGACTTCTTTCTTTTGCATGAAAAACTTACCATTGCATAGACAAGGTAAAAATGGTATTATAAGCATATCGGAAAATGCGAACACTTGTTCGATAAAATGGAGGAGCAGTCATGACCACAATTTTCTTTAATGACTGGAGAAGTTTGAATCATTTTCTCCAAGAAGGGAACTTCATCAGCCTCGAGATGGAGCTTTCCCATCACAAAAACGATACAGCCGCAATCGAAATGATTTGCGATTCGGTCGAGCCACTGGAAAACGGTGTGTACTTAGCAGCCGTGATGACAGGCAAGGTCTTCATCGAAGGTGACCTGCTCTGGGCGGTTGCAAAAGAAACCGAGCCGGACATTTTCTTTCTCAGCCTCCGCGTAGCAGGACAGTCTCCGTATTATTTCACAGTCGGCGTCGGAGAAGACGAAGACTGCTGATAGCCTTGTTAAATTCCTCGTATTTGTGTTATAATAGCCGTATCAGTATGAATGCGAGGAATTGCAGTATGGATAGTAAAAGCGATTACGAAAGCCTGCGAAAACAATATACGAGTTCGTTATCCTCTGTCAGCAAAAAAATAATGGAGAGCATATTCAGAAGTGCAAAGCCGATTGAGTTTTCTTCTGGAAAGCCGATGGAACGGTTTTCGGGAGCAGAATGGAGAGAACTGTTCAGACAGGCAGTGTGGGATAGACCAACCACGTCAAAATATAGACGCCGCGATATCCATAACTACGGAGTTTTTCTTGTTGAAAATGGTGCCAGCTTTGATTTTAATGCTCTGGAAGAAACCACCGGGCAACAGGCAGAATCATGGAGCAAAAGGTATTTTATCTCATTCGAAGAAATGGAGCGTACATTTTTAGAGCTTCCATTTCGCGGAGGAAGTTACAACAAGAAGGCTTTGGTCCTCGCGTTATTATCTCTTGGCCTGCAAATGAAAGAGATCGCGGCATTGACTAGAACTGCGGTAGATGAGAACAAACGGACAGTAAGAGTTAAACGTCTAACAATCGAAGATGTTGAACCATTTGTCTTTCGTTTCCTACCTCTGACAGGAGACCAGCTTATACAGACGCAATCACAGTCTCCAGTGACAGAGAAGACGGTTGAGAACATTGCATACCGAGTGTTCCGTCAGCAGGAAGCTAAAGAATTGTCTCGCTCTATTGCTCCGAAGAATCTTGCTGAGTCCTATTTTTTCTTAAAACTGAGAAAGTATGAAAGAATATCCGGCGAGTTAATCGAGAATCTGGCTAAAAGGGAGTGGTTTTACGAGCAATGCCGCAAATGGTCTGGATTGGTTGATGATAAAATTATCTTTTCATCCTTAATCCGCGACTATAACAGACTTAAAAAGCTCGAATGAGTTGTATACTATCACTAAGAACGGCTATATAGCCGTTCTTTTTTTGTGCAATCAACCAAAACGAAAAAACTTTCAAAATTCGCGTCCCAAAAACGCGATTTTTGTATAGTAGTAAGTGTAAGGGAAATCGAGCAACGTATTCTACACTAAAAGGAAGAATTGACACCATTGATGAAATCACAAAGGAAGAATTGACACCATCCCTTGCGAGAAAACCAGAATCGGAGGGATTGCAGATGATTAATGAAAGCCAATATCAAAAAGCGCTGCTCTTGTTTGAGCAGCATGACAAGATCAGATATTTCGTTATCCGCAAATATTACCCGACATTGCTATACAACGAGGATGTGGAGCAGGCGACGAAATGCGGATTGTGGCGAGCGGCCGTGACATACGACCAGAATAAGGATTGTACATTTTCCCATTATGCAATTTCCTGCATCATGGCGGAGATGGTTCCCTACACCAGAACCATCAATAAGCACAATAAAGCTGCGGATAACGCGATCAAATGTTCCGATAGAAATCGCCGCCCGATGAATTCGCCGGATGACGTCCTCTGCATTGACCTGTTGGACTTCCTCGCTCGGCTTCCAAGTGATCTGAAGGTCGTGGTCGATTACCGAAAAGTCGGCTATCGCTCTGAAGAAATTGGTCAAATCCTCGGAATCACAAAGCGGTCGGTTGACCGCCGACTGGTAAAGGCTCTGAGAATGTGGCATGCATTCATCGACGATTCGTCAGCGGCATAACCTCGCGGGGCGAAAGCCCCGCCAAATATGCGCTTGTGTTGTAATGGCAGCAAATCAGCTTCCCAAGCTGAGAGTGCGGGTTCGATCCCCGTCAGGCGCTCCACCCCAAACAGGGTCATTGTTTTTCATTATAATTATCCGACAATCCGGAAAGACGGACGGCGGAGTGGAATGCGCCGCAAAAATACCGGCGTAGTTTAACGGTAAAACAACGGGCTTATACCCCGTCTTGCCAGCAGATTACTGGATGATTTCGGTTCGAATCCGAACGCCGGTACCAATATGGAGGACGAACTGAGAAGGAAGTCAGAGCAGCGGCGTGCTGTGTGGCTGATCACCACGGGTTCGAATCCCAAGTCCTCCACCACCGACGCAAGTCGGCAACTCCTTTCAATGCTGGGAGGCGGCAACGCCTCCAAACCACCCATTAACTCAATTGGTAGAGTAATCGGCCTTTAACCGATAAGTTCCGAGTTCAAACCTCGGATGGGTGACCACGTCCGCCGCGCAGGACAAAAATAATTCAAATTGGAGGAACTCCCAACCAAGGTTTCCAAGCCGCGCGGGGCACGACGTTGCCCAGACGTCAACAATTTCATAAACGGGTTGCCCGCCCCGTCAGCGGGTGATCTGCTCTCGTAGCTCAAAGCAGAGCAGGGAGATACCGGTTCAACTCCGGTCGAGAGCAGAAAAAATGGGGGAGTGGTGTAACGGTCAGCACATTGCGTTTCTAACCCCAAAGGAGTGAGTTCAAGTCTCACCTTCTCCATCAGAAGAAAAAGAAAGCCGGTGAAATAGTGTTAGAAAAAGAATATGTCCTATATCACTCAAAGAAAAAGCGATATGTCGCCATCGACAGTAAAGCAAGACCGACATTTGTGTTCGATCCGGCTAAAGCAAAAGCATTCACGCACACGGCGGCTAAGAATTTTCTCCGAGTGAATGCTCGCGGTGAATTCAAAAACTGTCGTATCGAGCCAGTGGATGAGAAAGTCAGACAGCAGCTTGTACCGACGGTAAATGCAGCAGTTTCCCAGAGCAATATCCTGCAAAAGGTTATCGACGACCTTTCCATCAAAGTGAAAGACTGCGAATTACAGATGCTTGACCTGTATCACTTTGCCGGCAACAACCCGAAACTTCCTGCGCACCGCGGCTACAAAATTTATAAGAAGCTGGCCGAACTTGTGCAGGAACGAGCCAAAGCAAAGGCACAAATCCAAGCCATTAAGTCAGCAATGACTTATGAATATGTACCATACAACCCAAGAACCGAGCTTTATAACGAGCTCGACAAAATGTGAGGTGATTAAAATGCCAACCCTTGTCGTAAATTTGTTCGGCGGCCCCGGAAGCGGTAAATCTACCGGTGCGGCGTATGTTTTCGCAAGATTGAAAATGCTGGGGTATAACGCTGAACTGGTAACCGAGTTTGCGAAAGACAAAACTTGGGAGAAAAACGAAGCCGCTCTCGCCGCACAGGACTACATCACAGCAAAACAGCATTACAGACTACGGCGCTGTGCTGATCAGGTAGATGTCGTTATCACAGATTCTCCATTGCTTCTCGGACTGGTTTATCTTAATAAAAATGACCCATGTTACGGAGAGGCGTACAAACAGTACACGCTGAACATTTGGAACACCTACAACAATCTCAATTACTTTCTGGCTCGAGTGAAGGAATACAACCCGGCAGGACGCAACCAAACAGAGGCTGAAGCTGATGGTGTCGCCGAGCTCATCCTGAAAACCTTGAACCAAAACGGCATCGAATTCCAATACACAACCGGAGATATGGTCGGCTATGACCGTATCGTAGAAGACGTAATCGACCAACTGAAGAACAAAGGAGACTGAATATGAACAAGCACGCACTTCGACGAGCGGCGGCCGCAGCCGCCTGTCTAACCACTGTACTTACCGTAAGCGCCGGAGCAGTAAGCTCCGCAGATATCAAGAAGGATCTTGATAAAGCGCTCCAGCAGCGCAACGCAGCACACCAGCTCGCAGAAAATGCCCGCGCACTCGGCGCAGAAGAGCATCATTACACCATCTGGTACGCCAAGCAGATGTGGAATGAACACAACGAAACCGTCATCGACCTGACCGCGCAGTACAACGCGGCGGTTGCCGAGGAAAAGAAAAAGGCCGAGGAAAATTCCAAGGGTCAGCTTTTGGGAACCTTTAAGTGCACCTACTACACAGGAGCAGCTGATGAAGGCGGCAATATCACCGCTCTCGGTACGCCGGTAACGCCGTGGTACACGGTTGCAGTTGACCCGCGAGTGATTCCTCTCGGTTCCAAGATTCGCATTGAAGGCTACGATGGCATCTTCTACTGCGCTGACACAGGGTCGGCTATCAAGGGTTCGATCTTGGATATTGCAGTCGGTAGCAAATCCGAAGCGAGCAATCTCGGCGTTCAGTATCACAAGGTTTATCTCGTAAAGTGAGGTCAAAACAATCTTGAAAGGGAAATATTTTCTCGGAGTCTTGATCGCTGCAATGATGGCGCTCGGACTGACCGCATGCGGTTCACAGCCGATTGAGAATCCAACCAGTTTGCAGGCACATTTTGTAACAATCGCCTCCTATCCCTACTATGACATCGTGTATAACGCTGCAAACCGTGTGATGTATACGCAATCTAACGGTATGTACAATCGCGGAACGCTCACACTTCTTGTCAACGATGATGGTTCCCCAATGATTTGGAAGGGCTGATCCCATGAGTAAAAGCGTATATCTGGCTGCCGCCATTCTGGTCTTATTCCTGCTGGCGGCAACCGCAGTAAGTGTAATTTGAGGTGTAATTATGATTGAAATAACAGAAGCCCCTGTAGCAAGAACTGAATCGCCGTATATCTCGGCATATGAAGCGTTCGTAATAGAAGATAAGCAATCAAAACGAATCATCCGCTATTACAAAAAGGTACGCTCGGATGAGTATTACGACTGGTACGTTATGATTGAACCCAATGGCCGCATTGGATTGGTTCGGTTCGCTGATAAAACACTGAAAAGCGAAGTCTTTGGTCTTGGTGAAAAATATCGCACCAGAGAAGTAAAGACGCTCAACGTGGATGTAACCTGTTCACTGGTTGACCCGACACTTCGAGAGGAGAAAGAATCTTGAAATCTGAATTTGGCATTTTAGGCGATGGCGAAAAGCACACGGTTACCGTTCTCGTCGATGGTTTCCGGTTATTCAAGATCGAAAATCCAGAGATTGAAGTAACCGTTGATAAAACAGAAAATGTAAAGCAAATTGCTCCGGGCGTTTTTGAGAAAAAAATACTCGCAGACTCCGTTGTTGCCAAAATAGAAATCAAGGGCAGAATCGACATGACCACAGAGATTACGTTTGGAGGCGATTAAAGTGGAGCTTGAAAATGTCGCGTTCGACAGAATGGATCATTGGGGTGGCAATACGGAACTCTGGTTTTTCGCACCATCGGAATTATTTCCGAATCCTCCGGAAAGGATGCGTCGTGTGGTTCTCCAAATCACTTATCCGCACAGGATTATTCCTCATGCGAGGTATCGCCGGTCGGAAATAGAACTTGTTGCATTGGATTATGCAGATTATTTTTTGGCTGCGATTGATTTTCCAATTACGGAAAAGTTTTTTAACCAGCTCATCGAGTTAGCGGTAAGGGAGGTAATTTGAAAGTGGACTTTTACAAAGGCGAGTACGTCGAATTAGCGACTGGACAAACCGGCTACATTGCAGTAGTAGACAATAATTCTCTTATAACTCAGTTTGTCATCAAAATTCTCACTCCGGCGGCTGACAAAGGCAAAATCAAAATTGTAAACATCCCAAGGTTTGAATCGCCAGCATCAATCTTTGCACAGATAGGCTGTCATAAGTTTCGTGGGGACAAAATCGAGGCAGTGGCGCTTGATCCGTATTCAACGACTACACCGCTGCCTGTAATTCAAGATAAACTTAATGAGTTGGTGGAAGCAGTCAACCAAATAAACGAGAGGTTAGGAGGATGACGGTAAGAATGGATTTGCATGTAGGTGAATACGTCGAATTAGCCGATGGCAGCGTTGGTTATATTGTCAGGTTTTATGACAGCAGCGATTATGCCGGTCTTATAAGATTGGAACGTAAAACAATCGAAGTGAGCATAACGGCACCAGAAAAGGATAAAGGGTCACTTAGATCGATATTTGTGTACGGAGGAGATTCTCTTTCTAATTATTTCGCTCGGGTAGGCAACAAAAAACTGAGAGAAGACGAAAAGGACACAATCAAACCGATCAACCTCGCCGGAGCTTTTCTCAGCGCGACCGAGCGCATGCTCGCGCAGAAGGTAGACGAGTTGGTCAAAGCAGTCAACAAAATCAATGAACAGTTAACGAAGGAGCGATAAAAATGGCAGAGAAGAAACCCACGTTCTACATGATGGTCGGCGTGCCGTGTTCCGGCAAAACCGCCTACGCCCGCCAGATTCCGAATGCAACCGTACTCTCCAGTGACGATATCCGCGCTGAGATCGGAGAAGACGGCGGTGACAAGAAGATGCGCAAACAGGTCTTCGATATCCTGCATGAGCGCACAAAGGAAGCACTTTCCGCTGGCAACGATGTTGTTTACGATGCAACGAATCTGCGTCATACGCGCCGCGCCGATCTTCTGAATGAGATTAAAAGATTGGCCGGCCGCAAGGTTTGCATTTATTTTGCAATCCCATTGGAACAGGCGCTGTCCCAGAATACCGACCGCGGCACGCCGGTTCCGGAAGAAGTCATCAAGCGCATGAATCTGGAGCTGTGTGAGCCGAGAATCGATGAGGGCTGGGATGAAATCAAAGTCATCCGCAGCCTGCCGGAGCGCAACATCGACCGTATCCGCAGGATGACGGCTCGGGAGATGGCAGAGTTCTTAACAAACGAGTGCAGCGATGCTGTTGATCACATTTTCGCTTACGCCACCGCAGAAAGAAAGGATTTGGTTGCTGATTGCGTCGATTGGCTGAACCGTCCTGCCGAGGATTAACCCATGTTTTTTGATCTCGGAGAAACCTACAGCGTCATCATTGAGCAGTACATCGGGAATGCGTTGGTCAGCCGTCAGCAGACAGCCGCGCCGAAAGAATTCCTGATGATGCAGTTTATGGGGCTCTGTGAGGATGCCTCTCGTCAGCCGCGGCCAATCAAGTTGAGAATGGTTCGCTATGAAGAGGAATGGAATCAGCTCGAACAGCAGGTAAAGCGGCTCGAGTTCAGCATTGAGTTCCGTAATAGCAGATTCGGAGGTTAATCATGAGAAGACAAACGTTAAACCGACTGGGCGATATCGCCGCAGGGATGCTCTTCGGCGCAGTGATGCTCATTCCGATGTTCCTCTACGTTTGGGGTTACGGTGTATGAGCGGCGAGATTTTCCCATCGTTTCCGAATTTCACCCAGAATATGTGGAATGGGAACGAACCGAACTGCAAGGGTCATGATATGGTCGGCGGCGGGCAATCGCAGAAGTGGACATTCCGATACGGTAATGCAGAAACCTTTGAAGACCGTATCTTGTGTGCCAGCTTCAGCCTAAGTCCAAAGGTAACGATTTCAATCGTCGGTGACACGCTGAATATCTTGGATTTTCGTTACAGCGGAAAATTCGACGAATGGAGTTATTGTAATAAGCCGACCGGCCGTATTCATGGAACATTTATGGCCGCTCACCAGCACGAACTGGAACCTGAGCGGATAGAAAAATACCTGAACACAAACATCCCAGACTGTAAAATCTGGGATATGGTTCAGGCAAGAGCAAAGGAATTGTACAACCAAAGTCAAGTTTAATCTAAGGAAGGAATTACGAAATGAAAGTCTTAGTAGCCTGTGAGGAATCCCAGACGGTGTGTAAGGCTTTCCGCGAGCGCGGTCACGAGGCATACTCCTGTGATATGCAGGAGCCGTCCGGAGGCCATCCAGAATGGCACGTTTGCGGGGATGCTTCTGCACTTCTTTCTGGGGGGGCATTACCACAATGGATGGAGTAACCCATTACATTGACCGTTGGGATTTGCTGATTGCTCATCCGCCCTGCACTTACTTAACAAACGCAGGTGCGCGGCATTTGTGGAAAGACCATCAGCTGCAGCCGGAGCGAGTAAAGCTCGGCATCATGGCGCGTGATCTGTTCATGCGCTTCTGGTGGGCAGATATACCGCGCATTGTGATTGAGAATCCTGTTCCGTCAAGCATTTTCTGCCTGCCGGAATACACGCAGATTATCAATCCACATCAGTTCTACGGCGCAGATCACCCATATACGAAAAAAACGTGTTTGTGGGAAAAAGGCGTGGAACCGTTAGTGCCAGTAGAAGCGGTAGAACCGGAGAAAAGCAGAGTGCTTCATATGAAGAATGGCACAGTCCGCCGCTCCTGTTGGGTAATGGATCAGAACAGAGATCGGGCGAAAACGAGAAGTAAGACGTTTCCGGGCATTGCACGAGCAATGGCGGAACAATGGGGATGACGAAACGGAGATTCGGCGAGTAAAACAAATGGCGAAGATTGGAGTATGTAATAGAAATCACACAAAAACTTGTGCAGCCTGCAAATGGTACGAGCCGTTTTTGCGTAGTGTGCTGCAACGGAGACAGCGAACACCGGGCAGATTTCCGGTTGGAGGATGAGACGTGCGATGAATGGGAGGAACAGAATGAAATCTGTGATGTTAAGCATTCGCCCGAAGTGGTGTGAGAAGATTATCAGCAGTGAAAAGACCATTGAAGTCAGAAAGACCAAGCCGAAACTGGAAACGCCGTTTAAGTGTTACATCTACTGCACCAGCGGTAGGCCTGATCTGAACATTCCTATTTCGCCGGAACGCCTGATGCAGGACTACTTAGATACAGGTTCCATGCAGTCGCTGAACTGCCCGCTTGGGAATGGCAAGGTCATCGGGGAGTTTACCTGTGACCGGATTTATGAACTTGCGCCCATCAACCATGCACCGAATGACGTAGAAAAGCAAGCCTGCCTGACACGGGAAGAAATTGTGAACTACCTAAAGGGAACCGGCTACGGCTGGCATATTGTCGAACCGCGCATTTATGACCAGCCGCGGGAGTTGACGGAGTTCCGGCGGCCTTGTCTTAATGACCTATACTGTGAGGTCTGCGCCATGTACAACAACAACAACGGTATCTGCAACAATGGAGCTTTGCCACTTCGCCGCCCGCCCCAGAGTTGGTGTTATGTGGAGGAATCGGAACAGAAAGAATTGGAGGAGATGTAAATGGGTAAGTATGAGCCGGGTGATATTATCACCATTAAAGGAACGGAATTTGCGGTGCTTGACGTCGAGAAAGGCGCGGCAAACGGAAAGGATAAACTGTTCGTGCTGCTCAAAGAGCCGGTAAGAAGTACGCCATTCAGCACAGACGGCAACGACTATACCGTAAGCAAGTTGCTTGATGAGGTGGGGCGGTGGTATAGCGAATTTGTATCTGATTTGAACAAGGAGCTGATTTTCCAGAGAGAAATCAGTCTATTGACCATGGACGGGCGCGCGAATTATGGGATTGTTGATCGCTTAGCAGCGCCGTTGACGTTTGACGAATGGCGTAAGCATTCGCGCTATATTCCAGATTGCAGGACAAGCTATTGGTTAGCAACCGGAGATGGCGCAACGGGGCGCCACGGCGTGGACGCCGCGCTGTTCGTGTTCCCCAATGGCGCTTGGGGCTGCGGCAGCTGCTCGATCGCGTATGCGGTGCGTCCGGCTTTGGTCGTGTCGGAAGAGCTGATTGATGCGCCGAAGGACGATGGCTTGAGTAAGTACAGCACAGTGGCACTGATTCAGGAGCTGGCGGAAAGGGCGAAGATGGACGGAGGTGCAGACAATGCGGCTGATTGATGCTGACGTTGCAAGTCGTTGGATGGAGCAGAATGAAGCATATATGGATGCTGAAATTTTGAGAGCGATTCCTACAGTAGATGCTGTGCCGGTGGTGCGGTGGATTCCGACAACAGAACGCTTGCCAAAACCCGAAACCGAAGTGATGATTGTCTGCAATAGAAATGGCAGGCGATTTATTGCGACAGCAATTCATGAAGACGGGACGTTGCTCGTAGGAGACAGCAATTGGAACTGGAACGATATCTGTGAATATGGACGTTATGACGAAGAGCGTGACGATTACATCATTCCAGAGTGCTGGTGGGAAAGCAGATGCTTCACGCCGGACGATGTTTACAACTGTCCGGTAGATTGCGAAGTAACCCATTGGATGCCGATGCCGGAGCTGCCGAAGGAGAAAGACGATGGCGATAAGTAAGAAAACCCGCGAAGAAGTATACCGCAAATACGACGGGCACTGTGCTTATTGCGGCAGAGAGATTGCATACAAAGATATGCAAGTAGATCATTTTCTCCCACTGAGGGCATGGGGAATTGAAGATGCGGGGACAGATGATATTTCGAATCTCATGCCGTCCTGTCGAATGTGCAATCATTACAAGCGAGCCCATACGCTGGAAACATTCCGGCGCTACATCGCGGAAATTCCGAGAAAGCTGCGCGAAAATTACATCTATAAGGTTGGCGTAGTTTACGGGAATGTGATCGAGAATGAAAAGCCGATTGAGTTTTACTTTGAGAAGCAGAAAAGTGCAACTCATTTGGGAAAGGGGTGCGAAAATGGCTGAATACATTAAGCGGGATACTGCCATAAGAGCGGTGATGGCGGCGAAATGGGTGGACGGTTCCGACGGTGCCATGGCAATGGAGATTGTTGCCTCGCCGCCAGCCGCCGATGTTATTCCAAGACCGCGTTGGATTCCGGCAGACGAAGAATTGCCGCCGGAGGGCAAACATGTCCTTTGTTGGTACGAGTATTTCCGCTATGGGGGTTACAACCGCATGTACCAAACTTTTGGCATCGGGTATCGGTTCTGTGAGTACTGGGGCGGAGAAGTCGCGCAGGGACGGGATGCAAAGGTTTTGGCGTGGATGCCATTACCGGAGCCGCGAGAGATGGGCGGAGGTGCAGACAATGGCTGAATACATTGATCGCGCTAATTTGATTGCACGCATTGAGTATTATGTAACGCACACAACTGAAGGCAAGGGGGAACATTACGCATATTCCGTTGTGCTCAATGAGGTGCTCAATCGCCCTGCCGCCGACGTTGTGCCGGTGGTGCATGGAAAGTGGATTCGACCGCACTGGAAAAACAGTGATTATTGTTGTGACTGTTCAGAGTGTGACGGGGAAGCAATGCACAGAGAATATCAATGGAACAAAAAGGGTATTTACCCTATCTGTCCTAACTGCGGCGCGAAGATGGACGGAGGTGCAGACAATGGTTGAATATGTTGAGAAGCACAAAATAATCAACCTTCTGACCGCTTTAGAGAACGAATTCCAGCAGTTCAAACCGTTCAAAGGTTTTGAAAACGCAATGTATCGCAAGCTGTGCGAAACGGAAATCGCTATCGGGCAATTACCAGCCGCCGACGTTGTGCCGGTTGTGCATGGGGAGTGGAACGCAGACGAAACTTGCTCATTGTGCGGAGAGAAGTCAACGGAAGGGCTGGACGCAACGAAGTGGGACTATTGGCTCCCTAACTACTGCCCACACTGCGGCGCGAAGATGGACGGAGGTGAAGTTGATGGCTGAATACATTGATCGTGGAACCGCGATTGCCAAATTAACCGACTTGGATATTATCGAGCCAAATGCTACGATGACAGGCGTGAAGCGGTTGCTTGCAGATATACCCGGTGCTAAGGTAGTATCACTTCACGACATCTACAGAGTTATTGCAGGACATAGCTATTATCATGGCGACCATATCCTTGCAGCATTGTCATGCATCGCAGAAGGAAAAGAAGTGAACCCTGCGCGTCCTACCGATGTTGTACCAGTGGTGCGGTGCAAGGATTGCAAGTGGTTTGTGGATAACAATGGCGGAGAATGGTATGGATGCAAAATGTTCCAAGTCGTTCGGATTACGCCAGAGGACGCACCGAAGCCGGACGATTTTTGCAGCTACGGAGAGAGAAAGGACGGAGGTGCAGACAATGATTGAACTTAAATCTTGTCCTTTCTGTGGTGGAGAAGCGAGGTTGTTTGTAAATGAAGGCGTAAGAGTGCTTTGTACTAAATGTCACGCTTCTTCAGAAATTTTGGCGGACAGTGAATGCTACAAAACCAGTGCTGTTGAAAAAGTGATTGAAGCATGGAACAGGAGAACAACCAATGACTCTTGACCAAGCCATCCGTCTCATCGACCCAGCCACCACAGCCGAGGAACTCGAAAGAATCTACTATTATGGAGGCTTCCACGGCAACGAAGCAACAGACGCTGCTCTCAACGAGGCGATACGAATTGCTTTGGAAGTTATGAGAAACTGTTATAAGGAGAAATCAAAAATGACGTTAACTGAATTTGGCAATCTGGTTGGCGGGGATATGGGTCCTGCGACGATCAACGTATTCCAGAAGGATAAACGCGAAAAATACTACGTCTCAGAAAACGAAGGGTTCAAGGAATTTACCATCCAGAGTGTTTTCCCGGCCGATTCGATTCTGCGCGATGAATATGCGAACGCAGAGGTGATCGCTTTCTGGTCTACTGGAAAAGATGCTTTCGATGTTGAAATCGAAAAGCTGAATTAACCACCAGACGATTAAGGAGAAACAAACTTGAATCCAGTATTCTATGCGCTTTGTATCATTGTCGGAGTCTTTATCTGGGCGTGCTGCGCTTTTATGTTTAAGAAGCTCGGCAGTGTCCTGACAAGCATCTTCGGCGATGTGATAAAGGAAATGTCCGATGAGGACGAAAATAAAAAAAACGAAGGAGAAAACAAACATGAGTAAGGGTGCAGTAGGCGGCGTTGTTCTGGCGGCCGCTCTGGTGTTCGGCGGTATCGGAGCTGTCGCGTGTACGGAACGAATTCCGACCGGCTATGTAGGTGTTGTTTACAGCATGAACGGCGGCGTACAGGACGAGGTTCTAACACAGGGTTTCCATGTCGTAAGTCCGACCAAGAAGGTAAAGAGGTTCACCGTTGGCAATGAGCAGCTCGTTCTGACCAAGGATTCCCGCGACGGCAGTGAGGGCGACGATTCCTTTAACGTAGCAACAGCAGATAACGCCAACATCAATATCAGCTTCCAGATGTCCTACCGCTTTAAGCAGGACGAGGTTGTTGACACCTATAAGAAGTTCCGCGGTATGGACGGCGAGGACATCGTGAACAACCGTGTCCGTACGATTCTCAAGTCCAAGATTTCCGAGGTCACGACCGATTACACCATGATGGATATCTATTCCGGTGACCGTGCGAAGATCAACACCCAGCTGACAGAGGCTCTTTCCGAGAAGCTCGGTGACGAGTTCGGTATCGATGTTATCGACGCCTCTATCATCGACGTACATCCCGATGAACAGCTGCAGCAGACGATCAATGACCGCGTGACGGCAATGCAGAAGAAGCAGCAGGCTGAAGCGGAGCAGGAAACCATCAAGGTACAGAACCAGACGAAGATTCTGGAAGCGCAGGCTGACGCGCAGGCGAAGCAGATTGCGGCAGAGGCAGAAGCAAAGGCAAACTCGACGATTTCTGCTTCTCTGACCGATAAGCTGCTCAAGAAAATGGAAATGGAAGCTCGCGAGAAGCATGGTTGGGTCACCGTTCAGGGCGGAACCGTGGTTACAGATACCAAGTAAAAAATTTTTTGAAAAATTTTCAGAGTTCGCGTCCCAAAAATCGATTTTTTGTATAGTAGTATATGTAGGCAAAAGACGATGACAGCGTGGCGACGGCGGGAAAGACCGCTGACAGCCGGGAAAGACCGGCAACAACGAGGTGTGGCTCAGCTTGGTAGAGCGCTTGCTTTGGGAGCAAGATGCCGCAGGTTCAAATCCTGTCACCTCGACCAATCCTCACCGTGCAGAGGAAATTTTATGTCCGTGAGCAAACTCCACTCACACACACCGCTTGGCACGGCAAGCGAACCTCCCGCGACTCGTCACCGCGGGGGATCTGCAGGTATCGTCTATCGGCTAAGACGTCACCCTTCCAAGGTGAAGAAACGGTTTCGACCACCGTTACCTGCTCCATATGTTGCCGTGGCGGAACTGGCATACGCGAGCGTCTCAAACACGCTTTTCTCTGGGTTCGATCCCCAGCGGCAACACCAAATGCGATTGTGGCGGAATTGGCAGACGCAGCGGATTTAAGTTCCGCTGGGAGGTTCCCGTGAGAGTTCGATCCTCTCCAGTCGCACCATCAATATACGGCGGTAGCAAAGCGGTAAGTAATCGAGGTTTGCGGTAATCCTTAAACCGCACTTTTACGGGTGAGTGGTGAACAGGTAACACAGTGGCAAGCGCCTCAAAAAGCAGGTTCGAATCCTGCCTCACCTGAATCGCGCCGCAGGTTAAAAAGGCTTGCAAGCATCTGCGGTGAACAGTCCGTGCCTGCGGGATGTCCTCGGACTATCACTAAAAATAAAAAGACGTCCCGCTACATGGGGCAGTAAGCCTAAAGGTAAGGCAGTAGTCTTGAAAACTACCAGTAGCCCGCAAGGGTGTGAGATTTCGAAATTCTCCTGCTCCGCCATCGTGTTGGTGCAACGCACGCCGCACCGGCACAAATGTACTTAGAGCGGTGTTCTCTCACGTCACGTCCGTTAAGCGTGACAACTACTGTTGAGGAACGGTGATTTTCTTGTATGACGTACTGACAATTGCAGATTACATTATTAGACGCTGCTCTGGCGAAGGGTATACTGTCAGCAACCTGAAGCTGCAGAAGCTGTTGTACTTTGTTCAGGCTGAGTTCCTTGTTGCGATTGGGAAACCGTGCTTCCAAGAGAAAATTGTTGCTTGGGATTTTGGCCCAGTGGTTCCGAAAGTATATCGCGAATTCTGTGTTTATGGATCTGCCCATATTCCAGTAGGTGCAGTTGCGATAACGGTGCTGCCTAAGAAAATAGCAGCACTTATTGACGGTATCGTATTCACATGTCTACCGTTTAGTTCGTCGCAACTCGTCGAAATTACTCAACATCAACTTCCGTGGGCTGTTGCTTATGCCAAAGGCTACGGCAGCGAGATTACGAATGAATCAATTCTCAACTTTTTCGCGGAATAATATCTCCCTCCATGTACGGCGAGCGCAATCCGCGGCACGATGCTCGGCCGGTTCAATTCCGGCGAGGGAGAAACCTTTTCCGGTGTTGGAATAAACCGAAGCTCTTTATTGAGAGTGGTCTTGGCCGAGGAGGGTGGCCCACGACTAAAAACTTAAAACCCACCATCTCAATATCTCCCTGATAATGGCTACGGATTTAGTATCGCGAGACTGGTTCGGCCGGTTCGATTCCGGCGAGGGAGAATCGGCTGACCTTTCCTGTCGATTCAGAAAAGAGGAGTGGCACAACCTTTCCGGTGTTTTGGTTAAACCGTGGTTAGGGCGACAAGCCCAAATAATCCTCTGTGCTGCTCGCACAAGACATCACCTTAAGCGTTCAAGGAGATGGAGAAGAGCAAAGCATTAAAGTGTCTAAGATTGAAAACGGGAGCGTTTATAGGGAACGGGAGTTGAACGCCTTCTGTTCCCGAGTTACTGGTTGCAAAGTGTCGGGCACGCCAGCAAAAGCAACTTCAACTGGTTATCCCGCCAGATGAAAGTGAAGAAAGACGGGGCACGGTCTGATTAGGCAACGTGCTTAATGGTACCGCGCCGGTACGACAGCCATCGGTCAAATGATGTCCTATCGGAATAGTGAAGGGGATAGAGGATCGCCGCGTCCGAAAGTCCGACCAACTCTCGGCCGGCGAAACTCGCATTCTAAAATTGAATGGAGGTGATCTAAGTGGGTGTAAAGCAGAACGTAAAGCACTTCTTCAGAGGGTTGTACGAAGCAAACCTCGCGGCTCAAAAGGAAGTCCGTGGCTTTGGTCATTTCGACATTCGATAAACACCGCCCGCGTTTCGCGGGCCAATATGCTGGCATGGCGCAATTGGTAGCGCATCTGAGTTGTAATCAGAGGGTTTTCTCGGTTCGATTCCGAGTGCCAGCTCCATGATAAAACCATTGTTTGAGGTGAGAACATGATCGGAGCAATTATCGGCGATATCGTCGGCTCGCGATTCGAGTACGACAACATTAAAACCAAAGACTTCGAGCTGTTTACAGACGACTGCCACTTCACTGATGATACGGTTCTGACAGTCGCTGTCGCAGGTGCATTGTTAGATGGCGGCCGACCAAGTTATTCACAATTACAGAAGAGCGCAAGAGTGTGGATGCGCGGCATTGCAAAGAAGTACCCTAACGCAGACTACGGCACACGCTTTGAAGATTGGGTTAATAGCAAATCTAATGAGCCGACCAACAGCTATGGAAATGGAGCTGCAAGTCGAATTTCTCCTGTCGGCTTTGTTGCTGAAAGTCGTGAACAGGCGATAACACTCGCGGATACGATTACCGGCGTAACACACAACAATATACACGCGCTCGTTGGTGCCAGCGCGGTGGCTGTGGCAACGTATTATGCGCGAATCGGGCAGCCGAAAGAACAGATCAAGAACCACATCAACGACTATTTTTACCCAATGGACTTCACTCTGGATGACATTCGACCAGCGTATTCGTATTCTCTGACGTGCTGGGATACTGTTCCGCAGGCGCTCGAAGCGTTTTTTGAATCGACCAGCTTTGAGGATGCTATCCGCAACGCGATTTCAATCGGTGGCGACAGCGATACGATTGCCGCAATTACAGGCGGTGTGGCCGAAGCATACTATGGTGTACCACAAGAATTACGAGAAAAAGCTGAATCCTATCTGGATGAACGACTTCTTCGCATCATTCGTGTGTTCGAAATGAATTTTTGAAAAGCCGGAGGATCGAGAAAATTGAAAATTATTAAACACGGGTTCTATTTTTGTCCCCTTTGCTGGGAATACGCAGTTCATATCGGTGTTCATGATGATGAAGGAAATTTCAAGGGTGAACTTGGATGTGAATACGAAGAAGAATCGTGGAGCGGACTTTCTTATGGTCTGCATCACGAAGATTGGGGTTCTTGTTTGCTCTGCACCTCTGATACTGATGAACCAATGGGCGGCGTGTTGTTCGACACAGCAGAAGAGGCTGCCGAGGAGTGGTGGCGGATATATGAGGGGAGAGAATTGCAATAATGAAATATAAAAAGAAACCAGAATTTGTCGAAGCTGTCCAGTGGGACGGCCGGGACGAGACTTACCAAGAGATCAAAAAGATGAACGGCGGTGAGGTGTATCGCGCCGGAGTTTGGGATAATGAATTAGGAATTGCCATCACGACTCAGGCAATCCGAGCTAAAACTGGAGACTACATTGTTAAATTTCCATCCAGAGAAGAAGTCTACCGCTTTGATGCGAAGAAATTTGAAGCGATGTATGAACCATTGGTACCAGTGAACTGCGAACCTACGCAGGAAAACGAAACAATTCCCGTTGAGCCTTGTTGGCAGGAACGTATGAGGTTCGAATATCACGACCTCAAGACCCGCTACGAGAAGCTGCACCGCATGGTGACGAAGTACGAGGCCGGAACGCTTGACTTCACTCCCAATTGTTCTCTTGATTTGCTTCGTCAGCAAAAGCATCACATGGGCGAATACCTGCACGATCTTGAAATTCGTGCTGAAGTTGAGGGGATTGAACTGTAATGTGGGAGGATAACGACTACTGCTACGAATGCACCGGATACGGCGACGACTGGTACGAGGATGAGAACGGTGAACTTCGTTCTCGCTGCGGTGACTGCCCGTTCAATCCGTCATACGATTCCGAAGAAGATTGGTAATGTACGACAGCTTCATCGATATTTGGGAGGGTAATCCTATGTGGGGGCAGTTTATTGACGACTGGGAAACGCCAGAAGAACGAAACGACGATTCAGTAAAACGTTGGATTGCGGCTCACGACTTTATGGAGGAGGAAACGACGATGGGTCTCGACGTTACGATTAAGGAAGTTCAAGAATTTCGCTGTCCAGACTGCGGCAAGCTCGTCACGACAAAGGATGTCAACGAGGTTAATGCCGGAGGGTCTGACTGGCGTGACTTCTTGAAGTCGATCAATTATTACGTCAAGGGCGGCGATAACGATTGGTACGGCAAAGACATGGTACTTACAGAGAAACAGGCTCGTGCGCTTGCCGAGTATTCTGTCAAGAAGGTTTACTGGCCGAACAACGACATCGAAAAGCTCGTGGCTGTCGCTCTGCTGAGAGGTCATAAGGTGGTTGTCAATGCAGAATGGTGAGAGACAAATCATCTACTGCCGAGACTGCAAATTCTACGGAGTAGGAGGAGGAGGCGCTAAGGGTTGTCTTAATCCGTTTGGATTACTTATCGCCGAAGAATTTGATTTTTGCAGCTTAGCAGAGTTAAAAAGTAATAGCGAAGGAAAACAAAATAAAAGCTGGCTTAATGCTCGCGGCTAATCCACAAGCAAAAGGAAGAATGAAGGAAAAAGAGCAAAAATGAGTTTTCCATATCGAGAAAAAATCAACAATCTCAGAACCGGCGACGTTTTTGTGCGAGACGACTTTACTTATGTAGCAATCGCCGACCCATACTACGGCACAGTTTGGGTGACAATGCCGGAGTTCGTAAACGAAGAGGGAGTATACAGCTACACATCGGCTGCTTTGCTGCAATACGAACCAGAAGATGAGGCAGAAGTCATCGGTCACGATGAGCGTTCTCCGAAGATGCTCCGGCGAAAATACACTTATTCTAACGGAAAGGAATAATCCAAATGCAACTTTACTGGCTCGTTCTTATCATCCCGTTCCTTGCTCTATCTGTCATGGACGTAAAGAAGGCATGTGGGAAGATTAAAGAAGCCCGCAGGAACCCGGAAGCTCGTGCTGACGCACTGAATCTCGGACTCTCCGTGTACGCACTGATTGTCTGCACGGTTCTAATAATCCTGATGATGCTCGGGGTGGTCGGATGATCTTCTGTGTCTCGATCTTCGTTATAACTGGGACAATGGATTGGCTTATTGTTAATGCGTCAACAGAAGAAGAAGAACTAGTCGCAGCAGTTCTCGGAATCATAGCGATGATTATGATACTTGTGTACTTTGCGCGGTAAGGAGATTTTATGACAGCAGGAATTATTGCACTCTTATTCGGTGTGGCCGGGTTTATCCTAAACACGTCCTCTGGCCGAGTAAAAGGCGACCGAATTCTACGATGGCAGCTGAAAAGTGCCGCAGAATCGTGCTTTATCTTCTCAGTTCTGTTCTGGATGGCATTCGGATTCCACTTAATCTGTACGATGGGAGGTGCGTAACGTGAAAAAATATGTGAATACGGCAATAATTACTTCTGGTTCCGCGGACGATTTCAATAAACGCTTAGCGAGTACGATTGAGGATTTTCAGAATCATGGCTGTGAAGTTGAAGTTCAGTATCAAACTGTGTTCAGAGAATCTTCAGACCATTTTCTATACACCGCTTTAGTTCTCGCATATCGAATGGAGTGATTGTTATGTTTTTGAGATGGTATCGCAGAAAAATCGCAGAAGCAGTTGAAGCAAGAATGTCATATATGGCAACTTGCCTGAATGAGCGTGACATCATTTTGAACATTATCGCCCCAAAAGATTACAAACGAAAGGGTATACCACATTGTAGCACAGATTGCCACAACAAATCATGTTATTCCTATCGTGCCAATAAGAAAGGCTGATTTAATGTATATCAAGAAAAGCGAATACTCGGCAATGCAGAAAGAGCTGGAGGCCCTTCGCCTGCAGGCAGAGGTAAACGACATCTGGACGGAAATTAAGAAAATCGACCCGCAGCCGGGAGAGTATGTAATAGTAAAGTTCAAATACGGCCGAGTAAAATGGGATTCTCTTCAGTTTTTCATGAATAACTGCAAGAAGAAATTCCCGAACAATAAGGTATACGCAATTATCGATGATATGGATATGCAGGTTTGGGACGCCGACAGACTGAACAAGTTTATCCGCAAGCTCAGAGAGGATGCGATTTCGAATGGAGTGCTCGACGACTGACGGAGAGCTGATAAACATCTGGTCTGTGATATATCAGCAGAAGTTATAAGCGAGAAATGAGGTTTTTATATGGACTTTTCTGAGCGATTCCCTGACATGAAAGTCGGAGAAGCAAAACACGCACTTCTCAAGCATCAGATCAGCTTACCATGCTGTATCTGTGGGAAGAAAACTCAATTCTCTGATCTCCGTTTTGGGCGAAGACTTTGCAGTTCAGAATGCTTTGATTACTTTTATGAGGATGTGTACGGATGAAGAAGATTTTTATTGCTGCTACGGTTGTTTGCTTATCCTTGGTGACATTAACTGGCTGTTCGGTTGCGGTGCGAGAGTCATCTGAAGATCCTGACGCTATCTCGACTATTGGACTTAGATCAAGTCAAGGAAGCGGATTGTTTTGTGACGTTTGCGGTAAAGAGTTGAGTAACCGAGAATGCGGCGAAGACTATCAGATTACGTTTTTCAGAGGGCGTCTCGTAGAGGAGACCTACAACTTAGTATGTCCTGATTGCGCAGACAACATTGAAGCGTACATTGAACAATTAGGGGGCGAATCATAATGACCAGAGTATTTTGTGACATCTGCGGGCAAGAGATACATTCCGGTGTTACAGAACCGATTTACAAGATCGATGTGAAGCTCACGAACGGAATTCCTTACGATGGCAACAGGTCGTATTGTTACAACGAGGTTTGTTCGCAGTGCGCTAAAAACATAGTATCTTACATTCGGCAGTAAAAGGTTAATTTGGGGTGATTTACAATGGGCGAAAGTAATGGGTAAAGCAAAGCACAAACCGCACCCATCGGTTCCGCGTCACGTCTGGCTCGACCGTGACGGCTACTGGTTTTGCAAGAACCCGAACAACTGCAACCAGTGCAAGGCAAACCGCAAATGGCTGAAAGAGAATGCGTCGAAAAAAGAGAAAGGAAGACACGCATGATTATAATGCTCAGAACTTTTCTATGTCTCGCCGGCCTTGTTCTGTTTGAGGTAGGAATCCATCTTATAGGGGACTCTGATATTGAGCGGATATTCGGAGAAAAACATAATAAGGTGCTGTTGAAACAAGTTGCTGGCCAACTTTGTGTAATCGGCAGCATTTTAATTCTTGCGGTATTGGGGTGGACTTGTGGATGATAAAAGGAACATATATGCGGGACTTCTACATATTACCGACCATCAACATTCACGGTGGCGACTGCTACGTCAGCATAGAGTTCGCGTGGCTGCGGTGGTATATCGGGTTCATCATAATAGGAGATTGAATATGACCAAAGACATTTCAGATTTCAGCCCAAAAGCGCAGGAGCTGTACCGAAAAATTATGGCTGGCGAGTATCTGGACGACGGAACGAATGTTCCGCTTCCGATGCGCCGCTACTTCTGCCAAGCACTTCATTTGGTTCGCGGCTGGTTTGAAAGCCACCAAGACCAGATGAAGTTATACTGCATGAACAACACAGCTGGAGCCATCGCCATTCTCAAAGAGATGGAGAAGAACCCTGACGAGCTGATGAAGGGAGACTTCGCAGAGTTTCCGGTGCCGGAACCGTTTAACACGAAGTTCAAGAAAAAAGAAATGAAGTGATAAGTTAACAACAACGACACCGAGGGAGGAAAAGGATTTGAAAATCAAGCTCACTGAGCATGAAAAGAAAACCTTAAACAAGCACAATCTGACAATCGCAAAGATTAAGAAGCTGCGTGTTTTGGATCGGGAGCAGTTGAAGCGGCCTCTATTCTGGCGCAACGATGTTGTCAAAGCGTGGTGTATCTCTGAAGAAGTTGGTCATCCGGAATTCTGCGACGAAACGAGCTACTGGATCGGAATTTACGATGAAGATGCTCCTGCTTATGCTGGAAAGTTCAGGATTCAGTTTTGGACATGCGGAGGCTATTTTAGTTACAAATTCAAGAAATTCTTCGAAGAAAAAGATATCGAAAACGATGATGACCTCCAGATTCAGATAAAGTTTCTGGCAAAAATCAACCAGTTGATTGATTTAGGCATTATCGGATAAACTCAATCAAAAAAAAGAGAAATAAAGATGGGAATTCCACAGGTTATCATGATCGCAGTTATGGCAGCCAACGTCACCATTGGCTTCATATATCACAACAAGCCGAGAATCGACAAGTATAACGGTTGGACAACCCTGATTGGCTGCGCTATCGAGGCGGCAATTTTGGCAGCCGGCGGCTTCTTCGGTTAAAAAAAAGCTGACGATTGGCGTCAGCTTTCAGAATTTTGTTGAGCGAGCTTTTTCTGCTCGCGACATTTTTTAATCCGCATTGCGTTCACAGTAGTGCCCCAGTCTTTGCGCGGGCCCTTCCTATAAGGAAGGTAAGAGGAGACTGCACTTGTAGATATTTTCAAAAGTTCAGCTATGTCCTTAATCGGCATACCTGCCACATATAGCTGTTGAATACGTTTTGCCCGTTCGGAAGTATACAGACCAGCTGTAATCAGTGTTCTCCTGACCGTTTGCTCGGAGATATTCAAAACCGCAGCGACCCCTTTTATGCTTTGCGAGAGTCTATATTGCTTCAGAATGTCATTGTACTGGCTCATCATCTCACCTCTTTATTGAATTATACCATAAATAAATGACAGAAACAAGGAGTGACAACTAATGTCAACATACGTTATGGCCGACATCCACGGCGAGATTGACCGTTTCCACGCGATGCTCGACCTTATCAAATTCAGCGCAGACGACCAGCTTTACATCATCGGAGACGTAATCGATCGGGGAGCCGAGGGCGTAGAAATCCTTCTCGAAATCATCAATAAGGGTAACATTCACCTTATTCTCGGCAATCACGAGGATATGATGCTCGGTACGCTGAGTAAAGACTCGTTCCCAGAGGCTCGCAGAATGTGGACGGCAAATGGAGGAAGCAAGACTCGCCGCGATCTGCTTTACCGCCGCACCACT
>OLOC01000722.1_pt1 | contig 22969 bp, 19 predicted proteins | sample 1643111 | NCBI WGS metagenome assembly OLOC01 (sample SAMEA3136633, study PRJEB25190) | human gut metagenome
GACTTTGGAACGGCCTGCGGTCCGTTCCTGCTTGTCGGCGAAACTGTAGTTTCGCCGACAGCCTAAGCCTGAACGGTGCGTTCAGGCTTTCGGTATATCATACTGCAGCATCGTTAAAGGAGGGGATTTATCGTGCAGACGCAGATTTTTATGGTGCATAAGCGGCATCTGGGGCTGCGGGCGCCGACGGTGCTTGCCGTCGGCTTTGCGCTGACGATTCTGGTGGGTGCGCTGGTGCTGATGCTGCCGGTTTCGGCGGCAGACGGACAGGTAACGCCGTTTCTCGACGCGCTGTTTACAGCAGCCTCGGCGAGCTGTGTTACCGGACTCGTCACGGTCAGCACGGCGGTGCACTGGTCGGTATTCGGCAAGTGCGTCATCCTGCTGCTGATTCAGATCGGCGGACTCGGCTTTATGTCCGTCGCGGCTATTGCGTCGTTTGTCCTGCGGCGAACGATCACGCTGCACGAGCGCATGGTGATGAGCGCGGGGCTTAATCTGTCGGACGGCGGCGGCATTGTCCGTCTGACACGGCGCGTGCTGTTCGGCACGTTCATCATCGAAGGGACGGGAGCGGTTCTGCTGTCCTGCCGGTTCGTGCCGCATTACGGTTTCCCGAAGGGAATCACAATGGGCGTGTTCCACGCGGTTTCGGCATTCTGCAACGCAGGCTTTGACCTGATGGGCACACCGGACGATCCGTTTCAGTCGCTCATCGGCTGGGCGGAGGATCCGCTCGTGAACATTACGCTGATGGCGCTCATCGTGCTCGGCGGTCTCGGCTTTTTCGTGTGGAGCGACGTGTGGGACAAGCATAGTTTCTGCCGTCTGCGCCTGCACACGAAAATCGTGCTGACGGCCACGGCAGGTCTGCTGCTGTTCGGCTTTGGCTGGACGCTGCTGTTCGAGTGGAGCAATCCGGCAACGCTCGGTGCGTTTGATACTCCGCACAAGCTGCTTGCGGCGGCGTTTGAGTCCGTGACCCTGCGCACGGCAGGCTTCAACACCATCGACCTCGGCGCGCTTACCGGCCCGAGTCAGGCGGTGTCGTGCCTGCTCATGTTCATCGGCGGATCGCCCGGCTCAACAGCAGGCGGCATCAAGACCGTGACGGCGGCCGTGCTCGTGCTCACGGCCATCAGCGCCTTCTGCGGGCGCACAACGGTTTCGGCGTTCGGCCGGACGATTGCGCCGCGCAGCATCATGAACGCCGTAACCCTGCTCATGGCAGGCGGCGTGCTCTGTCTGGTCGGCGCCTGTGCGATCGCCGGAATCGAGGACGCACCGTTTCACCAGTGCCTGTTTGAAGCGGTCTCCGCGTTCGGCACGGTCGGTGTGAGCATGGGTCTGACACCGACGTTGGAGGCGGCTTCGCGCGTTATTCTGATCGTGATGATGTATATGGGCCGTGTCGGTGTGCTGACGCTCGGCGTTGCCGTTTTCATGCGCCGCAGAGAGCCGCCAAGGCTCAAATACCCGGACGCAGATGTGTTTATTGGTTGAGGCAGCATTCCGCAATTACATTTTCGGCATTTTGCGTGATGATGCCTTTATGGTGAAGTAGATTAAGCAGTTATCCAAAGGAGAGACAGATATGAAATCCTTTCTGGTGATCGGCATGGGCCGATTCGGTACCGCCGTTGCGCAGGAGCTGACCGAGCTTGGTCAGGAGGTTCTTGCCATCGACGAGAACGTCGAGAGCGTGCAGCGCATCGCGGATGATGTGACGCAGGTCATGCAGGGCGACGCGCAGGACGAAGCCGTGCTGGGGGCCATCGGCGTGCGCAACTTCGACTGCTGTATCGTTGCGGTAGGTACGGATATGGAGGCGAGCATCCTCATCACAGTCATGCTCAAGGATCTGGGCGCGCAATACATCATTGCCAAAGCGAGAAGCACTGTGCATGCCAAGGTGCTCGAGCGCGTCGGTGCGGACCGTGTTGTCCTGCCGGAGAGCGAAATGGGCTGCAAGCTGGCACAGCGCCTGGCACATGCCAACGTGGTGGATTTTATCGGCGTGTCGGACGAATACAGCATTCTGGAGATACACGCGCCGAAAAGCTGGGTCGGCAAATCGCTGGTGCAGCTTGACGTGCGGCAGAAGCATAAAGTGAATGTGCTCGCCGTCCGTCATGGTGAACAGGGTGCACTGGATGCAAGTCCTAAGCCGGATAGGGCCATCGAGCCGGATGATCTTCTGTTTATCATGGGCGAAAATAAATTTGTGAGCAGGGTGGTGGAACTGCATTGATTGAGATACAGAGCCGTCAGAATGCCGCGCTCAAGCACCTTGCGCGGCTGGGACGGGAACGAAAATACCGCCGGAGCACGGGGGAAATGCTGTGCGAGGGCGAAAAAATGCTGGGAGAAGCACTGCGTTCGGGCGCGAAGCTGAAAACCGTGCTTGTGAGAGACGGCTGGGACAGTCCGCTCGTCAAAGAGGCGGAAGAGCAGGGAGCATCGCTCTATTCTGCACCGGATGCGCTGTTCAAACTCGCAAGTGAGGTGGAAACGCCGCAGAACGTCATCTTTTCCTGCGAGCAGCCGCAGTGGACGGCGGACGCGCTGGACGGAGCCGGGCAGGTGCTCCTGCTGGACGGCTTACAGGACCCGGGCAACCTTGGCACGATCTTACGCACCGCCGAAGCGTTCGCGCTCGGCGCCGTTGTGTTGTGCGAGGGCTGCGCCGATCCGTTTTCACCCAAGGTCGTGCGCTCGACGATGGGCGCGGTGTTCCGTCTGCCGTGCGTGACGCTCCCGCTTGCGGAGGCCGCCGAACGGCTGCACCGGAACGGTTTGCCGCTGTACGCCACCGCGCTGCATGAGGACAGCGTGCCGCTTTCCTCGGTTTCGCTTTCCAAGGCCGCCGTTATCATCGGCAGTGAGGGAAAGGGCGTGACCGAGCAGGCGCTCCGTCTGTCCGACAGGCGCGTGATCATTCCCATGAAGGGCCGTGCCGAATCGCTCAATGCGGGCGTTGCCGCGGCCATCGTGATCTACGAAATGACAAAATGAGGAGGCGGGCACTATGCCGTCAAGACTCAGCTATGTTTGGCTTTCGCTCAAGCGCGGACTCGGCTCGCGCACAGCCGCTGAGGTACTCGATGCCTTCGGCTCTCCGGAGGCGGTGTTCGCCGCCGACCGGCAGGCACTGACAGCTGCGCCGTGTGAGCTGCGCAAGACCCATGTCGATCTGCTGTGCGACAAGGATACGTCCGAAGCAGAGCAGGTCATCCGGTCCTGCACGGAAAAGAATATCCAGATCATTACCATCGGTGACAGCGCTTACCCGGACCGCCTGCGGGCGATCCCGGATCCGCCGACCGTGCTGTATGTGCGCGGACGCTGGCCGGATTTCGACAGTGTTCCCGCCGTAGCCGTCGTCGGCACGCGCAAGGCGACGCCGTATGGCCTGAAAGTCGCCGATCAGATCGGCACAACGCTTGCCCGAGCGGGCATGATAACCGTCAGCGGCATGGCGCTCGGCAATGACGGCGCGGCACACCGCGGTGCGCTGAAGGCGGGCGGTCTGACCGTTGCCGTGCTGGCAGGCGGACCCGATGTGTGTTATCCGCCGCAGCACCGCAGCCTGATGGGCGATATCCTGCTCATGGGTGCCATCATCAGCGAATATCCGCCCGGCACCGAGCCGCACGGACGCAATTACCACCAGCGCAACCGCATTATCAGCGGTCTGTCGGTCGCGTCCGTCATCGTGGAGGCGAGCGACTGGCGTTCGGGTGCGCTCATTACCGCGCGTCACGCGCTTGATCAGGGCCGCGATGTGTACGCCGTGCCCGGTCCGATCGACGCGCCGCAGTCGCAGTCGTGCAATGAGATGATCGCCAAGGGCGAGGCTGCGCTGCTGACCAGTCCGACCGTGCTCGTGCGCGAGTATAGCGGCATGATGCCCGAGCAGGCGGTACAGCAGGCGTTTCGGCGTCAGACCGGCGAGTATCCGGAACCGGCTGCCAGAAGTGCTTGGGAGGACATTCGCAGGCGTGAGCAGCAGGCCGAACAGCGCCGCGCCGCTGCCGCAGAAAAGGCGAAGGCCGAACCCAAACAGCCGTCTGCGGCTGCAAAACCGCTGCCGGAGGGCTTAAATCAGGACGAAACGCACATCGTCACGCTCGTGCGGGACGGTGTGAGCACGCCCGAGGAGCTGATCGACCGCTGCGGTCTGGCAGCGCCGCGGGTGATGAGCCTTGTCACCATGCTCGAAATGGATGGGATTCTGCGCCGTGAAAAGGGCAGACTCATCCTCGGCACATGGTAAAAGTGAGAGAAAAAAAGAAAACACGCAGCAATCACGCCGTAAGGCGTGTATTCAATAGAATTTTCGCAGGAAATTCATAAAAAGGGGGAGCATGTATCACCCTTTTTATACAAGTGCGGAGAAAAGTTTCGACGAAGGAGGAACTTTTCTCCGCATGGGATGTATCCGAACCCGCGGTTCGGTACATCCTCTCGTACGCAAGCGTGGTTGCGTACGAAATAGTTTTTGGAGGTTTTTATGTCTAAGTTAGTCATCGTGGAGTCCCCGGCCAAGGCAAAGACGATCGGAAAATATCTCGGTTCGGACTATGTCGTCAAGGCTTCGATGGGACATCTGCGCGATCTGCCGAAAAAGAAAATGAGCATCGATATCGAGCACGATTTCCAGCCGGAATATGTGCCGATCGAGGGTAAAGATAAAATCATCAAGGAAATCCGCAGCGAAATCCGCAAGAGCGATTTCGTCTATCTCGCAACTGACCCTGACCGCGAGGGAGAAGCGATTTCGTGGCACATCAAGGAGCTGTTCAAGCTCAAGGACAAAAATTCCCGCCGCGTGACCTTTAACGAGATCACCAAGCAGGCGGTCCGCTCGGGCATCGAGAACCCGCGCGACATCGATATTGATCTCGTGAACGCCCAGCAGGCACGCCGCATTCTCGACCGAATCGTTGGCTATCAACTCTCGCCGTTCCTGTGGCGCAAGGTCAAGCGCGGTCTGTCCGCAGGCCGTGTACAGAGCGTTGCAACCCGTCTGGTCGTGGACCGTGAGAACGAAATCCGCGCATTCGTGCCGGAGGAATACTGGTCGATCGAGGCCCTGCTGCAGACCGCGGACGGCGGCAAGTTTTCAGCGCGCTACTACGGCGACGCGAACGGCAAGGCCGAGCTGAAAAACGAAGAGCAGGCGATGCATGTTGTCAACGCCGTTACCGGCAAGCCGTTCACCGTCGGCAATATCAAGCGCGGCAAGAAAAAGCGCACCGCCGCACCTCCGTTCATCACCTCGACGCTGCAGCAGGAAGCCAGCCGCAAGCTGAATATGACGCCGCGCCGCACGATGAGCATCGCGCAGGAGCTGTACGAAGGTATTGAACTCGGTGAATACGGTCTGACCGGCCTTATCACCTATATGCGTACCGACTCGCTCCGTCTGGCGGACGAGGCCACCGCTGCCGCTGCGGGCTTCATTCGCGGCCGCTACGGCGAGGAATATTATCCGGGCAAGCCGCGTGTGTTCAAGACCAAGGGCAACGCGCAGGACGCGCACGAAGCCATTCGTCCGTCCAACGTGCAGCTGCTGCCTGAAGAAATCCGCAAGTACCTGACGCCCGATCAGTTCAAGCTGTACCGCCTGATCTGGTCGCGCTTTGTGGCCTGCCAGATGGCAGACGCCATTCTCGACACGGTTTCCGCCGATATCGTCTGTGAGGGTCAGGTGTTCCGCGCATCCGGTCATACGGTCGCGTTCCCGGGTTTTACTGCGGTTTACGAGGAAGGCACGGACGACGAGAAAAAGCAGGATTCCGCAGGAAAGCCGCTGCCGCGCTTCGATCAGGGCGACAAGCTGACTGCCGAGAAAATCGAGCCGTCCCAGCACTTTACGCAGCCGCCGGCTCGCTACACCGAGGCATCGCTCATCCGCGCGATGGAGGAACGCGGCATCGGCCGGCCGTCCACCTATGCGCCGACGATCTCGACCATCATCGACCGCGATTACGTCACCAAGGAGAACAAGGCGCTCCGTCCGACGCCGCTCGGCGAAGGCGTTACCGGCCTGCTGGTTGACGAGTTCAAGTCGGTTGCCGATTACGAGTTCACCGCCAACATGGAGCACGAGCTGGACGAGGTCGAAGCGGGCAAGCTGAACTATATCCAGCTGCTGCACAACTTCTATGACGGCTTTGAAGCCGCGCTCAAGCAGGCGGAGATTGATCTGGAGGGCAAGCGCATCAAGATTCAGGACGAGGTGACCGACGTTATCTGCGAGAAATGCGGACGCAACATGGTCATCAAGTCCGGCCGGTTCGGCAAATTCCTTGCGTGCCCGGGTTTCCCGGAGTGCACCAACACCAAGCCCATCACCGAGGACACCGGCGCTGCGTGCCCGGTTTGCGGCGCAAAGGTCGTGAAGAAAAAGTCTGCACGCGGCTATGTGTACTACTCGTGCGACACCTATCCGACCTGCCAGTTCATGACGTGGGACAAGCCGCTCAAGACCAAGTGTCCGAACTGCGATTCCTCGCTGTTCCGCCACACCGACCGCGATTCCAAGGAGGTCACGGACGTTTGTCTGCGTGAGGGCTGCGGCTATAAGGAGCTGGTCAAGGAGGGCCTGCCGCCTGAGGAAACCGAAAAGCGCCGCAAGATGCGTGAAGCGCGTGCCGCCAAGGCTGCGGAACGTGCTGCCGCAAAGGAAGCCGCCGAGAAGAACGGCGAGACCGAGGAAAAGGTCAAGAAGGCAACAAAAAAGGCGACTGCCAAGAAATCCACCGCAAAGAAAACCCTGCCGTGGATGACTAAGACCACCAATAAATTCAAAAAGCTGAAGGACGAGGCCGTACAGGAGCTGACTGCCAAGCAGCAGGAGCAGTACGCCAAGGCTCTGGCAAAGTATGAAGCAGAAAAGGCGGCCGAGAAGGCGAAAAAAGCCGCTGAGAAGAAAGCAGCAGCGAAAAAGCCTGCCGCTAAGAAAAGGACCACGGCAAAGGAGAGCGCCGAATGAGTGAAATGGTAACAGTAGTCGGCGCAGGACTGGCCGGCTGTGAGGCTGCATGGCAGCTGGCACAGCGCGGTATCTCCGTGCGCCTGTGTGAGATGAAGCCGGTGCAACACACGCCTGCGCACCACTCGGACGATTTCGCCGAGCTGGTGTGCTCCAACTCGCTGCGCTCGGATGAGCTGGCGAACGCCGCCGGTCTGCTCAAGGAGGAGCTGCGCCGTCTGGACAGCCTTATCCTCTCCTGTGCGGATGCACACCGCGTAGAGGCAGGCGGCGCACTGGCGGTTGACCGCGAAGCCTTCGCGGCAGCCGTCACCGAGAAGATCAAGAACCACCCGAATATCGAGGTGGTCTACGGTGAAGTGACCGAGATTCCGGAGGGCAGAGTCGTTATCGCCTCAGGCCCGCTGACCTCGGATACGCTGTTTGACGCCATCCACGCCAAGGTGGGCGGCGATTTCCTGCACTTTTACGATGCAGCCGCGCCTATCGTCAACGCGGAGAGCATCGATATGGATTCTGCCTACGAGGCTTCCCGCTACGGCAAGGGCACCGCAGATTACATCAACTGCCCGTTCTCCCGCGAGGAGTACGAGGCGTTCTGGAACGCACTGACCACCGCCGAGGAAGCGCCGGTGCACGGCTTCGAGGACTCCAAGGTGTTCGAGGGCTGCATGCCCATCGAGGTTAACGCACGCCGCGGCTTTGATACGCTGCGGTTCGGCATTTTGAAGCCCATCGGTCTGCCGGACCCGAAAACCGGCAAGGATCCGTATGCCGTGCTCCAGCTGCGCCGCGACAACGCGAACGGTACGCTGTACAATCTGGTCGGCTGCCAGACCCACCTGAAATTCGGTGAGCAGAAGCGCGTGTTCTCCATGATCCCGGCGCTGAAAAACGCCGAGTTCGTGCGCTACGGTGTCATGCACCGCAACACGTTCCTGGATTCTCCGCGCCTGCTGGACGCGACTTACGCGCTCAAATCCGACCCGCGCATCCGTTTTGCGGGCCAGATGACCGGCGTAGAAGGCTATGTGGAGTCCACCGCCTCCGGCTGGGTGGCAGGCGTGGCAACGGCCATGGACGTGCTCGGCAAACCGATGCCGGCACTCGACCGCCTGACCGCCACCGGCGCGCTGGCAACCTATATTTCCGACCATACGGTCGCGAAGTTCCAGCCGATGAACGTCAATTTCGGCATTATCGAGCCGCTCGGCTATAAAATCAAGGGCAAGCGGGAGAAGAACACCAAAATCTCCGAGCGGGCGCTCGAGCAGATCGAAAAACTGAAGGGAGAGCTTTAATATGAGGATCATCGTTGATGCGATGGGCGGCGATAACGCGCCCGAATCCGCTGTATGGGGCGGTGCGCTGGCTGCGAAGGAATACGGCGAGGAAGTGCTGCTGGTCGGCAAGCCGGAGGTCGTAGCGAATGTCCTCAAGGAGAAGGGACTTTCTGAGGTCAAGGGCATTACCATCATGCCCGCAAATGATCTGGTCGATATGCACGACGATCCCGCAACGGTACTCCGCCGCAAGCCGGATTCGTCCATGGCGGTAGCGTTCAAGCTGCTCAAGGCAGGGGAGGGCGACGCGCTGGTTTCCGCAGGCAACACCGGCGCGCTGCTCACCGGCGCAACGCTGTACGGCGGCCGCATCAAGGGCATCCGACGCGGTGCACTGGCACCGGTTATGCCGTGCGCGAACGGTCAGGTCATGCTGTGCGATGCGGGTGCAAACACCGAATGCACCGCCGAAATGCTGCTCCAGTTCGCGTTCCTCGCTTCGCTGTATGCGGAGAAGATAAACGGTGTCGTAAAGCCGCGTGTCGGCCTTGTCAACAACGGTACGGAGGATACCAAGGGCGACCCGCTCCGCAAGGAGGCTTACGCGCTGCTGAAAAAGGCGGGCGATGAGGGCCGTCTGAACTTTGTCGGCAACGTAGAGGGCAGCATGGTGCCGCTCGGCGCGTGCGATGTTGCCGTCTGCGATGGCTTTACCGGCAATGTGCAGCTCAAGACCATCGAGGGCGTGGCGAAGTTCATGTCGAAGGAGATCAAGGGCGTGTTTATGGCGTCTGTCGGCACCAAGCTCGGCTACCTGCTGTGCAAGAAAGGCATGGACGACTTCCGCGAGGTGTTCAATCAGGACAAGATCGGCGGCGCGCCGTTCCTCGGTATCGCAAAGCCGGTCATCAAGGCGCACGGCTCGTCCAACGAGATCGCGGTGATGAACGCCGTCCGTCAGGCCATCGCGTACACCAAATCCGGCATGATCGATGCAGTAAAGGAAAACATTCAGTACATGACGGTTTCCGAGTGATCCACAGGAAGAAGGAACAAAAATGCTGAAAATTGACTATAAATTCAAGGACGAGAGCCTGCTCCGGCTGGCGATGACCCATTCGTCCTATGCGAATGAGCACCACGGCACGCATTTGCAGTGCAACGAGCGCCTGGAGTTTCTGGGCGACTCGGTGCTGGGCTTTGTCACGGCGGGCTATCTGTTCACGCACTATCCCGAGCTGCCCGAGGGCGACCTGACCAAGCTGCGCGCGGCAGTTGTCTGCGAGGGCGCATTGGACGAGATCGCGCACGAGATCGGTATCCCCGAAGCCATCCGTCTGGGGCACGGTGAGGAGATGGGCGGCGGACGCAAGCGTGCGTCCATTCTCGCGGATGCGACCGAGGCTTTGCTCGGCGCTATCTTTATGGACGGCGGCATCGAGCCTGCCCGCGCGTTCGTGCTGCGCTTCATCCCGCACAAGGTCGAGGTTGCGCTGGCAGGCGGCGCGTTCAAGGACTACAAGACCATGCTGCAGGAGATCGTGCAGAAGAACAAGCAGGAAACGCTGGAATATCGTCTGGCAGGGCAGTCCGGCCCGGACCACGACAAGCGGTTCACCATGGAGCTGCTGCTCAACTCCAATGTGTTTGCCGAGGGCATCGGCAAGAGCAAAAAGGAAGCCGAGCAGATGGCGGCGAAGAAGGCTTTGGAAAATATGGGATGCTGACGCTTATCGCCAGACCGCAATAAAGATAAACGGCAAAGAGGTCGAGAAATCGACCTCTTTTTTCTGCGTGACGCAGTTAGTCGTTGAAAAGATACTGCCGCAGTGGTAAAATAAAACTATCTATAATAAAGAGGTGGCATATGGTTCTCAAAAGCCTGATTTTACAGGGCTTCAAGTCGTTCCCGGATCGCACCGAGATCAAATTTCTCGGCGGCATTACGGCGATCGTCGGTCCGAACGGCTCGGGAAAATCGAATATTTCGGATGCCATCCGGTGGGTTCTGGGGGAGCAGTCCTCGCGGTCTCTGCGCGGCGCGAAGATGGAGGATGTGATCTTCGGCGGCACAGCCAAGCGCGGTCCGGTCGGCTTTGCCGAGGTTTCGCTCATTCTGGACAATTCGGCGCATGTGTTCCGCTCAGAATTTACCGAAATTATGGTCACGCGCCGGTACTACCGCTCGGGCGAGAGCGAGTATTTCCTCAACAAAAAGCACTGCCGCCTCAAGGACGTGCACGAGCTGTTTATGGATACCGGTCTGGGACGCGACGGCTATTCCAGCATCGGACAGGGCCGTATTGACGAGATTCTGTCCTTCAAGAGCGAGGACCGGCGCGAAATCTTCGAGGAAGCCGCAGGCATCACCAAGTTCCGCTACCGTAAGGAGGAAGCCGAGCGCAGACTGTCAGCCACCGAGGAAAATCTGGTGCGTATCCGCGACCTGTACGGCGAACTGGAAAACCGGCTCGAGCCGCTCGAGCAGCAGGCTGGCAAGGCGAAAAGGTTTCTGCAGCTGCGGGATGAGCTGCGCGTGCTTGAGGTTTCGCTGTGGCTGCTGTCGCTTGAGCAGCTCAAGAATGACACTGCCAAGCTGAATAAAGACCGAACAACCTGCGAAAAGCAGCTTGCGGATGCAAAACAGCAGCAGGGAACGCTGTATGCGCAGTCCGAGCAGCTGGCCGAGTCACTGCGTGAGATTGACAGGGAAACCGAACGTCTGCGGAACGAGCTGCGCGAAGCCGAGCAGTTTGCCGCCGAGCAGATCAGCCGTGAGGCGGTTATTCAGGCGAACATCCGCAATTGCGAGGAGAATATCGAGCGCACACGGCAGGAGAGCGCACACCGCGCCGAGCAGGTGCAGAGCATGGATGCGCAGCTTGCCGAACGGCGCGAGCGTATTTCTGTGCTGAATGAGCAGGAGAAGGCACAGTCGGCTGAACTGGATGCACTCCGAAAACAGTCTGCCGAGCAGGAGCAGCAGCGCACACAGGCCGAGCAGGCACTTCGGCAGGCCGAGCAGGCGCAGCGCAGGCAGGAGCGCACGCTGCACACGCTCGAACTCGACCGAACAGCCGCCGAGAGCGGTCTGGCGGGCATGAACGACCGCAAAATGACGCTGGATTCCGAAATCGCAGCAGCGGCACAGCAGCTGGATACCGAAAAACAGGCACAGGACAATCTCGAGCGGGAACTGACCGCGTGCGAGCAAACGCTTGCCGAAACGGCAAAGCAGGCGCAGACGGCCGCCGCTCAGGCGGAGACCTGCCGCCGAAAGGCCGAGCAGGCGCAGAACGACCTGCGAGCAGCGCAGTCCTCGCTGAGCGAAATGCAGAGCCGCGTGAAAATGCTGACCGACATGCAGCATGAGTACGAGGGCTTCTCACGGTCGGTGAAAGCCGTCATGCGGCAGGCTGAAAAGGGTGCGATGAACGGCGTGCACGGTCCGGTTTCCGCGCTCATCACGACCGAAAAGCGGTTCGTGACGGCAATCGACACTGCACTCGGTGCGTCAGCGTCCTCCATCGTGGTGGACAGCACGAGCGTGGGCAAGCAGTGCATTTCGTACCTTAAGCGCACGGACGGCGGCCGCGCGACCTTCCTGCCGCTGGATACCATTCGGGCAAACAGCCTGCGGGAGACAGGCCTGGAACGGCAGAACGGCTGCTTCGGCACCGCGGATGCTCTCGTCAGATTTAATGAAAAATATAAGAATATTGTGTGCAATCTGCTGGCGCGCACGGTCATTTCGGAGAATATGGACACCGCGCTGGCACTGGCTAAGGCGTACGGACATCGGTTTCGCATTGTCACCTTAGACGGACAAATCCTGCAGGCAGGCGGTGCTATGACAGGCGGCTCGGCCTCCCGCGGCACCGGCGCACTGGCGCGGGCGGAACGCCTGCACGCCGCCGAGGAGCGCGTGCGCGCACTCGAGCAGGAGCGAAAAACGCTGGCACAGACCGAGCAGGCTGCAGGACAGGAACTGGAATCGCTTGCCGCGCAGGCGCAGGCCATCGAAACCGACCGCCGGCACGCGGAGCAGGAGAGAGCCGGACTTGCTGCTTCGGTAAAACAGCATAAATTCCTGCTGGAAAGCCTGCGGAAACGGTATGACAGCCTGATTTCTGAACAAACTAACTTCACAGCAACGCAGCAGAAGTATGAACAGACACTTGCCGCCTGCACAGAGCGTCGGTTTGCCGCAGAGCAGGCGCTTGCAGCTGCTGAGCAGGTCTGTGCCGAGCACCGTACGGCAGTGAACGCCGCTGCGGAACAGCTGACGCAGACGGCTTCGCGCATCACAGCCGCGCAGACCGCGCTCGCGGAGACGCGCACGGCGCAGGACAGCGAAGCACGCGCGCTCGCGGAGCTTGAGCGGCTCAAGGCCGACCTCGACGCGGGCGTGTCCGGTGCGGAGCAGACGATCGCAGGCTTTGCGGCGGAAATCGCACGCCTGACCGATGAACTTACCCAAGTCCGTGCAGCCAAGCACGGACGCGACACCACCGCCCGGCTGCTCAGCGAACAGCTTGTGCGGCAGACCGGCAGACGCGAACAGACCGAGGGCGAACGGGTCCGTCTGGAAAAGGCGGCACAGAGCCGCAACGAGGAAATCCTTGAACTCGAACGCGAGACCGCCCGACTGGAAAACCGCGCGGCCCAGCTGAAAACCGAGGAAACACAGATTCTGGATAAAATGTGGGAAAGCTATGAATTAACACCCACACCGGCGGCAGAGATCGCCCGACCGATTGAAAATCTCGGTGAAACGCGCGGCCGCGTGCAGGAGCTGCGCGTGAAAATGCGGGCGCTCGGCAACGTCAATCTGGATGCGGTGGACGAATTTCAGCGTGTGCAGGAGCGATACAGCTTCCTGCGGGAGCAGAAGGACGACCTCGAGACCGCGCAGACCGATCTGCGCAAGGTCATCGAGCAGCTGACCGTCAGCATGAAGGAGATTTTCGCGTCCGAGTTTGCCAAGCTGAATGTGTACTTCCGCGATACCTTCCGCGAGATCTTTGGCGGCGGACACGCCGAACTGCAGCTTGCCGATACCTCGGATATCCTGAACTGCGGTATCGACATCCGCGTGTCTCCGCCGGGCAAGGCGGTTAAAACGATTACGCTGCTCTCGGGCGGTGAAAAGGCGTTTGTTGCCATTGCGCTGTACTTTGCGATCCTCAAGCTGCGGCCTACGCCGTTTTGCGTGCTTGATGAGATCGAAGCCGCGCTCGATGATGTAAACGTGCAGCGGTTTGCAAAATACATTCGCCGCCTGACAGATTCGACACAATTTATTGTAATTACCCACAGACGTGGTACAATGGAAGAAGCAGATATGCTCTACGGCGTGACCATGCAGGAGCAGGGCGTTTCCAAAATGCTGATGCTCAATCTGGCTGAGGCGGAAAAACGGCTCAAAAATACCATTAAGTAATGGAAATTGAGAATGGAAAATGGAGAATTGCGGCAATGGATATGCGAAGCGAAAAATATCCGTATCGGCTGGATGTGGAAAGACGATTGCCGAACGGCTCTCTTACGACAGACGGCTATGCGGCACGGCATCCGGTCGAGTTTCGGCACTGGGGACATGCGCGCGGCTATGTTCTCTGGGGTGAGCGGATTGACCGCACAGACTGGGAGAACTGGCGTATCAACTACTACGGTCAATAATTACTGATTCCTGATTTGCAAGATAGAAATAAGGAGATAAGCATGGGATTTTTTGATAAAATTAAGCAGGGCTTAAAGAAAACATCGGATGCGGTGAACCATTCGCTGGACAGCGTGTTCGCGGCATTTGTCAAGGTGGATGATGATCTGCTCGAGGAACTGGAAGAAGCACTCATCCTGTCGGACGTTGGTGCATCCACGGCGGCGAAGATCGTCGCTGAGGTCGAAAAGCGCGCCAAGCTGCGCAAGACCACTACGGCGGACGAGCTGCGCGACCTGCTCCGCGAGGTGCTGACCGACAACATGCTCGACAACCAGCCGCTGAATACGGACGGCAAGCCGGCGGTCATTCTGGTAATCGGCGTCAACGGTGTCGGCAAGACGACCTCGATCGGCAAGCTGGCGGCCCGCTATGTCAATGAGGGTAAAAAGGTTATGCTGTCGGCGGCGGATACCTTCCGCGCGGCTGCGGCGGACCAGCTCGAAATCTGGGCAAAGCGTGCCGGTGCGGACATCGTTCGCCATGGCGAGGGCGCAGACCCGGCGGCTGTTGTGTTCGACTCCATCTCGGCGGCCAAGGCACGCGGCAGCGATATCATCATCGTGGATACGGCAGGCCGTCTGCACAACAAGGCCAACCTGATGAACGAACTGGCGAAGATCGACCGCGTTATCTCCCGTGAGCTGCCGGATGCGTCGCGCGAAACGTTGCTCGTGCTGGATGCGACCACCGGTCAGAATGCGGTTCATCAGGCTGAGGAGTTCAACAAGGCTGCTGAGCTGACCGGCATCATTCTCACCAAGCTGGACGGCACCGCAAAGGGCGGCATCGTGATCGCTATTTCGGCAGGACTGGGTGTTCCGGTCAAGCTGGTCGGCGTTGGCGAGGGCATTGACGATCTGATAGACTTTGACCGTGCGGCATTCCTGGAGGCCATCCTGCCGCCGGTTCATGAAAACGCAGAAAACGATGAGGAACAGACCGAGGAGGACGAAAATGCAGAGACCTGACGGAAGAACCAAGGGCGCAATGCGTCCGGTGAAGATTACCACTGATTACACGATGTACGCGGAAGGCTCGGTGCTGGTCGAGATGGGCAACACCAAGGTCATCTGCACCGCGTCGGTCGAGGAAAAGGTACCGCCGTTCCTCGAGGGCAAGGGCCTCGGCTGGGTAACCGCCGAGTATGCGATGCTCCCGCGTGCGACCAATACCCGCAAAAAACGCGATATCAAGTCGCTCAAGCTGGACGGCCGCTCGAGTGAGATCCAGCGTCTGATCGGCCGTGCGCTGCGTGCGGTCGTTGACCGCGAAGCACTCGGTGAGCGCCAGATCACGATTGACTGCGATGTTATTCAGGCGGACGGCGGCACGCGCTGCGCGTCCATCACCGGCGGATTTGTTGCACTGTGGCTTGCATGCAAAAAGCTGCTGGCCGATGGCGTGATCGAGAAAATGCCGCTCACCGCACAGGTCGCGGCGGTTTCGGTCGGTATTTTTGAGGAGGAAGCCGTGCTCGACCTCAACTACGCCGAGGACAGCCATGCCATCGTGGACTGCAACGTCGTGATGACCTCCAAGGGCGAGTTCATCGAGGTGCAGGGCACGGGCGAGGGCCGTCCGTTCACGGATACCGAGCTGCGGAAGCTGCTCGGCCTCGGCAAGCGCGGCTGCCTGACGCTGTGCCGCAAGCAGGCCAAGGTGATGGGGGAAAGTCTGTAATGCAGTTTGTACTTGCTTCCCATAACAAGAAAAAGCTGGCAGAGCTGTCCGCTATCGTGAGCAGCCTCGGCATTGAAATCATTCCGCTGCCGGAGGGTGCACCCGAACCCGAGGAAAACGGCAAAACCTTCGAGGAAAACGCGCTCATCAAGGCGAAATCCGCCGCAGAGTTCACCGGTCTGCCCGCTCTCGCGGACGACAGCGGCCTGTGCGTGGATGCGCTCGACGGCGCTCCCGGTATCTACTCCGCGCGCTACTGCGAGGGTACGGACGAGGACCGCAATGCCTTTTTGCTGAAAAATATGCAGGATAAGGAAAACCGTGCCTGCCGTTTCGTGTGCGCGATCGCGTGTGTGCTCGCGGACGGCGAAACGCTCACCGTGCGCGGTGAATGCGAGGGCACACTGCTCCGCGAGAACCACGGCGCAGGCGGCTTCGGCTACGACCCGCTGTTCTATGTCGAGAAATACGGCTGTACCTTCGGCGAACTGCCGGCAGAGGTCAAGAATACAATCTCTCATCGGGCAAATGCTTTGAATAAATTGAAAGCCATACTAAAAGATAAAGTAAATTGAAAATGGAGAATGGAAAATGGAAAATTGCGGTGCGGCACGTAGTGCCGAATAAAATAATCGCGCAAGGCGCGATACCATAATTCTCAATTCTCCATTCTCAATTTTCCATTAAAACATAAGGAGAAATATAATGCTTAACACAAAACAACGCGCACAGCTTCGTGCAATGGCAAACCCGCTGGCGGTCACGCTGATCATCGGCAAGGAAGGCGTAACCGACGCGGTAGAACGCGAGCTGGACGCGCTGCTCGAATCCCACGAGCTGGTCAAGGGCAAGGTGCTTGAGAGTGCGATGCTGACGCCGCGCACGGTATCCGAGGCGCTCTGCGAGGCCACCGGTGCGGACGCTGTACAGTGCATCGGCTCCAAATTTGTGCTGTACCGCCAGTCCAGCGATGAGGACAAGCGCAAGATCGTTCTGGTAAAATGAGGACGGGAATTCTCGGCGGCACATTCAATCCGCCGCATCTGGGACATCTGCATGCGGCGGAACTCGCGCACCGTGCGCTGAACTTAGATCGGGTGCTGTTCATTCCGACCAATATTCCGCCGCACAAGGCTCTGCCGGAGAACACCGCGTCCGCAGAGGACCGGTGCGAGATGGTGCGCCGCTTGACGGCAGAAAAAACGTGGGCGATGCTTGACACTATAGAGATCGACCGCGGCGGCGCAAGCTACACGGTGGACACGCTCCGCGCGCTTCATGCACGCGGCGAGACCGACCTGCACCTGATCGTCGGCACGGATATGCTGCTCTCGTTCGATAAAATCTGGCGTGCGCCGGACGAGATCGCGCGGCTGGCTTCGCTTGCTGTCTGCGCCCGCGAAAACGAGGACTGGGACGCGCTGCGTGAAAAGGCGGCGGCGCTCAAGGACTCGCTCGGTGCAACCGTAGAGCTGGTGCAGGGCGACAGCCTGACCATTTCCTCGACCGAGCTGCGGCAGGGCGGTGCACTGCGATGCTATACACCGGAATCGGTCGCGGATTACATCGAAGAAAAGCATTTGTACGGCTATTAAGCCTGTAAAATACAGGTTTGACAGATAAATACAGCAGTTTGTTCAAAATCAGTATTTTTGTATGACTTAGGAACGGACTGCGGCTCGTTCCTTCTTGTCGGCAAAGCTATAGTTTTGCGGCAGGAAATACAGAGAAAGGCGGGAAAAAGTTATGTTATGTAATGAAGAAATGCGTAAAAGTATCCTTTCCAGATTGCAGGGCTACCGCTATGAGCACTCGCTCGGCGTGGAGCGTGCGGCGATCATGCTGGCAGAAAAGTACGGCGAGGACCCGGAAAAAGCGGGTACTGCAGGCATTCTGCATGACATAACAAAATATCTTTCTCCGCAAGAACAGTTGAATTTATGCGGGAAATACGGTATAATACCCTGTACCGTCGAAAAAAGCGAGCCGAAAATGCTGCACGGAAAGACGGCGGCAGCCATCGCGCGGGCCGAATACCACATGCCCGAGGATATCTGCGATGCCATCGCCTGCCACACCACCGGCAAGAACCATATGACGCTGCTTGACAAGATCTTGTATCTGGCGGATTACATCGAAGAAACTCGTGATTTTCCCGGCGTGGACAAGGCGCGTGAGCTGGCGCAGATCGACATCGACAGTGCCCTGCTCTACTGCTATGACCAGACGCTGACCGAGCTGGTCGCACGCGGAAAACTCATCCACAGCGATACCATTGCCGCTTATAATGATATGATCCGGCAGGGTGTCAGCTGGCGGGACAAGTAAAATGGAGGCAGGAATCGTTTGAAACTATTCGGAGGAAGCGGCGACAGGAAAAACCGCAACGGAGACAGCACTCCGGCACAGGCTCCCGCACAGCAGGCAGCGCCCAAGCCGGAAGGGAACCACCAGCCGATCTCGGCGCCCAAGCCGAGCGGCAAAAAGGGAAAGGCTCCGAAGGAGAAAAAAAAGCTGACACCCAGACAGAAGGGCAAGCGCATTGCCATCATTATGGCGGTTGTGCTGGTGCTGTTCGCGTGCGCAGCAGCTGCAGCGGTGTGGTTCGTCCGTTCGCCGCAGGCGACGATCAAGGACAAGGAAAACGGCGATAAGGTCGATGTGAGCAGCCTGCTCAACTCGGGCACCCGCATTGACGATGTGTTTACGTTCGTGGTCGGCGCAGTTGATGAGGACGAAACACGAACAGACGCTTTGATGGTCGCAACCATGGATACCAAGGACAAGACCATCAACGTCATGAACATCCCGCGCGACACCATGTGCAACAACACGGCAACCGGCGCGAGCAAGAAGATCAACGCAGCTTACGGCATGGATACCGGCGGCAAGGGCGGCAACATCGAGCAGACGAGCAAGGAAATCGAGCGTCTGATGGGCTTCCGGCCGGATAAATACGTTATCGTTAACTTTGACGGCATTGCAGCCATCGTGGATGCGATCGGCGGCGTGGATTATGACGTGCCGTTCGATATGAAGTACGATGATCCGTCGCAGAATCTGCACATCGACCTGAAAAAAGGCCAGCAGCATCTGGACGGCAAGCAGACCGTCGGCTTCCTGCGCTGGAGACACAACAACGATTACACCGTACAGTACACAAACGGCGATGAAGGCCGTGTAGAGAATCAGCAGAAGTTCCTCAAGGCGCTGGCAGGTCAAGTGCTGCAGATCAAGAATGTGACCAAGATCCGCTCGATCGCAGAGGCCGTGTTCAAGAACGTCAAGACCGACTTCAGCGCCGGCGAGCTGCTGTGGATGGGCATGCAGGCCATGCAGATTGACAACAGCAGCATACAGTTCTTTACACTGCCCGGCTACGGCAAGATGAGCACGGCGGGCACCTCGGTGCAGTATTCGTTCTTCTTCCCGTATTACGACCAGACGCTGGAACTGGTAAACAAGTATTTCAACCCCTACGAGGAGCCGATCTCCAAGCTGGACATCGTCGGCGGACCGGATACCACTACCTACTCGGGCGGCTATGTAAGCTCGGGCGAAGAAGATAATGTATGGGGTGACACCTCCGGCTCGTACGATTACAGCGAGGATTATTACGAAGAACCGGATTACAGCTACGATGAGCCATCCTACGACAACAGCGGCTCGGACGGCGATTATTCGGATAACAATGACTACTCGGGCGGCGACAGCGGCGGAGACTATTCCGGCGGCGACAACGGCAGCGGCTCCGGTGAGGAGAGCGGCGGCGACTCCTCCGGCGGCGATTACACCGGCGGCGGAGAGGACAGCGGTGCTTCCTCCGGCGGGGACGACGGCGGAACGTACGATCCCGAGGCATAATAAAGGCAATATACCATAATCGGCAGAAAGGCAAACCCTTTTCTGCCGCACAAAAGGAGTTTATACTTTGACTGCAAAAGAAACTGTAAAGGCGATCTGCGAAGCGCTGATCGAGAAAAAGGCTCAGGGCATTGAGGTGCTGCATGTTGAGCGCCTGACCGAGCTGACCGAGTATTTCGTCATCTGCTCTGCGTCCTCCACTACGCAGGTTAAGGCACTGGCGGACAATGTAGAGTGGCACCTGAAGTATGACCATGACGAGATGCCGCACCACACCGAGGGTTATGAATCCGCACAGTGGATGCTGCTGGACTACGGCTGCGCTGTACTGCATGTATTCATGCCGGAGGCACGCAAGTTCTACAATCTGGAGAACCTGTGGAAGGACGGCACGCCGGTAACGCTTGAAGAGCTGGGCATCGAGGACAAGTAAAATACCGACATGCGGCGGCCCCGGAAACGTGTCCGCCGCGTTGTCGCGCTCAAAATCAAAAACTCACTTTAGGGGGAGAATCCGTTGAAGTACGATCATAAACAAGTAGAGAAGAAATGGCAGGACATCTGGGACGAGAAGCAGTGCTTCCATGCCGAGAATGACTCGGACAAGGAGAAGTTCTACGCGCTCGTAGAGTTCCCGTATCCGTCCGGTCAGGGTCTGCATGTAGGCCATCCGCGCTCCTACACTGCACTGGATATCGTTGCGCGCAAAAAGCGCATGCAGGGCTACAACGTGCTGTATCCGATGGGCTGGGACGCATTCGGTCTGCCGACTGAGAACTTTGCCATCAAGAACCATGTTCATCCGGCAGAGGTTACCAAGAAGAACATCGCACGCTTCAAGAGCCAGCTCAAGAGCCTTGGTCTGTCGTTCGACTGGTCGCGTGAGATCAATACCACCGACCCGAGCTACTACAAGTGGACCCAGTGGATTTTCCTGCAGCTGTTCAAGAAGGGCCTGGCCTACAAGAAGGAAATGAGCGTAAACTGGTGCACCTCCTGCAAGTGCGTTCTGGCGAACGAGGAGGTTGTCAACGGCGTTTGTGAGCGCTGCGGCAGCGAGGTCGTTCACAAGACCAAGAGCCAGTGGATGCTCGCCATCACCAAGTACGCACAGCGCCTGATCGACGATCTGGATGATGTGGACTACATCGAGCGCGTTAAGATTCAGCAGCGCAACTGGATCGGCCGTTCCACCGGCGCTGAGGTCGATTTCAAGACCACCGAGGGCGACACGCTGACCGTTTACACCACCCGTCCGGACACCCTGTTCGGCGCGACCTACATGGTAATCTCTCCGGAGCACCCGATGATCGAGCAGTGGGCGGACAAGCTGAACAACATCGAGGACGTTCGCGCATACCGTGAGGAGGCTGCCCGCAAGTCCGACTTCGAGCGTACCGAGCTGAACAAGGACAAGACCGGCGTTAAGCTGGACGGCGTTGCCGCAATTAACCCGGTAAACGGCAAGCAGATCCCGATCTTCGTTTCCGACTATGTCCTGATGGGTTACGGCACCGGTGCCATCATGGCTGTTCCGGCGCACGATGACCGTGACTGGGAGTTTGCTAAGAAGTTCGGCTGTGAGATCATCGAGGTTGTTTCCGGCGGCGAGGATGTCCAGAAGGCTGCGTTCACCGCAAAGGACGAAACCGGCATTCTGGTAAATTCCGATTTCCTGAACGGCAAGACCGTTAAGGACGCTATCCCGGCTATGATCGAGTGGCTGGGTGAAAAGGGCATCGGCCATGCCAAGGTGCAGTACAAGCTGCGTGACTGGGTATTCTCCCGTCAGCGTTACTGGGGCGAGCCGATTCCGATCGTCAAGTGCGATAAGTGCGGCTATGTGGCTCTGCCGGAGGATCAGCTGCCGCTTGAGCTGCCGAACGTAACCAGCTACGAGCCGACCGACAACGGCGAGTCTCCGCTGGCGCACATGACTGACTGGGTAAACACCACCTGTCCGTGCTGCGGCGGTCCGGCAAAGCGCGAGACCGATACCATGCCGCAGTGGGCCGGTTCTTCCTGGTACTTCCTGCGCTATATGGACCCGCACAACGACAAGGCGCTTGCTTCGCCGGAAGCACTGAAATACTGGTCTCCGGTTGACTGGTACAACGGCGGCATGGAGCACACTACGCTGCATCTGCTGTACAGCCGTTTCTGGCACAAGTTCCTGTATGACATCGGCGTAGTGCCGACCAAGGAGCCGTATGCAAAGCGCACCAGCCACGGCATGATCCTCGGCGAGAACGGCGAGAAGATGTCCAAGAGCCGCGGCAACGTCGTCAACCCGGACGAGATCGTTGACACCTACGGCGCAGATACCATGCGTCTGTACGAAATGTTCATCGGCGACTTTGAGAAGGCTGCTCCGTGGAGCCCGAAGTCCATCAAGGGCTGCCGCCGCTTCCTCGAGCGCGTATGGGCGCTGGCTGACAAGGTGCAGGACGGCGACACCTACTCCGAGCAGCACGAGGTGCTCATGAACCGTACCATCAAGAAGGTCGGCGAGGACGCAGACAACCTCAAGGCCAACACCGCTATCGCAGCGCTGATGACCATGCTCAACGAGTTCTACGACAAGGGCGTAAACAAGGCTGAGTACAAGACCTTCCTGGCGCTGCTCAATCCGTTTGCACCGCATATCACTGAGGAGCTGTGGCAGCAGCTCGGCGAGACCGGTCTGCTCTCCGTAGCTCCGTGGCCGACCTACGACGAGGCCAAGACCGTCGAGAGCACGGTAGAGCTGGCGGTACAGGTAAACGGCAAGCTGAAGTGCACCATCAAGCTGGCAGTCGACGCGGACAAGCAGACTGCGATCGATACCGCACTGGCAGAGGAAAAGGTACAGCACGCCATCGAGGGCAAGCAGATCGTAAAGCAGATCGTTGTTCCGGGCAAGATCGTAAACCTTGTCGTAAAGTAAGAAGGAATGCCGGATTTCCGCGTCAAAAAGAAAAAATCGAAAACTACGGGAAAAAGTAGTTGACATTGACGCGGAAATTCGATATAATATCCTTACGGTTTTGTGTATGGATGTATACAAACTGTGCTAAGCGATCCCCATGAGGGGAACGTGCGGAGGGAGGGAAAACTGTGTCGGAGATCCGCATCAAGGAAAATGAGTCTATTGACAGCGCACTGCGTCGCTTCAAGCGTTCGTGTGCCAAGGCGGGTACGCTTTCCGAGCTCCGCAAGCGTGAGCATTATGAAAGCCCGAGCGTAAAGCGCCGCAAGAAGTCTGAGGCTGCACGCGCAAAGAAGAAGAAGTTCCGCTAAAATAGAATTTCCAGAGAGCAGATGGTTAAACGTCTGCTCTTTTCTTTTTTCTGCACCGGCTGATCGGGTGACCTGAACCGCGTAGGCGGTTCACCCTGTCCGGGCGGCAGTCTTTTTTGCTGAACCTCAGCGGAGAGT
>OLOC01000741.1_pt1 | contig 22635 bp, 27 predicted proteins | sample 1643111 | NCBI WGS metagenome assembly OLOC01 (sample SAMEA3136633, study PRJEB25190) | human gut metagenome
TTACGGTCTGGATCCCAGAGCATTTTTCCGCAGATCTTCGTTTTATCAGTATCGGAATTGATATCTGTGCAGTTTTGCTGCTTGGTTTCCTGCCAGCCAGAATGAGCCCGGTCGTAGCTCTTTATCCGGTATTCTTCGCAATGCCTTTCCAGTGGTGTACCTTCAAGGCTCCCGGCGGATATAACAGCTCGACGATCTTTTCCACCAACAATCTCCGCCAGTTCACCACTGCTGTCACACAGTTTCTTATGAAAAAAGATGACGCACAGCGTGATAAGGCGAAATTCTACGGAATGACGCTGCTGTCTTTCCATGCAGGTGCTGCTCTTTCTCTGATCCTTTATATGTACTGTGGACTGTCCGGTGTGTGGGTCTGTCTGATCTCAGCTTTCTATGCGGTGTGGCTGATTGCTGCGGACCGCAGTACTGCCGCTGATACTTCTATCGTATCTCAAAAGAAAACTTCTGCCCCAAGCAATTATAGAAATATTTCCTACAAGAAAAAAGAAGCCTGAATCAAAATGAGCCATTGATTAATAATGATTTTTAACACCGTCAGCTCTAAATAAAACTATCCCGGCAAGTACAAGTTTTTACACTTTGCAGCTTGTTCGGGATAGTTCTATTTTAAGAAATAACATTCATCTTGGAACACAAAGCTCTCTTATCTGAAGTTTTGCATCCGCATTTTTCTATGCTGTTTTTTCGGTGCGTTTTCCCTCAAATTTACTTAATTTTTTCCGACATTCCCATTTTCTTTATTTTTTATAGACCGCCGTGGAACTCATTCCTCTGGATTTTAAAAGCTTCTTGTATGCATTCAGCTGTTTTGCCGGAACTTTGACAGTTGGCTTTTTATAGGTTCCTGCAAAAGCTTTTGAACCTACAGTCTTGCCTGACAGTGTGCTTGTCTTAATTGTAATACTCCTGTCTTGATAATAACGGTTCTGAGATTTTTACAGTTATAGAACGCCTGTTTACCAATTCTGCTGACGGTTTCTGAGATTGTAATACTACTCAGACTTACGCAATTGGCAAATGCTCTGTCTCCAATCTTCATTATATTATTTCCACCACTTACTTTATTCAACTTTCTGCATCCCCAAAATACATCCGTACCTATTACTGTCACATTCTTTCCAATAGTAACAGTTTTGAGGACCGTATTATTTTTAAAAGCATTTGCTGATATTCCCGTTACTTTACATGTAATTCCATTTATTTTAACTGTATCAGGAATTCTTACAGATGCTTTCTTATAAAACGGCTTTGTAAATTCGACGCTCATTCCATCCTTCAGTACCTTGTAAACTCCATTTGTAGCTTTATCATTTATGACTTTTCCAGGTGTTACAGTCTGTGGTTTGAGTTTTGCAATCTTTTCAGTTCTTGTCACTCCACAGAAAGTACAGGTAAATGTTTTGATTCCTTCCTTCGTAGTGGTAGCCGCTGTTGTAATTTTTCCCGCATTCCACGTATGTTTCGTTTTCGGAATTATTGTTCCTTCTTTCAGCAACTTGCCACAATCCTGGCAAAAAATATCGCCACTGTAACCATCGGATTTACAGGATGCTTTTTTTGAAAATTTCGTAATAGTATTTACATGTCCGGTCGCATGGATTTCTTCTATTCTTGTGGATCTACATACTTCGCAAGTGAATGTTCTGATTCCTTTTTCTGTACAGGTTGCATTTTTCGTTACTTTTCCTTCATCCCAGGTATGGGGTTCTTTCGGAATAGTTTTTCCAGAAGAAATTTTTATGCCGCAGTCTGTACAATAAACATCGCCTGTATAACCTTCCTGTATGCAGTTTGCTTCTATCTCATTACGCAGTTCTGTATACTGATGTCCTGTTGCCGGAATTTCTTCTGTGCTTGTTTTTCTACATCTTGTACAAGTGTAAGTTTTACTTCCCGGTTCTTTGCAAGTTGCATCCTTTGTAATTTTTCCACTATCCCACATATGACCTGTTGCCCCGACTGATAGTCACAATATATATTTTTCTTTTTAATTTGGTAAGGTTCCAGAGCTAACAGCTGCCTGTCTATACTTTGTTCCTTGGTAGATACTCTAATATATGCATATTTCTCCATTTTTTTGTCCTCCTGTATTTTTTTATAATACAGTAGACATTTACACATCCAATTCACCTATATATAGGTAACATTTTAATAATATTCTTTTATTTACTTAAAGTCAACTATGTAAAGGTAATTTTATATTTTTCCTCTGCTATGATGAACTCAACTTTACAAAGATAACTAATCATAACAGGTGACCGTATGACTTATTCTGATATTTATGCATTACGTATCTGTCAGCTCTGCAAAAATCGTAAAATTACGATAAACAAGCTTGCAACACTGGCTGGACTGAAACAATCCACAATAGATAATATTATACGAGGAAAAAGCAGGAATCCCCAAGTAAGAACACTCCATAAAATCGCTAATGTATTTGGAATGACCTTAAGTGAGTTTCTTGATTTTCCGGAACTCAATGACTATTCCATTGATGATGAAGAAGATGATGAATAATGATTTTTAACACTGTCACTCCCAAATAACATTTATTTTGGGATACAAAAAACCCCTTATCTAAAGTTTAGCATTCGCATTTTTTCAATGCTTTTTCCCTTAAATTACTTGATTTTTCTTTCTTCCTTTTTTAGCATAACAGAAACAGGATTTCCTGATACGCCACAGTTTCTTCCTGTTCAGACTTATAGTATACTTAAATAATCAAATAGAGAGACACCATTTTATTAGTTGAAAAAGCAAGAATCTTTCAACAACCGTTGAAGAATCTGCGGTTGAGCTTCTTCATCGCTACTCTGGCAGGCTCCATCAGCGGCCATTCTTTCCTAAGCCTCCCTTTCAGCATGCCTTATTTTAAACTGCTTTGTTTTCAACCATCAAATTCTATGTCAATTTTAACGCAAAAGTGATTTCCTGTCCTTCCTGCCTGAATACTGCGATTCATCCGAAGCATGATTCCATACTCACTTGTGATCCGTTCCAGATCTTCTTCCCGTTTCTGGACCATTATCTTCGACACCATCAACACTTTTTTACGTTTTTCCATAGATGTTTTGCAGTTATTCCCTTTGATACATTCTGTTTTATAAGAACAACCAGTGCAGTCTGAACATCTGTAATAAGTTTTTATACTGACATATCCTCTCGTCGTTTTACTTCTTCATTCATTTGTAACTGTTCCTCCACTTTCGTACCTGTCATCTGCAACGATTTCTGAATATGTTTCTATGTCAAGAAAAAGCACTCTTTAAAAGCGCTGTATCTGGCCACTTTTAAGGCTACGAAAAATAGGCCAGTACAATTCAAAACTGGGTGCAGGTATATAACAAACTGAGTATTATATACGAAAGGTGCCATCCAGAGTAACAAGTAAACCGACGATTAAGACGGGCGCCCCCTGTGCTTGACATATAATTCAACAACTTTTATATAAAACAAGGGCGAAGGGTCTATTACCCTTGCATTCGTAAAAGAATCTTATTTACAGACTTTTTCTCACAATCTCAAATAAAATAATCCCAAACAAGTTACAAAACGTAAAAACTTTGTACTTGCCGGGATCATTTTATTTGGAACTGACGGTGTTAAAATCATTATTAACCGACAGCCCCTCTGTTTTTCTATTTATTTTTCAGACCTCAGACTATTATGAAATTTAGAAATTTTCTTATCCGGCAATTCCTCTGCTCCACGCAGTAAGAGCTTTCTTGTTATTTCCGTTGAGATCACATCTGCACTTTCTTGTTTTCCAGTCATAAGTAGCTTCTGTATAATAAATATAGTTGCCCTTTACAGATACTTTAATAGCTCTGTCACTAATTATTTTGCATTTGCTTCCATCTCTGTTTATCAGATAGACAGGACCTCCATGAGGGAATCCCACAGCTGTAACCAAGACTTTGTTTTTCACGCTCTGTACTGTTGAACAATCCTTCCCCAGACGTTTTATCTGTCTTTTTTTCAGATTTACCACTGCAAAATTTCCCAGTCCGTCACCATACTGGGTCTGATATCCCATATAAAGATAGGTGCCATCGCAGCCGATAATGCTATCCGCAGGTCCCTCCCCCCTGAAGCTTATCAGCACTTTATTTTTACGGGTTTTCAGATTATACTGAACCAGTTTACGATTTTTGTAAGTTCCTCCAAAGCTGCCGCTCCTCAGAAATGCTGCACTTTCATAATAAAGATATTTTCCGTTTGTTACAATGGAACCACTGGAACAGCTGTTAAGAAGCGCTTTCTTTTTACCATTCTTTGAAGCATATACAATATAACGATTGGTTCTGTCATTGTATTTCATAGAATAAATCGTGCCGTTTACTTTGCCGCTTTTATAAAAAGTAATCTTCTTATATGCACTGAGTCCGTTTGACGCGGCCTGTACATTCTCTGTTGTTCCTACTGCTGTAAACAGCATACTGAATGCCAGCAGTAATACCATACATATGGTCAGCAGTCTGTTACCTTGGTTTCGTTTGTTTTTCATAATTTTCCTTCCTTTCCTGTTGCGGTGTTTACAGATATCGTATATCTATATTTTACACTACAGGAAGACTGTATGTCCATAGATACAAAAAAGAAACAGGTTCTGATTTATTTTCAGTTCCTGTTTCTTTTCATTTTAATCAGGTGGGCATTTTTTTAATTTTATAAAGCTGAATCTAATACGATTGTCTCAAACGGTCTTAATGTGATCTTTCCATCTTCTGCAGTGATCTTCTCATAGTTTCCAAGACGTTTCTGATATGCTTTCCATTCCGGTTGCTGCCGGATCGTTACATTCTCTGCTGTCAGATTATTAAGAACGATCAGTTCTTCTCCCTGATAGTTACGTCTGTATGCCAGCACATCTGCATTTTCTTTTTCCAGAAATTCGATAGTTCCCTCTGCTATGATATCTTTTTCTTTTCGAAGGGCAATCAGTTTCTTATAGAAGCTGTAAATGGAGTCCTTCTGTTTCTGCATTGATCTCCTTATAATTCTCGGGAGCTTCGATCCACGGTGTTCCTTCTGTGAATCCTGCGTTTTTGTCATCAGACCACTGCATCGGTGTTCTGCTGTTGTCTCTTGATCTGGCAGCCAGAACCTTAAGAGCCTGCTCTTTGGTTTTTCCCTGATCAAGAAGGATTTTATAATAATTCAGGCTCTCCACATCACGGTACTGGGAAATATCGTTGTAGTGGGCATTGGTCATTCCCAGTTCCTCTCCCTGATAAACATAAGGAGTTCCCCGCATCATGTGAATCGCCGCTGCCAGCATCTTGGCGGATTCTTTCCAGTAAAGGTCCTCATTTCCCATTCTGGACACAACTCGCGGCTGATCGTGATTGCACCAGAAAAGTGCATTCCAGCCATCTCCATCCTGCATTCCCATCTGCCATGTCTCGAACAGTTTTTTCAGTGCTATTCTGTCAGGCTCCATCAGTGTCCATTTATCTCCGTCCTTATAATCTACTTTCAGATGATGGAAATTAAAGCACATGGAAAGCTCTTTTTCCTTCCGTCCTGAATAACGAATACAGTTCTCAAGCGAAGTGGAAGACATTTCTCCTACTGTGATCATATCCTCAATGCCTGTATCTCTGGTCAGTTCCTTAAGATATTCATGTACATGAGGACCGTCTGTATAAAATCTTCTTCCGTCGCCTTCCAGATCATCCTCAAACAGCTCAGGCTTGGAAATTACATTAATTACATCAAAACGGAAGCCTTTTATCCCTTTGTTTTTCCAGAAGCGGATAACTTTTTTCAGTTCACCACGGACTTCCGGGTTCTCCCAGTTCAGATCTGCCTGGGTAACATCATAAAGATGGAGATACCATTTTTTCAGTGATGGTACATACTCCCATGCAGGACCGCCGAATTTTGACTGCCAGTTTGTCGGAATCTGATCTTCCGGTTCATCCCGGAATATGTAGTAGTCCTGATATTTTTTTTCTCCTGCAAGGGCTCTCCGGAACCATTCATGCTCTGTGGATGTGTGGTTGAATACCATATCCAACATCAGACCAATTCCACGGTTATCACACTCTCGGATCAGTTCATCCATATCCTCCATGGTTCCAAACTGTGGATTGATCTTATAATAATCTGCCACATCATAACCGTTATCGTTCATTGGAGAGATAAATACCGGTGTAATCCAGAGATAATCAATTTCTAATTCTTTAAGATAATCCAGCTTTTCAATGATTCCACGGATGTCACCAAAACCATCCCCATCCGAATCCCTGAAGGATTTCGGATAAACCTGATATACTGTCTTTCTGCCAAAATCTGTCATAATTCTTTCCTCCTAAATCAATCGGACATTCATGATCCGATTTCATAGCCTGTACCCACTTCAGTTAAATAAAACGATCTCTGTTTTTCCTGCTTCTGCGTGAATATCTGTTACAAATTCAAAATCTTTCGCATTGCCTTCTTCTGTCACAATACATACTGTCACATCCGGATGGCCTGCTGTCCTAATCTTTTCCCTGTCAAAACGTACCAACGGTGTTCCCTGCTTTACTTTCTGGTTCAGAGATACCAGATACTCAAAACCGTCACCTTGCATTTCCACTGTATCAATTCCAATATGGAGAAGAATCTCCATGCCGTTCTCAAGAGTCAGCCCGCAGGCATGTCTGGACTCGTCCATAAGAACAGTTACTTCACCGTCACATGGCGCATAAAGAGTATCGTTCTCCGGAAGGATGGCAAGACCGTCACCCATAACTCCTTCGGAAAATACGCCGTCATTTACTTCCTTCAGAGGAATTACTTTTCCTGTAAGGAAAGCTCTGAGAGTGTTTGCTCCATCTCCGTTAAGTTCTGTTGTTTCTGTATTTTCTGTTGCGCTGATGCTGCCGGCTTCTGCTGATACATCCACTGTATCTGCGCTGTCCCCGGCTCCCACTCGATCTGCCATGGAAAGTTTTTTCTTTCCAACAATAAATGTCAGTGTCATCGGAATCACAAAAGCGATCACCATACAGATTGCAAAGCTTCCCATATATTTCGGCTGAATGGACAGGATTCCCGGGATTCCACCTACACCTACTGCGTTGGCTGTTGTAGAAGTCATAACGCAGACAACTGCTGAAATAGCAGATCCGATCATTCCACAGATAAACGGGAATCCGTATTTCAGGTTTACACCAAAGATTGCCGGCTCTGTTACTCCAAGGTAACAGGAAATTCCTGCCGGAACATTGACTTCCTGTGCTGCTACATTCTTTTTCTGAAGGATGATCATTCCCATAACCGCAGAACCCTGAGCAATATTGGAAAGTGCGATCATCGGCCACAGCATGGTTCCGCCATAATCTGCGATCAGCTGAAGGTCAATAGCATTGGACATATGATGAAGTCCTGTGATAACAAGAGGTGCATAAACAAATCCGAAAATTGCACCAAATACAACTTTAAAGGATCCTGTGATTCCTGCATATACTACGGAAGAGATCGCAGAACCGATCTTCCATCCGATAGGACCTACAATAAAATGCGCAGCCATTACAGCAAGTACAAGACTGCAGAATGGAACTACAACACTTGAGATCACCTGAGGAGATATTTTTCTGAAAAACCTCTCAAGATAAACAAGTACAAACGCTGCCATGATCGCCGGAAGCACCTGTGCCTGATAACCGATCATGTTCACTTTTACAAATCCGAAATCCCATTTCGGAATATCCGCTGCTGCTGTTCCGGCTACAGAATAAGCGTTGAGAAGCTGGCCGGAAACCAGGGTAAGTCCAAGGACGATACCAAGCATCTCCGTTGTGCCCATTTTCTTGGTCACAGACCAGCAGATACCTACCGGCAGCATGTGGAAGATTGCTTCACCGATCAGCCACAGGAAACTGTCCATTCCGGACCAGAACTGACTGATATCACATAAAGTTTTCGTTCCATTCTCAAAGAAGTAAATGCTGTCAATACAGTTTCGAAATCCCAGGATCAGACCACCGGTGATGATAGCCGGGATCAGCGGTGCAAAGATCTCTGCCAGTGCAGCGATCACCTTCTGGAGAACATTCTGGTTCTTCTTTGCTGCCTGCTTCACTGCATCCTTGGAAACGCCTTCCACTCCTGCCACTTTTACAAAATCATTGTAAAAATCAGCGACTGCATTTCCGATGATCACCTGAAACTGTCCCGCCTGTGTGAAGCTTCCCTTTACCACCTTCATAGCTTCGATTGCTTCCACATCCGCCTTTGACGGATCATTGAGTACAAAACGCATTCTAGTTACACAATGTGATACAGCTGCAATGTTCTCTTTTCCTCCGATGAGGCGAAGCAGCTGCTGGGCATCCTGTGTATACTTTCCCATTTTCCTTTCCTCCATTACATTTTGATGATTATTTCCCTTTGTTCTGATTTGTTTAAACATGTTGTCGATGTTTTATTTATATCACGCTTGTTTAAACATGTTGATATGTTTTTTAAAACTTGTTTAAACATTTCAAAGTATTTGCATTGCGCTTGCCTGCAAAATCTTTTATAATGATCCTATAGCATTTCCATAAATTACTGCATCAAGTTCAGCTGCTCAGAACATAAATTGCCGGAAATGCTATAGGAATCATAAATCCTGCTATATTTTTTGACCGAACATGAATGGAGAATAGAAATGCCAAGAAGTATTTATGAAGATATCTATAAAGATCTGAAAATGAAAATCGAAGATAACACTTTTGCCTACCAGGAGCTTCTTCCCCCTGAAAACACCCTGATCCAGACCTACGGCTGCTCCCGAAATACTCTGCGCCGCGCAGTTGGCCTTCTTGTCAGTGACGGCTATGTACAGACCATGCAGGGAAAAGGTGTCCGCAATATCTACCGTCCAAGTGAGCAGACTGCCTTCACCATCGGTGAGATCGAAACATTCAAGGAATCTGCTACAAGGAACGGCCAGAATGCCCGCACGGAAGTTGTTCTTTTCACTGAACTGTGCATCAGTGAAAAACAGGCCTCTTACACCGGCTTTCCTGTCGGAGCTGAAGTTTACTATATCCAGCGTATCCACTATCTGGATGATATTCCGCTGATCATCAACCATAACTATTTTCTGAAAGAATCTGTTCCCGGCCTTACTGCCGAGATTGCCAGACATTCCATCTATGAATATCTGGAACAGGAACTTCATATGACCATTGTCAACAGCAAACGTGTGATGACTGTGGAAAAGGTCACAGAGATTGATGAAAAATATCTTCATCTGAATGTAAAAGATTATAACTGCGTGGCTGTGGTATCCAGCCAGACTTACAACAGTGACGGTGTTATGTTTGAGTATACCCAGTCCCGCCATCGTCCGGATCACTTCCGTTTTTATGACAACGCCCTGCGCCGGTGATCCAACAGGCTCCCTGACACTCCCCTTGCGGAAATGCTCAGATTTCCCGATGCTGTGCTGTTTCTTCTTTTCCTGAACTGTGTTATACTGAAACAATCAAATGGAGAGAGGAATTTTTATTCTTATGAAAAAGCGAGAATCTTTTAACAGCCGCTGGGGGTTCATTCTGGCCTGTATCGGGTCTGCGGTTGGAATGGGAAATATCTGGATGTTTCCTACCAGAGTTTCCCTGTATGGAGGGGGATCGTTTCTGATCCCGTATTTTATTTTTGTGGCACTGATCGGATTTACAGGGGTGATCGGTGAGATGAGTTTCGGGCGTGGAACACGTTCCGGCCCCATTGATGCTTTTGGTCTTGCCTGCGAAACAAAAGGCAGGAGGAAACTGGGCGAAACCCTTGGATGGATCCCTGTTGCCGGTGCACTTGCCATGGCTATCGGCTATACCGTTGTCATGGGCTGGATCTTCCGATATATGATCGGAACTTTTACAGGATCCACCCTGGCTCCTGCAGATATTGAGTCCTTTGGTTCCAAATTCGGCGGCATGGCATCTGCCTGGGGAAACAATCTCTGGCAGCTGGCTGCTCTTGTGATCTGTATGTTTATCCTGATGTATGGTGTTGGAAGTGGTATCGAAAAGGCAAACAAGATCATGATGCCGATCTTTTTCGTACTGTTTGTGATCCTTGGCATCTATGTTGCTTTTCAGCCTGGCTCTGCTGCCGGATACCGTTACATCTTCCGTGTGGAACCGGAAGTTCTGGCGAAACCATCCACCTGGATCTTTGCACTTGGGCAGGCATTTTTCTCCCTGTCCGTTGCAGGTAACGGAACACTGATCTACGGGTCCTACCTTCCGGACAGTGAAGATATCCCGGCTTCTGCAGCCAGAGTTGCACTTTTTGATACGCTGGCTGCCATGCTGGCTGCACTCGTGATCATTCCTGCAATGGCAACTACCGGTGCACAGCTTGATCAGGGTGGGCCTGGACTTCTGTTCATCTATCTGCCTCACCTGATCAAAACCATGCCAGGCGGCCGGATCATTGCCATTATCTTCTTTGTGGCGGTATTCCTTGCAGGCATGACTTCTCTTATGAACCTTTATGAGGCACCAATCGCCACAGTCCAGGAAAAAACAGGCCTTGGCCGTATCCCTTCCTGTATGGTGATCGCAGCTATCGGAGTCGTAGTTTCTCTTCTGATCCAGGGCATCGTCTCTGACTGGATGGATGTACTTTCTATCTATATCTGCCCTCTTGGCGCAGGACTTGCAGGAATCATGTTCTTCTGGGTATTTGGCCGGAACTATGTAGAGAGCCAGATCAACAAGGGCCGTGAAAAACCATTCACAAAATATTTTTATCCGGTGTGTAAATATCTTTATATTCCGGTGTGCTTTCTGGTGCTGATCCTTGGTATCGTGCTTGGCGGTATCGGATGATAAAACGCTGAAATTTACAGAATGGACTACATAAAAGAATCCCGCGGAAACGGTTTTAAACGTTTCCACGGGATTCTTTTCATTTATATTTTTGCAAAAGGGATGTTCTTTTTTAGAGGGTGTCCGGTTTCTCCACTTCATAATCAGACCAGGATGCAACCGTATCGCTGCCGGATGTATCTGCTGTATCTTCGTATTTATCTACAGTGATCGTATAATCGCTGTCGCCTTCTACATATACGGTTCCGTCTGTTCCTTTAACTGTGACGGTTTTTCCGGAGTCATCCACGATGGTTCCAGCATTGGAAAGTTTGGAGACGGTGCTGTCACCGGTTACTGTCCAGGTAGAATCGTCACTGACATATACGTTGCAGTAACCATCTCCGCCGTTGCCGGCAAAACTCTCATCGTCTATGATAGCTCCTGTCAGGTTGCTTCCGTCTGTCATATAGAAATCAAGCTGGCTGATGGTATCCCAGATCACGCTGCCTTCCATGTCCTGGCTGATCGCGGTAAAGTCACAGTCTGCTCCGTTGGCTCCGCTTTCCCCCCATCCTCTTTCATTGTTATTTCCTGTACAGCGAAGAAAGTACTCATTGTCATTGTTGTATGTGATATCTACATCTTTCAGCGTAATGTCACTCTCTGTGTTGGTTGTGTAGAACACACCGCCGTTCTTGGAAGTAAGGGTTCCGCCGTCCATCTGGAAGGTACTGTTTCCTACTTCGGAATCACCGGACATACTCTGATAGAGGATCACGGTCCAGGTGCTGTCATTCTGACTTAAGTCACTCATATTTCCGGTAAGGTCGCAGTTAAAAAGATGCAGGGAGTTCAGTCCTTCGATGCACACGGCTTCTGATCCGTTTGCTGTAAGTGTGGCATCTTTTACTGCAATATCTGCGGTGCAGTATACTGCCGGTGAACCTACACCATTGGATGTGTAAGTTCCGCCGTCTACGACCATGGTTCCGCCGCCGCGGTCGCTCCGGATAGCTGCTGCGGATTCTCCGTCTGTCTCCACATTCAGATCCCAGGCGTATAATTTACCGCCGCCGGCTGCATGGATTCCACCGGAAGTATCCTGTGTTGTCTTAATGGTAGTGTCTGCCGCGTAGACAGTTCCATCACCGTAGGCAAAAAGTCCTGCTCCTCCGGCTGCGTCAGTGGTTACAGTTCCGCCTTTTACATAGGCATTTCCGTCTGTTGCAAGAAGCGCTGCTCCTACACCGTAAAAACTGGAGTTGTCACCGCCTGTACTGTCGGAGGAGTTTCTTGTGATATCTATATTATTAAAAGTAACATTTGCTCCTGAGGAAACAAGTGCCGCGTTCTCGTCTGTTCCTGTGGATTCCAGGGATGTATCCGATACTTCTGTATCAGAATCATACGTATTGGCTGTGTCATAGCTGTCTACTCCCTGGGACTGACCTCCCGGTGCTCCACCAGGACCTCCCTGACCGCCGCCCATATCTGTGCTCTGCACTTTGATGGTAAGGGCATTTCCGTCGTCGTCTGTGGTGATGGCTACGATGTCACCTTCCTGAATATCGGAGAGTTCGATGGTCTCACTCTGGGAATTATTACCGTCCGGAGCACCACCCTGGTCGCCGCCTGGGGCCTGATTGTTTCCGTTATCTCCGTCTGACTTCTCCGGGGCTTCTCCCTGGTTTCCTCCTGGGGCTCCGCCCGGACCTTCGGCGCTTTCTTTTGTGATCACGGTATCATCCGTCACTGTGACTGTCATCTCATCTCCGGTCAGATCCAGCATGGAAGGTGCCTCTCCCTGATCTCCGCCAGGGGCTCCACCATTTCCATCTGCATTGTCACCGTCCGGTTTCTCCGGGGCTTCTCCGTTATCTGTTGAATCCCCATCTTTGCTGTCCGTTTTATCGGACTCTGCATCTTTGCTGTCAGATTCTGTGCTCTCTGCATCGGATGTATCAGCAGAAGCATCTCCGCTTCCATTCTCATCCGGCTTCTCAGGTGCTCCACCGTTTCCGCCCATATCTTTCATTGTTCCAACTGCGATGGTGATCTTTCCGTCTTCCACAGATTTCACTTCACCGTAGGTCACATCTTCCTCATCAGAATCTTCTTTATCCGCATCTGCGCTGCTGTCACTGTCGTCTGTGCTTTCTGCACTCTCTGCCGTTGTATCTTCTGTCCCTTTATTATCTGAACTTTCCGCTGTATTCGTTGTTGTCTCTGTTGTCGCTGCCCCGCATGCGGTAACAGATGCTGTTGCCATCATAATTCCTAAGATTGCTGCAAGATATTTTTTCTTCATATGAACACCTCTCTTTTTCTTGTATGCTCATACTATATCAGCAAAATCTGTTCACTTTATGTTTAAAACATGAAAAAAGTGTGAGTGATAATATCCACTTTGAGATTTTTTTCCGAAAAAAAGCACAAAAAAGACCCGGCAGTTTAAAACCACCAGGCCCTTTACAGAATTTCTTATTTATCTCTCCAGATGATTCTTCCTTTGGAAAGATCATACGGAGAAAGTTCGATCGTTACTTTATCTCCCGGGAGAATACGGATAAAATTCATACGGAGCTTGCCACTGATATGTGCAAGTACCACATGTTTGTTTTCCAGTTCCACTTTAAACATCGCATTAGGCAGTTTCTCCAGAACAGTGCCTTCTACTTCGATCACATCTGCTTTTGACATTTTTTACCTCCTATGTCATGACAACAATTGCTGCTTACAGATTCGTAAGCGTCAGAATCTCTGGTTCCCCATCGGTGATGAGGATCGTATTTTCATAATGGGCGGAAAGTGAACCATCCATGGTTACCACTGTCCACTCATCGTCCAGCCATGCCACGTCCGCACGACCAAGGTTGATCATGGGCTCGACGGCCAGGGTCATTCCCGGAAGGAGCTTGATGCCCCTGCGCTTCTGCGGGAAGTTTGGAATCTGTGGATCCTCATGAAGATGAGTTCCGATTCCATGTCCTACAAGGTCACGTACAATACCATAACGGTATTTCGCTGCGTGGGCTCCGATGGCTTTGGAAATATCATTTAAATGATTTCCGGCTTTTGCCATTTTCAGTCCTTCAAAAAAGCACTCTCTTGTAACCTTAATGAGCTGCTGTGCTTCTTTGGATACTTCACCTACCGCATAGGTACGTGCTGCGTCAGAATGGTAGCCCTTATAAATCAGGCCGGCGTCGATCTTAACCAGATCCCCGTCCTGGATGATCTTCTCCTCGGATGGAATTCCATGCACAACCTCATCATTCAGGCTGATGCAGAAAGAAGCCGGAAAACCTCCGTAGTTCAGAAAGTTCGGAATACAGCCCATAGACCGGATCATTTCTTCTCCGATCTTATCAATCTCTTTGGTGCTGACACCCGGTTTGATGTAAGGGATCAAACCGTCATGCACCTTCTCAAGAAGATGGCCTGCTTCTCTCATAAGTTCGATTTCATGCTGTGTCTTAATTGTTACGGACATTCTTATTCTCCTAAGATGTCAACGATCTCCTGGAATACCTCATTCAGATCCCTGGTTCCGTCTACCGTCTTCAAAACACCCTGTGTGGTGTAATAGTCAATCAATGGCTGTGTCTGCTCATGATAAACATTCAGACGCTTCTGGACTGTTTCCGGCTTGTCATCATCACGGAGTACAAGCTTGTCACCACAGGTATCGCAGACCCCCTCTGTCTTCGGTGCTGCAAATACAACGTGATAAGTTGCACCGCATTTCACACATGCACGGCGTCCGCCCATACGTTTCACGATGTTATCATCCGGCACATCCACATCGATCGCATAGTCAATTTTGCTTCCAAGTTTGTTCAGAGCCTCTGTCAGACATTCTGCCTGCGGAATTGTTCTCGGGAAACCATCCAGAACATACCCTTCCCTTGCGTCATCCTGCTGGATTCTGTCAACAACAAGGTCGCAGGTCAGTTCATCCGGAACAAGAAGTCCCTGATCCATGTAAGTTTTTGCTTTGTTTCCAAGCTCGGTACCGTTTTTGATGTTAGCACGGAAAATATCTCCTGTGGAGATGTGCGGAATCCCATATTTCGCCGCAATTTTCTTAGCCTGAGTACCTTTACCTGCCCCCGGTGCACCCAACATAATAATTCTCATAGCATACCCTCCATTTTCCTGTTTTCTGCCTGATCTTCAGACAGTCCTGTTTACAAATCAAGGCTGCGACACTTTCGCACCGCAACCTTCATTTTCAATTAGTTCAGGAAGCCTTTGTAATTACGTACAAGCAGCTGAGATTCCACCTGCTTAACGGTCTCCAGGATAACACCTACGATGATGATGATAGATGTACCGCCGAAGGAAACATCCGCACCGAACACACCGTTGAAGAAGAACGGTATAACGGCCACGATAACAAGACCTACTGCACCTATAAATATAATATAATTCAGGATTTTAGTCAAATAATCTGAAGTCGGTTTTCCCGGACGGATGCCTGGGATAAAACCGCCCTGCTTTTTGATATTATCGGCTACTTCCAACGGATTAAAGGTAATTGATGTATAGAAGTATGCGAAGAATACGCAAAGTACCACATACACGATCAGACCCCAGCTGTACTGGATCTGACTTGGATTACACCAGTTATTGGAGGAAAGTCCTCTTAAGATCTCACTTCCGATGCCCGTTCCGTTTCCTTTGCCAGCGAACTGAGCAATGATCGACGGGAAAGACATGATAGAGGAAGCAAAAATAACCGGGATAACGCCGGCAGTATTTACCTTGAGCGGGATGTTTGTGGACTGACCGCCCATCATTTTACGTCCAACCATCTTTCTGGAATACTGAACCGGAATTCTTCTCTCTGCTCCGTTGAGGATAAGTACGAGCACTACAACAAACAGAATAATCACAGCAATGATGCAGGCTGCAAGCATTCCTTTTGCAATTGTTTTGCCCTTGACGAAGTTCTCATAAAGAAGGGACATATCACTCGGGATCCTGGACACGATATTGATAGTCAGGACGATGGAAATACCATTTCCAATGCCCTTTTCTGTAATACGCTCGCCCAGCCACATAAGCATTGCGGAACCCGCTGTTAAACTTGCAACAACTACGATTCCTTTAAGGAAGCTCATGTTCGGGATCATACCCTGACGTCCAAATCCGATTGCCATGGCAACAGACTCAAACAGAGCAAGACCAACCGTTACATAACGTGTGATTGCTGTAAGCTTTTTTCTTCCTTCTTCTCCGTCACGCTGCATCTCTTCCAGTGCCGGAATGGCAATGGTAAGAAGCTGAATGATAATGGAAGAAGTAATGTAAGGTGTGATGTTCAATGCGAAAATTGACATCTGAGTAAAGGAACCGCCGGTGAACGCATCAAAGAAATTGAATGCGTCACCGGTATTAGATTCAAACCACTGCTTAAAGAAGTCACTGTCGACTCCCGGTACAGGAAGCTGGGATCCGATTCTGATCACGAATATCATCCAGATCAGATAGAGAAGCTTTCTTCTCATTTCCTTTACTTTGAAAACACTCTTAAGAGTCTCAAACATTAGATCACCTCTACTGTACCACCAGCAGCTTCAATTTTTGTTTTTGCAGTCTCGCTGACAGCGTTTACTTTAACATTAAGTTTTTTTGTAAGCTCGCCGTTTCCAAGGATCTTAACACCATCACCGATCTTGGAGATTGCACCGCTTGCAAGTAAGCTGTCAACTGTAACCTCTGCGCCATCCTCAAAACGATTGAGAACGTCTACATTGATTGCGATAATTTCTTTAGAGTTTCTGTTAGTGAAACCTCTCTTAGGAAGACGTCTGTATAAAGGCATCTGACCTCCCTCGAATCCCGGTTTCTTGTGTCCGGAACGAGCAAGCTGTCCTTTATGTCCTTTACCAGCAGTTTTGCCGTTTCCTGAACCATGTCCACGGCCTCTTCTGAAGTTATCGCTATGCTTGGAACCCTCTGCGGGTCTTAAGTTTGATAATTCCATTCTGGCACCTCCTTAATCTTCTACTTTTACCAGGTGCTGCACCTGCTGAATCATTCCTCTGGTTGCAGCGTTGTCTGGCATCTCAACTGTTTTATGCATCTTTGTAAGACCCATAGCTTTTACAGTTTTTTTGTGTTTCGGTACTGCACCGATCGGAGATTTTACCAGTGTAACCTTGATTGTATCTGCCATTTCCATATCCTCCTTAACCCAGAATCTCATCTACAGATTTTCCGCGGAGCTTTGCAACCTCTTCCGGAGTCTTTAACTGGCTCAGGCCTGCGATTGTTGCCAGAACTACGTTCTGTTTATTTCTGGAACCCATACATTTTGTACGGATGTTTTTGATACCTGCAAGCTCGATTACGGCACGTGCCGGGCCACCGGCGATAACTCCAGTACCTTCCGGAGCTCTCTTCAGAAGCATCTCAGCGCTTCCGAATTTTCCGATGAAGTCATGTGTAATGGAATTGTTCTCGTCTCTTGCAACAGTAACAAGCTTCTTCATAGCGTCCTCTTTACCTTTGCGGATCGCCTCCGGAATTTCTGCTGCTTTTCCTAAACCTGCACCAACGTGTCCATTGCCGTCACCTACAACAACTAAAGCTGTGAAACGGAAGTTACGACCACCTTTAACAACCTTGGTAACACGCTTGATTGATACTACTTTATCTTCTAACTCTAACTGACTAGCATCAATAAGATTACGTTTCATGTGTTCTTTTCCTCCTCTTAGAATTTCAGTCCAGCTTCTCTTGCTGCATCTGCCAGTGCTTTAACTTTTCCGTGGTAGATATATCCACCTCTGTCGAAAACAACGCTCTCGATACCAGCCTCAACAGCTTTTTTACCGATCACTGTTCCAACTTTTGCTGCAGCCTGTACATCATCAGTGTTCTCAAGCTCTGCTTTTACGTCCTTCTGGAGAGTAGAAGCGGATACTAAAGTTTTACCAACTGTGTCATCAATAATCTGTGCATAGATGTGCTTGTTGGAACGAAATACTGCCAGACGAGGAGTAGTTGCAGTTCCGTTTAAATGATGACGTAATCTTCTATGCTTCTTTTCGCGAATTTCGCTTCTGGATGCTTTGTTAATCATATTCTCACTCTCCTTAATTATTTCTTACCGGTCTTACCGACTTTACGTCTGATAACTTCGTCAACGTACTTGATTCCCTTGCCCTTGTATGGCTCAGGTCTTCTCTTGTCTCTGATCTCAGCTGCGTACTGGCCAACTTTTTCTTTGCTGATACCAGATACGATGATCTTGTTTCCGTCAACTGTGGACTCAAGACCTTCTGGATCTTCCATCTCTACCGGGTGAGAATATCCGAGGTTAAGTACAAGTTTCTTGCCCTGCTTAGCAGCTCTGTAACCAACACCGTTAACCTCAAGCTCTTTTTTGTATCCTTCGCTTACACCAACAACCATGTTGTGGATAAGGCTTCTTGTTAAGCCGTGAAGGGCTTTGATTCTCTTTAAGTCGTTCGGTCTTGTTACAACTACATGACCGTCTTCAACTTTGATCTCTAACTCTGTCGGGAGTGCTCTCTCAAGTGTTCCCTTAGGTCCTTTTACTGTTACAACGTTTCCATCTGCGACTGTAACCTCAACGCCAGCTGGAATTGCAACCGGAAGTCTTCCGATTCGTGACATAAATTTGTCCTCCTTACTTAGATTGTCGGAGAGGGCATGGGCCCTCTCTGTTTTCAGTTTAAAAGCTATATGACTGCTTCGTTAAGCGGCTTAGACCTACCAAACGAATGCAAGTACCTCGCCACCAACCTGAAGCTTACGAGCCTCTTTGTCAGTGATAACGCCTTTGTTTGTGGAAAGGATTGCGATGCCAAGTCCACCAAGAACCTTCGGAAGCTCATCCTTGCCTGCGTATACACGAAGACCTGGTTTGGAGATTCTCTTAAGTCCTGTGATGATCTTCTGGTTTTTGTCCTCACCATATTTCAGTGTGATGTGAAGAGTTTTAACAACTCCATCCTCAACCAGATCATATTTTGCGATGTATCCCTCATCTACAAGGATGTTTGCGATAGCAATTTTCATCTTGGATGCCGGTACGTCTACAGTGTCATGTTTTGCAGTATTTGCGTTACGGATTCTTGTAAGCATATCTGCGATCGGATCGCTCATTGTCATGTAAGTTTCCTCCTCTTTCTTCAGACTTTACATGTCGTGTGAATATTAGTTAAATGATTAAAAAGTTGCTTTCGCCTCGGCCTACCAGGAAGCTTTCTTAACACCCGGGATCTGACCTTTGTATGCCAGCTCACGGAAGCAGATTCTGCAAATTCCGTATTTTCTCAGGTATGCATGTGGACGGCCACAGATTCTGCAGCGAGTATACTCTCTTGTGGAGAATTTAGCTTTACGCTGCTGTTTAATTTTCATTGCTGTCTTAGCCATGAATCTTTTCCTCCTATTTAGCAAATGGCATGTTGAATAATGTCAGTAATTCGCGTGCCTCTTCATCTGTTTTAGCAGTTGTAACGAAGATAACGTCCATTCCTCTTACTTTATCAACCTTATCGTACTCAACCTCTGGGAAGATCAGCTGCTCTTTGATACCAAGAGCATAGTTTCCTCTGCCGTCGAATGCGTTCGGGTTAACACCACGGAAGTCACGTACACGTGGAAGAGCAAGGTTGATAAGACGATCAGCGAACTCATACATCTTCTCGCCTCTCAGAGTAACTTTACATCCGATCGGCATACCCTCTCTGATTTTGAAGTTAGCGACAGATTTTTTAGCTTTTGTAGCGATTGCTTTCTGTCCTGTAACAAGTTCCATATCTGCGATTGCAGCGTCAAGAAGTTTAGCGTTCTCTTTTGCCTCGCCAACACCCATGTTAACAACGATTTTCTCGAGTTTTGGCACTTCCATTACGTTTTTGTATCCGAATTTCTTGGTCATGGCATCCATGATCTCGTTCTTGTAAAGATCTTTTAATCTACTCACCTTTATATGCCTCCTCTCTTAATTAATCGATTGTCTTTCCTGTTGCTTTGGCAACACGAACTTTTTTGTCTCCATCCATCTTGAATCCAACTCTTGTAGCTTTTCCGTCTACAACGAGCATTACGTTGGAGATATGAAGCGGAGCTTCTTTTGTCACGATTCCACCGTTCTGATTAGCTGCGGACGGTTTAGCGTGCTTTGTAACCATGTTTACGTTCTCAACAACTACTGTGTTGTCTTTTACGTTAACTGCAAGGACCTTTCCGTCCTTACCTTTATCTTTTCCAGCGATTACCTTTACAGTATCACCTTTTTTAATTTTCATAGCTGACATTCGGCACCCTCCTATAATACTTCCGGAGCTAAGGAAACGATCTTCATGAATTTCTTCTCACGAAGCTCTCTGGCAACTGGTCCAAAGATACGTGTTCCTCTCGGAGTTAAGTCGTCTTTAATGATTACGGCAGCATTTTCATCGAAACGGATGTAAGATCCGTCTTTACGACGAGCGCCTTTTTTAGTTCTAACTACAACAGCTTTTACAACGTCACCTTTTTTAACAACGCCGCCTGGTGTTGCATCTTTAACAGTAGCAACGATTGTATCGCCAATGCTTGCATATCTTCTTGTAGAGCCGCCCATAACACGAATACAAAGGATTTCTTTTGCACCAGTGTTGTCGGCAACTTTCAGTCTAGTTTCCTGCTGAATCATACTGGTTTCCTCCTTATTTAGCTTTCTCTACGATCTCAACCAGTCTCCATCTCTTGTCCTTGGACAGCGGTCTGGTCTCCATTACCTTAACGGTATCTCCGATGTTGCACTCATTGTTCTCGTCATGAGCTTTTAATTTATATGTTCTCTTCACGATTTTTTTGTAAAGAGGATGTTTTACATGGTCTTCAATTGCAACTACGATGGTCTTATCCATTTTGTCGCTGATAACCTTACCCACGCGGGTTTTTCTCAGATTTCTTTCCACGATTATGTCCTCCTGTCCTATTTGGAAGCGTTTGCCTGCTCAGTGATTACTGTCTGGATTCTGGCAATATTTTTACGAACCTCTTTGATTCGTCCTGTATTGTCTAACTGGTTTGTTGCATTCTGAAATCTCAGATTGAAAAGCTCTTTTTTAGCAGCTACTAATTCTTCATTCAGTTCTGCAACTGACTTTGCTTTTAAATCTTCCACGAACTTATTAATTTTCACTGTTATCACCGCCTTCTAAGTCTGCACGAGAAACGATTTTACATTTACATGGTAACTTGTGCATTGCAAGACGTAATGCTTCACGGGCAACCTCTTCGGACACGCCTGCAATCTCAAACATAACACGACCTGGTTTTACTACTGCTACCCAGTACTCCAGAGCGCCTTTTCCGGAACCCATTCGAGTCTCAGCTGGTTTAGCTGTTACCGGTTTATCCGGGAAAATCTTAATCCAAACTTTACCGCCACGTTTGATGTAACGGGTCATAGCAACACGGGCTGCCTCGATCTGATTAGATCTGATCCAACAAGGCTCGGTAGCAACAAGACCGAATTCACCATAATTGATCTTATTACCTCTAAGGGCTTTTCCTCTCATGGAGCCACGGAATTGTTTACGACGTTTTACTCTTTTTGGCATTAACATTATTTATCGCTCCCTTCCTTAGTTCCTTTTGTCGGAAGAATCTCACCATTGTAGATCCATGCCTTAACACCAACTTTACCGTATGTGGTGTCTGCTTCCGCAAAGCCATAGTCGATATCTGCACGAAGTGTCTGAAGCGGGATTGTTCCCTCGCTGTAGAACTCTGTACGAGCCATATCAGCTCCGCCGAGACGTCCGGATACGGAAGTCTTGATTCCCTTAGCGCCAGCCTTCATTGTTCTCTGCATTGTGGACTTCATAGCACGTCTGAAGGAAATACGGTTCTCAAGCTGAAGAGCAATGTTCTCAGCAACCAGCTGTGCATCTTTGTCCGGTCTCTTAACTTCTTTGATGTCAACGATAAGCTTCTTGTCTGTGTATTTCTGAAGCTCAGCTTTAACTTTCTCGATCTCTGCGCCGCCCTTACCGATTACGATACCAGGTTTTGCTGTGTAGATGATGATCTTAACTCTGTCAGATGCTCTCTCGATCTCGATTTTGGAAACACCTGCGCTGTATAATTTCTTTTTAAGGAATGTTCTGATGTTGTAGTCTTCTACCAGGTAGTCAGCAAACTTGTCTTCTGCATACCATCTGGAATCCCAATCCTTGATAACTCCGACTCTAAGGCCATGCGGATTAACTTTCTGTCCCATGCTTTTCCTCCTTACCTTTCATCAAGCACAACTGTGATATGGCTAGTTCTCTTCTCGATTCTGTAAGCTCTACCCTGTGCTCTCGGCTGAATTCTCTTCATTGTAGGTCCCTTATCTGCATAGCATGCTGCAACATAAAGGTTGTCTGCGTTCATTCCGTTGTTGTTCTCAGCGTTTGCTACTGCTGACTCAAGCAGTTTTTTGATCACGCTGGAAGCGTATCTCGGATTGTATGTCAGGATACCAAGTGCTGTCTGTACATCTTTGCCACGGATCGCATCTAATACGTAGCAGGCTTTCTGAACAGAAATTCTTGCATAAGATAACTTTGCAGACGGCCTTGTCTCTCTATTATTCTCATTTCTGGCTCTCTTTATCTGGCTTCTATGTCCTTTTGCCATCTTAAAGTGCCTCCTTTCTTAAATTCGATATCTAAGTTATCTGCCAGCTGTCTTAAATTGACAGCGGGCAGTTATAAATCTGATGACTAGCGTACTCCGGACTTCTTCTCGTCTTTTCCGTGTCCTCTGTAAGTTCTTGTTGCAACGAACTCAC